>ERZ1034781.616-NODE-616-length-17773-cov-12.175528_pt1 | contig 17773 bp, 12 predicted proteins | sample MGYA00520700_ERZ1034781 | MGnify/ENA primary metagenome ERZ1034781 (study PRJEB33766, sample SAMN09781709) | gut metagenome | biome: gut microbiome | host: Homo sapiens | place: Madagascar | study: EMG produced TPA metagenomics assembly of the PRJNA485056 data...
ACGTTATCATTATGACCTGACCGGAAAACTCACGCAGAGTGAAGATGAGGGGCTTGTCACCCTCTGGTACTACGATGAATCGGACCGTATCACTCACCGCACGGTGAACGGCGAACCGGCAGAGCAGTGGCAGTATGATGACCACGGCTGGCTGACAGACATCAGCCACCTGAGCGAAGGCCACCGTGTCGCTGTCCACTACGGCTACGACGATAAGGGCCGCCTGACCGGCGAACGGCAGACGGTGGAGAACCCGGAGACGGGGGAACTGCTGTGGCAGCATGAGACAACACACGCCTACAACGAACAGGGGCTGGCAAACCGCGTCACGCCGGACAGCCTGCCGCCGGTGGAGTGGTTGACCTACGGCAGCGGTTATCTGGCGGGCATGAAGCTTGGCGACACGCCGCTGCTGGAGTACACGCGCGACCGCATGCACCGGGAGACGGTGCGCAGCTTTGGCAGCATGGCAGGCAGTAATGCCGCATATAAACTGACCAGCACATACACCCCCGCAGGCCAGTTACAGAGCCAGCACCTGAACAGCCTGGTGTATGACCGTGACTACGGGTGGAATGACAACGGCGACCTGGTGCGCATCAGCGGCCCGCGACAGACGCGGGAATACGGCTACAGCGCCACGGGCAGGCTGGAGAGCGTGCGTACCCTCGCACCGGACCTGGACATCCGCATCCCGTATGCCACCGACCCGGCGGGAAACCGCCTGCCGGACCCGGAGCTGCACCCGGACAGTACCCTCACGGCGTGGCCGGATAACCGCATCGCAGAGGATGCGCACTATGTTTACCACTATGATGAATACGGCAGACTGACGGAGAAGACGGACCTTATCCCGGCGGGTGTTATCCGGACGGACGACGAGCGGACCCACCACTACCACTACGACAGCCAGCACCGCCTGGTGTTCCACACGCGGATACAGCATGGCGAGCCACTGGTCGAGAGCCGCTACCTCTACGACCCGCTGGGACGGCGAATGGCGAAACGGGTATGGCGGCGGGAGCGTGACCTGACGGGGTGGATGTCGCTGTCGCGTAAACCGGAGGAGACATGGTACGGCTGGGACGGCGACAGGCTGACGACGGTACAGACCGACACCACGCGTATCCAGACGGTATACCAGCCGGGGAGCTTCACGCCGCTCATCCGGGTCGAGACAGAGAACGGCGAGCGGGAGAAAGCGCAGCGCCGCAGCCTGGCGGAGAAGCTGCAGCAGGAAGGGAGCGAGGACGGGCACGGCGTGGTATTTCCGGCTGAACTGGTGCGGCTGCTGGACAGGCTGGAGGAAGAAATCCGGGCAGACCGCGTGAGCAGTGAAAGCCGGGCGTGGCTTGCGCAGTGCGGGCTGACGGTGGAGCAACTGGCCAGACAGGTGGAGCCGGAATACACACCGGCGCGAAAAGCTCATCTTTATCACTGCGACCACCGGGGACTGCCGCTGGCGCTTATCAGCGAAGACGGCAATACGGCGTGGAGCGCGGAATATGATGAATGGGGCAACCAGCTTAATGAGGAGAACCCGCATCATGTGTATCAGCCGTACCGTCTGCCAGGGCAGCAGCATGATGAGGAATCAGGGCTGTACTATAACCGTCACCGGTACTACGATCCGTTGCAGGGGCGGTATATTACTCAGGACCCGATGGGGTTGAAAGGGGGATGGAATTTATATCAGTATCCTTTAAATCCACTACAACAAATTGACCCTATGGGATTATTGCAGACTTGGGATGATGCCAGATCTGGAGCATGTACGGGGGGAGTTTGTGGTGTTCTTTCACGTATAATAGGACCAAGTAAATTTGATAGTACTGCAGATGCTGCGTTAGATGCTTTGAAAGAAACGCAGAATAGATCTCTATGTAATGATATGGAATACTCTGGTATTGTCTGTAAAGATACTAATGGAAAATATTTTGCATCTAAGGCAGAAACTGATAATTTAAGAAAGGAGTCATATCCTCTGAAAAGAAAATGTCCCACAGGTACAGATAGAGTTGCTGCTTATCATACTCACGGTGCAGATAGTCATGGCGATTATGTTGATGAATTTTTTTCAAGTAGCGATAAAAATCTTGTAAGAAGTAAAGATAATAATCTTGAAGCATTTTATCTCGCAACACCTGATGGACGATTTGAGGCGCTTAATAATAAAGGAGAATATATTTTTATCAGAAATAGTGTCCCGGGATTGAGTTCAGTATGCATACCGTATCATGATTAATTTTAGTGCTTTTATTAGTGGGGCCTATAAGGAGATTCAATGAAATATAGTTCAATATTTTCGATGCTTTCATTTTTTATACTATTTGCCTGTAATGAGACAGCTGTTTACGGTTCTGATGAAAACATTATTTTTATGAGGTATGTGGAAAAATTACATTTAGATAAATACTCTGTTAAAAATACGGTAAAAACTGAAACAATGGCGATACAATTAGCTGAAATATATGTTAGGTATCGCTATGGCGAACGGATTGCAGAAGAAGAAAAACCATATTTAATTACGGAACTACCAGATAGTTGGGTTGTTGAGGGAGCAAAGTTACCTTATGAAGTTGCGGGTGGTGTATTTATTATAGAAATTAATAAGAAAAATGGATGTGTTTTGAATTTCCTACATAGTAAATAATGCTGGCGCTGATGGATGCGGATGGAAACATTGCGTGGAGCGGGGAGTATGATGAGTGGGGCAACCAGCTGAATGAAGAGAACCCGCATCACCTGCACCAGCCGTACCGGCTGCCGGGGCAGCAGTATGATAAGGAGTCGGGGCTGTACTACAACCGGAACCGGTACTACGATCCGTTGCAGGGGCGGTATATCACTCAGGACCCGATAGGGCTGGAGGGGGGATGGAGTCTGTATGCGTATCCGCTGAATCCGGTGAATGGTATTGATCCATTAGGGTTAAGTCCTGCAGATGTAGCGTTAATGCGAAAAAAAGAACAACTAAACCATCAAAGAGCATGGGATATATTATCTGATACTTATGATGATATGAAGAGATTAAATTTAGGTGGGACTGATCAATTTTTCCATTGTATGGCATTTTGTCGAGTGTCTAAATTAAATGACGCTGGTGTTAGCCGATCAGCGAAAGGGCTGGGTTATGAAAAAGAGATTAGAGATTACGGGTTAAATATGTTCGGTATGTACGGCAGAAAAGTAAAGTTATCCCATTCTGAGATGATTGAAGATAATAAAAAAGACTTGGCTGTAAATGAACATGGGTTGACATGTCCATTAACACAAGATTGCTCAAATAGATGTATTGATTATATTAATCCAGAGCATAAAAAAACGATAAAGGCTTTACAAGATGCTGGCTATCTCAAGTAACATCTCAAAGATGGTAATATTTATTTTTGCTATTATAATCGTTGTTTTTTTATGCGTGACTACTTATCTTTATTTACACAAAGATGAATCTCTTGTAAGTAAGCATTACATAAACTATATGGCAATACCAGAAAGTGATGGAGTTTTTACATGGCTCCCAGATTTTTTCCGCACGTAGCGGTGGATATATCAATATCCACAAATGTAGAAGATGATTATTTTTTTTCTTATTTTTCCCTAACAATCGATGATGGGGGGAGGTTTAAGAAAACATTGACGGTGAGGGCCAGGGAACAAGTGGCGAAAATCGTATCAGAGAATGATCCAGATACAAAAAAAGTGTGGTGTAAATATGGTAAAATACCAGGGCAAGGGGATAGCGTAAACCTTTTTTTTGTTGGTGAAATTAATGTTACGCATTATTTTATAACAAATATTGGAGCTGGATTGCCTGATGCTTGTGCAGAGTAATTGCTTGAATTAAGAGTCTATCCCATATCGAAGTCGTCAACTTCGTAGTGAGGAAAAGTAAAATTCCTGACTGAGAAAAGACATGTCGGCTATTGTGTAAAGCCATATAGCTCAGACGATGAATATCTACTCGTATTCAGTTGTTTATTGAGGGTGAGTTCCGACCCTGAAACAACAAATAAAATGAACAGTCAGAGAGTTTACATAGAATTGCACTGGTCTTTTACGATATCTGACATTGTGTAATACATATTCAGCCATGCATTAATTAAAATGTTACGTGTTTAATGTGAGTCCCTATCTGAAAATAAATAATCCTTCCGGATTAAAATAAATTCTTGCCGGGAAAGAAAGAGGAAATAAACCATTAGCGGAAAACCAGCGGCACGCCAGGGTGACATGCCCCAGTACGGCGGCCCGATAGTCCAAGGTTCAGCGGGGGTACTGATAGTCGCGCCGACTGCATCGAGAACTCCATACAACTTTTTACGGAACGTCACCTGATAAAATTTGTTCAGTATCGTCTTTTGAGATTCTCAAGGTTATGGAGTAACCAGACAGAACGGACACCACTGTCGGAGATAAAACCCCCTGTTTACGCAGCTCGTTGCTGGCCCGGTGCTGACCATGTGTCGGGAAAGCGACGGCGTAATCAACAACAGCCTGTTCAGTTGCCTCATCGGTACGGTTCTTAAGGTTAGGAGCGCGGCGACTACGATTAATCTACGCATCCACACCGCCTTCAGCGACCAGTTCGCGGTAACGGTAAAACGTATCACGCGAAACGCCCATGATTTTACAGGCTTTTGATACGTTGCTGAGTTCTTCAGCCAGATTGAGCAAACCGGCTTTGTGTTTGATGACGGGATTGGCAGTATGAAGCATGAGAGTTACCTCTTGTTTTGGATAAGGATTCGACACTCATATCAAAACCGGTAACTCTCAACCTTTCAAGGCCATGTGTCAGATCAAGTCGCGACTAATACAAATACGTCCCTCATTACCGCGCCTTAACCCATTCCGCCACTTCCGCCCACTCACCGCGAAAGACAACTTTTTCCGCTTTTTTCTCAAGCTGATAGCGATACATTGGGTCGTAATATTCTTTAAGTAACGGCACCAGCCAGGCCAGATGACCGTCGGTGCTGCCGGTGGTGAGTTGCGTTGTCAGCGCCGTATCCAGCTGGGCAGCGAGTTCGTTATAGCGCTGTAACCCCAGCCGACGCTTAATCGCCGAAAGTCCGTGATGCAGGTATTCGCAATATTCCTGCCAGCCCTGTTCGTCGCCATAAGCGTGGGTAAAATCATGATGCATACGCAAGAAATACTCTTCGTTCAGGCGCTCAAGACGGATCTCAAACGGATCTTCTACCACCGCAATCGCCGCCTGAGTCATTCGCTCGCGCAGGCATTCCGGCAGGTGATTCGAACCGATCATCCGGCTTTCGTCTTCCAGCACCCACAGGCGCAAATCCTGACGGGCGTCGGTTTTCAGCATTTCGGCAGCCAGCAGGTTTTCAAAACTCGCCTGGCTAAGTTGTGGTTGTAACGTGCGACCAAACGCCGAACCGCGATGGCGCGCCAGCCCTTCCAGATCAACACCGTTCGGCTGTTGCTGCACTAACAGCGTTTTACCGCTGCCAGTACAACCGCCAATCAGCACTATCGGTTTTTGTGCCAGTTCAATAGTCGCCTGAATCGCGGTCTGGCGCAGTGCCTTATAACCGCCTTCCACCAGCGGATAATCAATCCCCGCTGCATACAACCAGCTTTGCACAATATGTGAGCGCTGACCGCCACGGGCGCAGCAGAGAATACCTTGCGGATTTTGCAGGCACGCTGCCCGCCAGGCGTCCATGCGCTGCTGACGAATTTCACCCGCCACCAGTTTATGCCCCAGCGCCAGCGCTGCGTCTGAGCCTTGCTGTTTATAGCAGGTGCCAACGGCGGCGCGTTCATCGTTATTCATTAACGGCAGATTGATAGCGGCGGGCATTGCGCCTTGCTCAAACTCGATAGGGGCGCGAACATCAATAATGGGCGTATCAGCAATCAGCAGGGCACGATAGTCCTGTTCCGTGTGTCTCTCTTGCATAGTTAAAAGTGAACCTCAAATCAGCTTGCGCGCTATTTTACGCGCCAACGCGCAAGGAAACTTGATTTTTAACTGCGTGGGTTGCCGAAAATTTCTAAAAATCCGCTGATTTCCGGCCTGCGCTGGGTAAACAAGGTCACAATATCTTCTACCGCTTTGCCGCTGCCAAATTTGCGCCATGCCAGACTCAATGGCGAAGGAGGGCGCATCGTTGGGATTACCCGGCTAACTAGTTGTTGATTATCGATCATTGACTGGCAAAGCGATTTTGGCAAAAAACCAATGCCAACGCCCGCAAGATGGGCGGCGATTTTCGTTTCCATATCAGGAACAATAATCTCTTTTTGCCCAGGCAATCGCCAGGCGACGCGTTTGGTTAAGGTGCGGGCGCTGTCTTCAATATTGACCGCCGGAAAGCGCCGCAACTGCGCTTCTGTTAGCGGCTCTTCAACGTTCGCCAGCGGATGATCCGCCGCCATGACAAAGCGCCATTGCACCGATCCTAAGGGATCAAGACTAAAGGTATTTGCCAGCGCCTCGGTTCCCGTGACGCCGATAGCCAGTGAAAAACCTTCGTATAATAGCGAATCCCAGACGCCCATATAGATTTGTCGGGAGATGTGAAACTGGGTAAAGGGGTAACGTTCATTCAGCCACGCCAGCAACTGGGCGACGGCCTGGGGGTTGTAGAGCAGGTTGTTGATGACAATATTCACCTGGCGTTCCACGCCATCATTCACCTGTTGCAGCTCGCTTGGCATACTTTCCAGCCAGCTCAGCCAGTCTCTGGCCTGGGAAAGTAGATGCTCGCCAGCCGCTGTCAACGTCACGCTGCGAGTCGTGCGGAAAAACAGCGCTACTCCGGTATTCTCTTCCAGAAGTTTAATGCGATAACTGATCGTCGCCGTGGTTTTACATAATCGTTCTGCCGCTTTTGAAAAACTTCCTGTTTCAGCAACCGCAATGAAAGTCCGCAAGGTTTCTGGATCGAACATCTTCAGGTATCCCCTTTTAAATCCGCAAGTTGCGTGATTTTCTTATCCTCTGATTTATCAGTATTTTTACATGATAACCCTGTTCAATTTGTGGACTAAATCTAGTTTTGGAAAAATATTCCAACTTTTGTATTGATGTTGTTCTCTTAAGGTTTTAGATTGCCTGTTATTGAAACCAAGCTGACCGGTCGGCGATGGTTGAACGGAATTATGTTACAAGGACAAAAAGATGAAACTTCAGGTATTACCGTTAAGTCAGGAAGCCTTTAGTGCTTATGGCGACGTAATCGAAACTCAGCAACGGGATTTTTTCCATATTAACAATGGCCTGGTGGAGCGTTACCACGATTTGGCGCTGGTTGAGATTCTTGAGCAAGACCGTACGCTTATCAGCATTAACCGCGCGCAACCGGCGAATCTGCCGCTGACCATTTACGAACTCGAACGTCATCCGCTGGGCACTCAGGCCTTTATCCCGATGAAAGGTGAAGTGTTTGTGGTGGTCGTGGCGTTAGGCGACGACAAACCAGACCTGTCAACGCTGCGGGCGTTTATCACCAACGGCGAACAGGGAGTGAATTACCATCGTAACGTCTGGCATCACCCACTTTTCGCCTGGCAGCGCGTCACCGATTTTCTGACCATCGATCGCGGCGGCAGTGACAACTGTGATGTTGAAAGTATTCCTGAACAGGAACTCTGTTTTGCGTGACGCCTGCAACCGACTTGCATAAGATAAACTAATTGTTCATTGTTTATGCTCACTTGTAGGTCGGAGTTAACGTAGGTATGACGGAAGTTAGACGGCGCGGCAGGCCAGGACAGGCGGAGCCTGTGGCACAGAAGGGCGCACAGGCGTTAGAGCGGGGAATTGCGATTCTGCAATATCTGGAAAAAAGTGGGGGAAGTTCGTCGGTTAGCGATATTTCTCTCAATCTGGATTTGCCGCTCTCCACGACCTTTCGCTTGCTGAAGGTTTTACAGGCAGCGGATTTTGTCTATCAGGACAGTCAATTAGGCTGGTGGCATATAGGATTAGGTGTCTTTAACGTCGGTGCGGCGTACATCCATAACCGCGATGTCCTCTCCGTCGCCGGGCCGTTTATGCGCCGCCTGATGTTACTTTCCGGCGAAACGGTCAATGTCGCGATCCGTAACGGCAATGAAGCAGTATTAATTGGTCAGTTAGAGTGTAAATCAATGGTCAGGATGTGTGCGCCACTGGGCAGTCGTCTGCCGCTGCATGCTTCCGGTGCGGGCAAAGCGCTGCTTTATCCGCTGGCGGAAGAGGAGTTGATGAGCATCATTCTGCAAACCGGTTTGCAGCAGTTTACGCCAACTACGCTTGTGGATATGCCCACCTTGCTGAAGGACCTGGAACAAGCGCGTGAACTGGGCTATACCGTAGATAAAGAAGAGCATGTTGTAGGTCTGAATTGCATAGCTTCAGCAATTTACGATGATGTCGGTAGCGTTGTTGCCGCTATCTCCATCTCCGGGCCTTCATCAAGACTGACAGAAGATCGTTTTGTCAGTCAGGGTGAGCTGGTCAGAGACACCGCCCGCGATATCAGCACGGCGTTGGGACTGAAAGCACATCCATAGTGTCTGTCGCATCCCGCTCTGCGGAGCGGGTTTTTTTGACAAAATTTGAAAGTTGGAAAATTTTTCCAATTAATAGAGGTAGGAATAAAATGGCAAAAATGAGAGCCGTTGACGCGGCAATGTATGTGCTGGAGAAAGAAGGTATCACCACCGCCTTCGGCGTTCCGGGAGCTGCAATCAATCCGTTCTACTCAGCGATGCGTAAGCACGGCGGTATTCGTCACATTCTGGCGCGTCATGTGGAAGGTGCTTCGCACATGGCGGAAGGTTATACCCGCGCAACGGCAGGGAATATCGGCGTATGTCTGGGGACTTCCGGTCCTGCGGGCACGGACATGATCACCGCGCTCTATTCTGCTTCTGCTGATTCCATTCCTATTCTGTGTATTACTGGCCAGGCTCCGCGCGCCCGTCTGCATAAAGAAGATTTCCAGGCTGTTGATATCGAAGCTATCGCCAAGCCGGTAAGTAAAATGGCGGTTACAGTACGTGAAGCGGCGCTGGTGCCTCGTGTGTTGCAACAGGCATTTCACCTGATGCGTTCTGGTCGTCCGGGTCCGGTACTGGTGGATTTACCGTTCGACGTTCAGGTTGCGGAAATCGAGTTTGATCCTGATATGTACGAACCGCTGCCGGTCTACAAACCTGCTGCCAGCCGTATGCAGATCGAAAAAGCTGTAGAAATGTTAATCCAGGCCGAACGTCCGGTGATTGTTGCCGGGGGCGGGGTAATTAATGCTGACGCAGCTGCACTGTTACAACAGTTTGCTGAACTGACCAGCGTTCCGGTGATCCCAACGCTGATGGGCTGGGGCTGTATCCCGGACGATCATGAACTGATGGCCGGGATGGTGGGTCTGCAAACCGCGCATCGTTACGGTAACGCAACGTTGCTGGCGTCCGACATGGTGTTTGGTATCGGTAACCGTTTTGCTAACCGTCATACCGGTTCGGTAGAGAAATACACCGAAGGGCGCAAAATCGTTCATATCGATATTGAGCCGACGCAAATTGGTCGCGTGCTGTGCCCGGATTTGGGGATTGTCTCTGATGCTAAAGCTGCCCTGACTTTACTGGTTGAAGTGGCGCAGGAAATGCAAAAAGCAGGGCGTCTGCCATGCCGTAAAGAGTGGGTTGCTGAGTGCCAGCAGCGCAAACGTACTTTGTTGCGTAAAACACACTTCGACAACGTTCCGGTGAAACCGCAGCGCGTGTATGAAGAGATGAACAAAGCCTTTGGACGTGATGTTTGCTATGTCACCACCATTGGTCTGTCGCAAATTGCCGCTGCGCAAATGCTGCACGTCTTTAAAGACCGCCACTGGATCAACTGTGGGCAGGCAGGCCCGCTGGGCTGGACGATTCCGGCGGCGCTGGGGGTTTGTGCCGCTGATCCGAAACGCAATGTGGTGGCGATTTCTGGCGACTTTGACTTCCAGTTCCTGATTGAAGAGTTAGCCGTTGGCGCACAGTTCAACATCCCGTACATCCATGTGCTGGTGAATAACGCCTATCTCGGCCTGATTCGTCAGTCACAACGTGCCTTTGACATGGACTACTGCGTGCAACTCGCTTTCGAGAATATCAACTCTAGTGAAGTGAATGGCTACGGTGTTGACCACGTAAAAGTAGCGGAAGGTTTAGGTTGTAAAGCGATTCGTGTTTTCAAACCGGAAGATATTGCTCCGGCATTTGAACAGGCGAAAGCATTAATGAATCAATACCGTGTACCTGTGGTGGTGGAAATCATTCTCGAGCGCGTAACCAATATTTCGATGGGTAACGAACTCGATAATGTGATGGAATTTGAAGATATCGCCGATAACGCAGCGGACGCGCCAACCGAAACCTGTTTTATGCAATATAAGTAAGGGAGGTAATTAATGTTACGTTTCTCTGCTAACTTGTCGATGTTATTCCAGGAATATGATTTTCTTGAGCGCTTTGATAAAGCGGCGCAGTGCGGATTTCGCGCTGTAGAATTTATGTTCCCCTATGACTACGACATAGAAGTTTTGCAGCACAAGCTCAGCAGTAATAACCTGGAGCATACGCTGCATAATTTACCTGCGGGTGACTGGGCGGCGGGTGAACGCGGAATAGCCTGTATTCCTGGCCGGGAAGAGGAATTTCGTGATGGTGTAGCCGTTGCGATTCGTTATGCCCGTGCACTGGGTAATAAAAAAATTAACTGTCTGGTTGGTAAAACACCTGTGGGCGTATCAGCAGAGCAGGTACATACCACTCTGGTAGAGAACCTGCGCTATGCGGCAAATATGCTGGCAAAAGAGGGTATTTTGCTGCTGATTGAGCCACTTAATCACTTTGATATGCCGGGCTTCCATTTGACCGGAACACAACAAGCACTGGCGCTGATTGCCGATATTGGCAGTAACAATATCAAGATCCAGTACGATATTTACCACATGCAACGCATGGAAGGGGAATTAGCCCAAACCATGACTACATGGGCAAATAAAATCGGTCATTTGCAGATTGCCGATAACCCCCGCCGTGGCGAACCTGGCACCGGGGAAATAAATTACGACTTTTTATTCGATTTAATTGAAAAGTCTGATTATGACGGTTGGGTAGGGTGCGAATATAAACCCCTGACCACCACGGAAGCGGGATTATCATGGATTAATCCATACCGCTAAAACGAAAAACGATTCAGACAATGCATTTTTTGCCGCTATGCCGGCAGGGGATCGTGTTGTCTGAATTCAGAAACAGCGATATTCACAAGAGGTTAATTATGAAACTGGGATTTATTGGCCTGGGTATTATGGGCACACCGATGGCAGTTAACCTGGCACGCGCAGGCCATCAACTGCATGTGACGACCATTGGTCCGGTTGCGGAAGAATTACTGGCGCTGGGCGCAGTAAATGTTGAAACCGCGCGCCAGGTAACTGAATCTTCTGACATTATCTTTATTATGGTGCCAGATACGCCGCAGGTTGAAGAAGTATTGTTTGGTGAAAATGGCTGTGCAAAAACTTCGCTGAAGGGCAAAACCATTGTTGATATGAGCTCCATTTCCCCGATTGAAACTAAGCGTTTCGCTCGTCAGGTGAATGAACTGGGCGGCGATTATCTCGATGCGCCAGTCTCCGGCGGTGAAATCGGTGCGCGTGAAGGGACGTTGTCGATTATGGTTGGCGGTGATGAAGCGGTATTTGAACGTGTTAAACCGCTGTTTGAACTGCTCGGTAAAAATATCACCCTCGTGGGCGGTAACGGCGATGGTCAAACCTGCAAAGTGGCAAATCAGATTATCGTGGCGCTCAATATTGAAGCGGTTTCTGAAGCCCTGCTATTTGCTTCAAAAGCCGGTGCGGACCCGGTACGTGTGCGCCAGGCGCTGATGGGCGGCTTTGCTTCCTCACGTATTCTGGAAGTTCATGGCGAGCGTATGATTAAACGCACCTTTAATCCGGGCTTCAAAATCGCTCTGCACCAGAAAGATCTCAACCTGGCACTGCAAAGTGCGAAAGCACTTGCGCTGAACCTGCCAAACACTGCGACCTGCCAGGAGTTATTTAATACCTGTGCGGCAAACGGTGGCAGCCAGTTGGATCACTCTGCGTTAGTGCAGGCGCTGGAATTAATGGCTAACCATAAACTGGCCTGATACCCGCAATAAAAATGGCCGATATCAGAAAATGAATCGGCCAGCAATATTAAAAAAGAAAGCAGCCAAAGATGTTGCTTCAGTATTAAAAATAATATTTTTTTATTTTATTTGTTCCTCATAGCTAGATTAAAACAACGTTATTCGATACGTGAAATTAAGAGGGATTTATGGAACATCAGAGAAAGCTATTCCAGCAACGCGGCTATAGCGAAGATTTATTGCCGAAAACGCAAAGCCAGCGGACCTGGAAAACATTTAACTATTTTACCTTATGGATGGGTTCGGTTCATAACGTTCCCAATTATGTGATGGTCGGCGGCTTTTTTATTCTCGGCTTGTCTACCTTTAGTATTATGCTGGCAATTATCCTCAGCGCCTTTTTCATTGCCGCGGTAATGGTATTAAACGGTGCTGCGGGCAGTAAATACGGCGTACCGTTTGCCATGATCCTGCGTGCTTCTTACGGCGTACGTGGCGCACTGTTTCCCGGATTATTAAGAGGTGGTATTGCTGCCATTATGTGGTTTGGCCTGCAATGTTACGCCGGATCACTGGCCTGCTTGATCCTGATTGGCAAAATCTGGCCGGGATTTTTAACTCTCGGTGGTGATTTTACCTTGTTAGGCCTTTCGCTACCGGGCTTAATTACTTTCTTACTCTTCTGGCTGGTTAACGTTGGTATTGGTTTTGGCGGTGGCAAAGTTTTAAATAAATTCACTGCCATTCTTAACCCGTGCATCTAGATCGTTTTCGGCGGTATGGCGATTTGGGCGATTTCACTGGTCGGGATCGGTCCAATCTTTGACTACATTCCGAGCGGTATTCAGAAAGCAGAAAACAGTGGATTCTTGTTCCTGGTGGTGATTAACGCGGTAGTTGCGGTCTGGGCGGCACCGGCGGTGAGCGCATCCGACTTTACGCAAAACGCCCACTCGTTTCGTGAGCAAGCGCTGGGGCAAACGCTGGGTTTAGTTGTGGCCTATATTCTGTTTGCGGTCGCTGGGGTATGTATTATTGCCGGAGCCAGTATTCACTACGGCGCTGACACCTGGAACGTGCTGGATATTGTTCAGCGTTGGGACAGCCTGTTTGCCTCGTTCTTTGCGGTACTGGTTATTCTGATGACGACTATTTCCACTAACGCCACCGGTAATATTATTCCGGCCGGTTATCAGATTGCCGCCATTGCACCGACAAAACTGACCTATAAAAACGGCGTACTGATTGCCAGTATTATCAGCTTGCTGATCTGCCCGTGGAAATTAATGGAAAATCAGGACAGCATTTATCTTTTCCTCGATATTATCGGCGGAATGCTTGGTCCGGTAATTGGTGTCATGATGGCGCATTATTTTGTGGTGATGCGCGGACAAATTAATCTTGATGAACTGTATACTGCACCTGGCGATTATAAATATTACGATAACGGTTTTAACCTCACTGCGTTTTCAGTAACTCTGGTGGCCGTTATTTTATCTCTTGGCGGTAAGTTTATTCACTTTATGGAACCGTTATCGCGTGTTTCATGGTTTGTCGGCGTCATCGTCGCCTTTGCGGCCTACGCCTTATTAAAGAAACGTACAACAGCAGAAAAAACAGGAGAGCAAAAAACCATAGGTTAATTAATCCCGATATTGAACATTGAGTTAAAAACCAATCTGTATTTTACAAGGAGTTTGTTATGTCTTTTGATTTAATCATTAAAAACGGCACCGTTATTTTAGAAAACGAAGCTCGCGTTGTAGATATCGCCGTTAAAGGCGGGAAAATTGCTGCTATCGGTCAGGATCTGGGCGATGCAAAAGAAGTTATGGATGCGTCTGGTCTGGTGGTTTCGCCGGGCATGGTTGATGCGCACACCCATATTTCTGAACCGGGTCGTAGCCACTGGGAAGGTTATGAAACCGGTACTCGCGCAGCGGCAAAAGGTGGTATCACCACCATGATCGAAATGCCGCTCAACCAGCTGCCTGCAACGGTTGACCGCGCTTCAATTGAACTGAAGTTCGATGCCGCTAAAGGCAAGCTGACTATCGATGCGGCACAACTCGGTGGCCTAGTGTCTTACAACATCGACCGTCTGCATGAGCTGGATGAAGTGGGCGTTGTCGGCTTCAAATGCTTCGTTGCGACCTGTGGCGATCGCGGTATCGACAACGACTTCCGTGATGTAAACGACTGGCAGTTCTTCAAAGGTGCGCAGAAGCTGGGCGAACTGGGGCAGCCGGTGCTGGTGCACTGCGAAAACGCGCTGATCTGTGACGCACTGGGCGAAGAAGCGAAACGTGAAGGTCGCGTAACTGCCCATGACTATGTGGCTTCGCGTCCGGTATTTACCGAAGTGGAAGCGATTCGCCGCGTGCTGTATCTGGCGAAAGTTGCCGGTTGCCGTCTGCACGTTTGCCATATCAGCAGCCCGGAAGGCGTTGAAGAAGTGACTCGTGCACGTCAGGAAGGTCAGGACGTTACTTGTGAATCCTGCCCGCATTACTTTGTACTGGATACCGATCAGTTCGAAGAAATCGGCACTCTGGCGAAGTGTTCACCGCCGATCCGCGATCTGGAAAACCAGAAAGGCATGTGGGAAAAACTGTTTAACGGTGAAATCGACTGCCTGGTTTCCGACCACTCACCATGCCCTCCGGAAATGAAAGCCGGCAACATCATGGAAGCATGGGGCGGTATTGCCGGCCTGCAAAACTGTATGGACGTGATGTTCGATGAAGCGGTACAGAAACGCGGAATGTCTCTGCCAATGTTCGGCAAATTAATGGCGACTAACGCAGCAGATATTTTCGGTCTGCAGCAAAAAGGCCGTATCGCCCCAGGAAAAGATGCCGACTTCGTCTTCATTCAGCCGAATAGCAGCTATGTTCTTACCAATGACGATCTGGAATATCGCCACAAAGTCAGCCCGTATGTTGGCCGTACCATTGGCGCGCGTATCACGAAAACCATCTTACGTGGTGATGTGATTTACGACATTGAACAGGGCTTCCCTGTTGCGCCGAAAGGTCAATTTATCCTTAAACATCAGCAGTAATCTGGCCCCTGCAATGCCCGTCCTTGCGGCGGGCATTCTCCGGTTAAGGTGTGTTTATGTTCAATTTTGCAGTGAGCCGCGAAAGCCTGTTATCAGGATTTCAGTGGTTTTTCTTTATTTTTTGCAACACGGTTGTGGTTCCTCCTACGCTACTTTCTGCTTTTCAGTTGCCGCAAAGTAGCCTGCTTACGCTCACGCAATATGCTTTTCTTGCTACCGCACTGGCCTGCTTCGCTCAGGCGTTCTGCGGTCATCGTCGCGCTATTATGGAAGGGCCAGGTGGCCTGTGGTGGGGAACCATCCTTACTATCACCCTTGGCGAAGCATCGCGCGGGACACCGATCAACGATATCGCCACCAGCCTGGCAGTGGGGATTGCACTCTCCGGCGTGCTGACGGTGTTGATTGGTTTTAGCGGATTAGGCCATCGCCTGGCGCGGTTATTTACGCCGTCGGTGATGGTCTTGTTTATGTTGATGCTGGGCGCGCAGCTGACCACTATCTTTTTCAAAGGTATGCTCGGGCTGCCGTTTGGCATAGCCGACCCGAATTTTAAAATTCAGTTACCGCCGTTCGCGCTCTCGGTGGCGGTGATGTGCCTGGTACTGGGGATGATTATCTTCCTCCCGCAACGTTTTGCCCGTTATGGCCTGCTGGTCGGCACCATAACCGGCTGGTTGTTGTGGTACTTTTGCTTTCCTTCTTCGCACTCGCTCTCCGGTGAGTTGCACTGGCAGTGGTTCCCGCTCGGCAGTGGCGGTGCTTTGTCGCCGGGAATTATTCTGACGGCGGTGATTACAGGTCTGGTAAATATCAGCAATACCTACGGTGCGATTCGGGGCACGGATGTTTTTTATCCGCAGCAGGGCGCGGGGAATACGCGTTATCGTCGTAGCTTTGTGGCGACCGGATTTATGACACTGATAACCGTACCTCTGGCGGTAATTCCATTTTCACCGTTTGTTTCATCCATTGGTTTATTAACCCAGACTGGCGATTACACGCGGCGTTCATTTATTTATGGCAGCGTTATTTGCCTTCTGGTGGCGCTGGTTCCGGCACTCACACGACTGTTTTGCAGTATCCCTTTACCCGTGAGTAGTGCGGTCATGCTGGTTTCTTATCTGCCTTTACTCTTTTCCGCGCTGGTGTTTAGCCAGCAAATAACGTTTACCGCTCGCAATATTTATCGACTCGCATTGCCGTTATTTGTCGGCATATTTTTAATGGCATTACCGCCTGTGTATCTGCAAGACCTTCCATTAACGCTGCGTCCTCTGCTCAGTAACGGCTTACTGGTCGGGATTTTACTGGCTGTTCTTATGGATAATCTTATTCCGTGGGAACGCATCGAATAATTTGTTGAAAAAGGATTGATAATGAAGATTGTCATTGCGCCAGACTCTTTTAAAGAGAGCTTAAGTGCAGAAAAATGTTGTCAGGCAATTAAAGCCGGGTTTTCGACCCTCTTTCCCGATGCGAACTATATCTGTTTGCCGATAGCGGATGGCGGCGAAGGGACGGTGGATGCGATGGTCGCCGCGACGGGCGGCAACATCGTGACGCTTGAAGTCTGCGGGCCGATGGGCGAAAAAGTGAATGCTTTTTATGGCCTTACCGGCGACGGGAAAACGGCGGTGATTGAGATGGCGGCAGCAAGTGGCCTGATGCTGGTCGCGCCTGAAAAGCGTAATCCGTTGCTGGCCTCCAGTTTTGGTACGGGGGAGTTAATTCGTCATGCGCTGGATAACGGCATTCGCCATATTATTCTCGGCATTGGTGGCAGTGCGACGGTCGACGGTGGTATGGGCATGGCGCAGGCGCTCGGTGTGCGTTTCCTTGATGCCGACGGTCAGGTGCTGGTGGCTAACGGCGGTAATTTAGCGCGCGTGGCAAGCATTGAGATGGATGAATGCGATCCGCGTCTGGCGAATTGCCATATTGAAGTAGCATGTGACGTTGATAACCCGCTGGTAGGGGCACGCGGCGCGGCGGCGGTGTTTGGCCCGCAAAAAGGGGCAACGCCGGAAATGGTCGAAGAGCTGGAACAGGGGCTGCAAAATTACGCCCGTGTTTTACAACAGCAAACTGAAATCAACGTCTGCCAGATGGCGGGCGGCGGCGCTGCGGGCGGTATGGGTATTGCGGCGGCGGTATTTCTCAATGCGGATATTAAACCAGGTATTGAGATTGTGTTGAATGCGGTCAATCTTGCGCAGGCAGTGCAGGGCGCAGCACTGGTGATTACCGGGGAAGGGCGCATCGACTCGCAAACGGCAGGCGGTAAAGCGCCGCTGGGTGTGGCGTCGGTGGCGAAGCAGTTTAATGTACCGGTGATTGGGATTGCTGGCGTATTGGGTGATGGCGTGGAAGTGGTGCACCAGTACGGCATTGATGCGGTATTCAGCATTTTGCCACGTCTGGCACCTTTAGCCGAAGTGCTCGCCAGCGGTGAAACCAATCTCTTCAACAGCGCACGAAATATTGCCTGCGCCATTAAAATAGGTCAGGGAATTAAAAACTGACCCTTACCTTTAAAGCGGATGCGATTTATATCGCAT
>ERZ1034781.619-NODE-619-length-17711-cov-9.131287_pt1 | contig 17711 bp, 15 predicted proteins | sample MGYA00520700_ERZ1034781 | MGnify/ENA primary metagenome ERZ1034781 (study PRJEB33766, sample SAMN09781709) | gut metagenome | biome: gut microbiome | host: Homo sapiens | place: Madagascar | study: EMG produced TPA metagenomics assembly of the PRJNA485056 data set...
GGCGGCGGACATGACCGTTTGTGCCCGCTGGCGGGCAAAAGTGCTGATTTGCCGGGGCGCAGACGGGCGGGAAAATTTGCTCGTTATGCGCTCGCTGATGTACAGATGTGCAAATGTGCAGGTATGCAAATAAGCAGACGCTGAGGAAAACGGGGAATGGTACTATATATACGTATACGCGCGCACGCATACGCGCGCACGTCCTGCATTTTGAGGCGATATTGTGTGCATTCTACACTAACGAAGTGTTTCTACCTGATAATCAACGCATTTAGGTGTGTAGGCAGATGAAAAATTCACCTACACAAGAACTACACGCGGCTGGTGCGGAGTTGCAAGCACAACTACGGGAGGGCGGATTTACGGTATAGGGAGAGAAAATGTTTGGCACCTCCGACAGAATTTTCTGCCTGGCATGATAGATTTTTCTGTCTGCCGTTACAGGAAATCCATACTCATGCGTGCTGACAATGCAGGTTGTAAAACCGATGACAAAAGCGCAGGCAGATACGGTGTAGGCAGTGCAGACAAAGTGCATACACTGTCTACACACTTTTTGTACTGATATTCAGCATATTACGAACAATAGTGCAGAGTGCAGACGAAGTAATAGAGCAAATAGTGCAGGCAGCGTGCAGATACTGTCTACACGCTTTTTGCGCTGATATTCAACATATTACGAACAATAGTGCAGAGTGCAGACGAAGTAATAGTGCAAATAGTGCAGACAGGGTGTAGGTAGTGTAGACAGTGCAGGCAGCGTGTAGATACTGTCTACACGCTTTTTGCGCTGATATTCAGCATATTACGAACGAAAGTGTAGGGTGTAGACAAAAATGCACGTTTACCTTATATATGATATAGCCTGGATTATTACCGTGCTGACATTGGATTCTGAACTTAATCACTTCTGTCACCAGCGTTTTAGCAGACAGTTCCCTTTGCCAGAATGGCAAACAAGTTGAGATAATAACAAAAGAGCATTTGAACTTTGTTATATAGAAGCAATAATTTTGTTTACAACTCCCCCCCCACCCGCATGATGCAGCCAGTCAATTTGCGATTGTCTGAAAAACCAACTATCTTTGCACTGATACTATTCTTGCATAAATAACAACGTACTCAACACGATGATAAAGGCTCATTACCACCCCTATGCTATTACCCGACTGCTGATAGTCGTAACCCTGCTTATGTCTGCCACATTTGCGGCCGACGCTGAACGGGTTGACTACCAAAGGGCTGCAAAAATTGCCCAAAAGTATATTACGCTGCGTAACAACAAAAGCATTAAAGCACAAGCGGAACAACAAGGACATAGCACCGGCAATGCACCTTATTATATATTTAATGATGCACACGGACACGGCTTTGTAATTGTTGCAGGCAATGACGCCATGGGCGAAATATTGGCTTACGATACCGAAAACACGCTTGACACGCTGAATGCTAACCCGTGTGTAAAATGGCTATTAGAGGGGTACAGACAAGCATACTATGACATTGAGAGCGCAAAGGTGGCTACGCAAGCCAGCCCTCGCGCAGCAACTTTCAGCCAGACAGTGCAGCCTCTGCTCAAAACCAAGTGGGGACAGTCGCACCCCTTCAATGCTCAAACGGGGTATCCATACAGCGGCTGCGTGGCCACCGCCGTGGCACAAATGATGTATTACTACCAATGGCCCGCACACGGCTTTGGCAAGCATGAATATACCGTTACCTACGACCAAACTACCAAAAGTGCCGACTTTAGCCAATCTTATTACGACTGGGCTGATATGCTGCCCGACTACCGCTATCCCGTGCGCGCCACCGCCACACAGGAGCATGCCGTGGCACAACTCATGAGCGATGTGGGCATAGCCTCATCTATGCAGTACACTCCCAGTTCGAGCGGCACACAGGGGCTATTTGCATATCAAGCCCTGCAAAAGTACTTTGACTATACTGCGGCATACGTGACAAGGGCTGTGGAGGGTCCAAGCCGCTTTGCCAGCATATTGCGGCAGGAGTTGCTGAATGGCTGTCCCGTTTACCTTGAGGGGCGCCCCGCCAACACTGCTTCGGGACACGCCTGGGTGGCCGATGGCTTTGACGAGAATGGCCTTTTCCACATGAATTTTGGCTGGGAGGGGCAAGGCGATGCTTATTATTCGCTCACCAATCTCAGTTTGTCACAAACCGGTGGTGAGTTTCAGGGTAAGCCCCTGGCCTTTAACCGTGCCGTAACGGCCATTCTTGCACACCCCAACAATGGTAAATATCCCGATATTGACCGCGGACTTTTGGAGGGTTCGCCTCAGCTCATGTTTAATGAGGGAGGCTCTGTCACGCTCAAGGGTGCTGACGACAAGAGTTTCAGCACCTCACAGCCCCAAACCATAGTGATCAACTCATTTGTAAACAGAGGCACTCCCTTTAAGGGCGACATTGGCATAGCCGTTTGCAACGACAGTGGCAAGTTTGTGCGCGTGGCCTATTCAGACGACCATGACAACGGCGGATTTACGGAACGCATTTATGGGGCAGACCATGATGGCTTTATGGGGACTGACTATTTGGTAAATCAGCCACAGCACGTGCAGATGAGTTTGGCTGGTCTTGCCAACGGATATTATAGCCTTACCCCCGTGTGTGTGGCCCGTAACGATGATGGCACATGGGGCGACCTGTTCAGAATGAAAAAGGCCCCCATCATTGAGGTGGAACTGACTGACGATGCAGGTCGCGTGTCTGAGGTGTGCTCCGACGAGGCTCACTTTCAGCTCATGGCACAACCACGCCTCAGCGGTGCGGCCGAACAGGGTGGCAGGGTGCAGGCATTTTTTACTGTTAAGAACCTTAATGGTGTGCCACGCGACTGCTACATGAGGGTGCAGCTGCTTGATGAGCACCAGGCGGTTGTGTTAGATACCCGGGTGGACGAATGTACTGAAATAGAAGGATTTTCTGAAACTGAAATTCCCATCACGCTTTCACTCCCCGCCAGTCTTGTGCCGGGGCGTTACGAAGCGAGGTTGCTGCTTTCAGCCGACGCAGAGGAGTCTCTGTTTTACCCAATCAATAATATACACGACAAGGAGGTGCCTTACATTGATATAGCTGAAGCAGAGGACAAACCGCTCATGGCCAAGGTTGAAGTGTTCATGGCCGACGACTCTAACGACAAGATTGAGAATGGCAGTGTTGACCTCTCGCAAACGTCTCTTTTCAAACTTGCCGTGTCGTTGCGCACATCAGAAGACAAGTGTTACAGCGGACATATTACGATGCTGGCCGAAGACACTCAGACAAAAGAAAGGACTTATGTGAAAGGCATTGATGACGAGGTTGACGTGTCGTCATCTTACGACGTACCATTATTTAGCTATTGGCTGCGCAAGGATAATTTGCCATGGTACGATGGCCACACCTATCGCCTTATAGTTATGGGCAAGCTTGACGGGCAAGACGTTGAGCTGAACAATCCCGAGGCGGCCCCCTATTACCTGAAACGCGAGGGCGATGTGCTCACACTCTTTCAGCAAGATGTGGTGACAGGGTCATCGTCAACCTCAACTTGTTTGCCCACTACTAAGCCATTCAGTGTGAGGCGCAAGGGTGACGATTTTATTATTTCTGCCCACAATTTGTTCGGTGTGAGCATGTACAACGTAAGCGGCAGATTGGTTAAGCGTGCTTTGTCTGCTAACGGACGACAGGGTGTGCTATCGCTCCGAAAGTTGGAGCGGGGTATTTATTTGCTGCACATTGAGTGTGATGGTGGTCGCCATACTTACAATGATATCGTTTTGGTGAAATAAAGATGTGGCTTTTAGGGAGGTTACTTAACAAAGGAACACAAGACAAGGTATTATACGTTCTGATATTACATCTACAAGACAGCATACCCCTACTAATTTGATCAAGCAGGCCTTCAAGCATAGTTTATATCTTTATGTTATGCAATAGTCTATATGCTTTGACACATCAACTAATCTTGAACTCCTATATATAAAAAAATAATAAGCCAGAAGGGAAGCCCCGAGCAAGTTACAAAACGCTTGTTCGGGACTTTTTTATACAATAAAAGACATTTTTCAAGCAATTTGCGGCTGTCTTGCAAAACATCAAAGAACATAAAAAACTGTCCGAAGCCTCATAAAATAGGATTTCGGGTAGGACCTTTATGCACATTGGCGTTTTAGCAGAAAGTAATAATAAAGAACACATAAATGCTAAAATATGAGCACAAACTCCCTTGCTGCCTACAATGGCTACGCATGACTGCTCAAAGAATTGCCTTCATCTGTTGTTAATGTATGTATAAATCGGAGGGTAAACCTTAAATAACTACATTTGCAGCAAGTTACAATAAAAAGAGCACTGCACTAATACATATTGGCTAATTATGAATATTTGTATACTTGTGGTTAAACACATTCAATGAAAAACTGCCTTCACTTACTTGAAGAGATAAAACGACATATAGACATGGTTAGAACAATTGGAATTGATTTAGATACAACAAACTCAGTTTTTGCATTTTGTCGATATATTTACCCCGGCCTTCATACCCTTCAGCCTATTTTGGTTACTATCACCAATAATTAAAACCAACTGATAGGTGTGGAAGTTGGGGTAAATGCATCAAAAAATGCAGATACCAAGTATTGACAATAGGAGGCTGAGCGGAAAAGGCTCACTATTCGCCTAAGTCTAAAGAAACAACAACAAGTAAAAATCACTCAAAAACAAAATTAAAATGAACGAAAACAAGTACAAGAAGCTCTCATGCATCTTACTTTATCTCGCCTTCGCTGGAGTAAGCTGTTGGGCAACCGCAGAGTCTTTACATCTGCTTATGTCTGGATTTCCCATCGTTATGTGCTGGATAGTAACCATAGGATTCTTCATTGTGGCGTCCATCGGTACAAAACTAATAGTGGACAGCTTGAATAAGAACCTCTATATTGAGAAGCGCAATCTCAAGCTCAGTATGGGACTACTGATAGTTCTCTTTTTCTGGCTCGTATGCAGTATGCCCACAAACACCCACACATTCTTCTATCGCCAGGTTGTGGCCGATGTAACAACGGCAGATTTGGCTACAACGAAGAACTACCTAACAGACATCAGAGATAACAAAAAGTCATTGAATGACTACCAGATGGATGTTGAAAAGATTACCCGACAGGTGAACTCTAAACTCATTGACCTCGAAGCAGAGATTGACAATCCTTCGAATATAGGCGACGGTCCCAAAGCAAAAGAAATCCTTTATGAGATTTCTCAACTCCTACGATGCAAGCCTATCGCTACGTTATCTGGCACTGCAACGACACCTCAACAACGCCAGGCTCGTAAGGCTGCATACCGAACCATCGTTCAAAATCAGCTTGAATCATACATAGCAGATCTTGCAAAGAGCGCAGAAGGGAAAACTAGCGGAGACTCGAGACTTGCAGCAAACTCAATCAAACAGATTGCTCAAATGCAGAATGTCATCACTGACATGAAGAACCAGGGTTGTGTTGACAATGATAAAATCATGCAGTCGGACGTTGTTATGCAGAATGGTTACGCCATTATAAAGAACAACAGCTCTGCCGTCAACTTTCAAGGACAGGACGAGCAGGTGTACAACGCAGACCCCCTCGTGACAAAGACCCACCGTCTGCTCAGCGTATTCGATGTGTGGAAGGACTGGTTAACAACAGATAAATATGATGGCCACGGATTCATTTTTTGGGTTATTCTCTCAATTCTCGTTGATGTAGGCGCATTCATTTTCTTCGATCTCGCATTCAAAAAACAAGACTAAGTTAATCGTATAACATTCAAATAAATAAAAGTTATGCCTATTGATGTCAACAATGGCACTAAGTCGAGTGCCACCGCAAAACCAGAAAACAATATTGGAAACAACGCCATAGACACCACTCCTACTACAGGCATTGATGTGGTTCAAAATGGAATAACAGATAACGCAGATACTGCCGCTACAGGCATTGATGTGGTGCAGAATGAAATAACAGATAACGCAGATACCACTACTGCAGGCATTCACGGCTTGACAGCAGCAGAGATGAATGACCCCAACAGCATCGTGGTTACCATCGCAGACCAGAGTACACCCATCGTTATATTGTTTGGCCCCCCTTCATGCGGCAAGACCATGACCCTGGTTCGTCTGACTAGATACCTTAAGTCTAAAGGATACACAGTTGTTCCAGATCGCACCTTCCGCCCTACCGAGGACACTAACTATACCCAATTGTGCGACAACTTCGACCAGATGATCAATAGCAGCAATGCAGCAGCCAGTACTAATGTAGTGAGCTTTCTGCTTGTAAAGGTTATGAAGAACGGACGCCCTATCTGCCAAATACTGGAAGCTCCCGGTGAGCTATACTTCAACCCAGAAAAGCCAGCGCAGCCTTTCCCCGCCTATGTAAACACCATCATCAATAGTAGCTGCCGAAAGGTTTGGGCGGTGATGGTAGAACCGGACTGGTCAAATCCTGTACCTCGCAACAACTACGTCAGCAAAATTCGCGATCTGAAGGTTCAAATGATGCCACGAGACAAGACGGTGTTTGTTTTCAACAAAATAGACAAGACCCCTTACGTGCTTGGAGCAGGCCAAGTGAATATCAAGGAGGCACGCAAAAATATTGAGAATCTATATCCGAATATTTTCGTGCCATTCAAGACAAACCTCCCATTCGGACTCGGCTTCCTATTCGGCAGCGGCTACGACTGCGACTTCATACCATTCCAGACCGGAACATACACTCAGGCCATCAATGGTCTGACCTATCAAGAAGGCAACGAATGTTACCCACGCCTACTTTGGAATACATTACTCAAACGAATTAACGGTTAATAGATATGGCACTCAACATAAACTTATACGTACATGGTGTCCCGATGGGACAAAAAACATGGGGAGTTCTGAGAGAAGATGACAATTTCATCGGCAATTTTTATAGCCACAAGTGGCCAGCAAAGGAACTGATGCAAGTTGACATCATGGAATGCAAGGGAAAGGTTTACAGTTACTATACCTTCGTCAAAGGACAAAATGTGATGGGATACGACAACCGCACAGGCTCTTACTTTGCACTGACCATCAGAATGGACGCTTACTACGCAGACCTGCAAAATATGTACAAAATTCTCAGTGCTGCCTACGAAAAAATATGCGTCGGGAGTCTCGTTCAAAAACAAGGAGAAGGCATCAAGTTCATTGTTCAAGACTTCGCCGTGATGGACGCTGAGCTAAAACGCATAGAAAATCGTATCATCAGCTATATAGGTGAGTTCTCCAACAATAAGGATCTTATCTCTTTTAGCGGATTCAAGACCAACAGCCTGCTGCCAGTCCAAACAGAAAATCTTTTGGAATGTGACAACGTCAAGGCTCTCAATACGGTTAAAGCTACTGGCAAAATATCTGTATCTCCCTATTATCCTTCCAAGAAGGTTAAGGAACTCATCAGCAAGAATGAAGATGAGATGCAAAAGCTTCGGCAGATGACATCACAGCAGATCAATGAAGCACACGAAAAGGCATCACAGCAAATTAGAAACATCGAAAGCAAAGCCAAAGAGGATATAGCGAGTGCACGCCGGCAAGCCAGCGAGGAAATGACACGTCTGAAATCACAGTACTCCACTGTTGATAAGCAGATGTATGAGTTGGAACAGAAGCTGAAACAGGAAAAGGAGCGTTCTAAGCAACTACAAAAAGAGCTAAGAAATGAGTTGGAACAGGAAAAGTTACGTACTAAGCAACTACAAAAAGAGGTAAAGGAACTCACAACTTCCTTGAAACAAGCTAAAGATAATGTTAGTACCCCTCATGTCAATGACGACTGCAACAACAATCCACACCAAGGTTTTGACAACAAGCGAAGCGGCATACTATCCTCTACCCTCCCTTTTTTGAACACGCTTATCATTGTTGGTGTAGCTTCATTTCTGATATGGAAGACACCTTCCGACAACTCTCAGGAGTTGACAAAGATAAGCGCAAATATTGCAGAAATCAAGGATCAGATAAGTGGCAAAAAAGCGCAAGTGGTAGAGACAAGGAAGCAGGACAAGGAGAATGTGACAAACAAGCTCTCTAATGCCAAAATTTACATAACTAACGCCAATTATCTTTCTCTCGGAGCACCGTCTAAGGTAGTTGCTAAGGACGCAAGCGGGAAACCTGTCAGAAACGGCGAGTGGACAACCAGCGACAAGGAAGCATCTGTTGAAGATAACCACGACGGAACGGCACTTATAACAGCTACAAAGTCTGGAACAATGGAAATTACCTACACTGTAGGTTCTAATAAAACAACAAAGACTGTGACCGTCAAATAAGGTGTGATATATGAAGAAAATTATGATTGTGTCAGCAATGTTAGGTTGCTTGGTTTTAGCTGCATGCAAGTCAGCTCCGAAGCAGACTTACTACGACCCTACTTTTGATGAGGCCGAATCTGACAGCAATGAGGCTGCTGGAGAGACAGCGGCTTCTTTTGAAGATCAACCTGGTGAGATTATATCAGTGCCCTACGAAGAGAGAGGCAACGTTAAGTATGTAGATGTTTCAGTAAACGGATTCGGCTTTCAGATGATATTCGACACAGGCTGCTCTGGCACTCTTATTTCTGTGGCCGAAGCACGATACCTCTATGAGAAAGGCTATCTCACGGAAGATGATTTCCTCGGTGTGACAAAGTCGCAGATTGCTGATGGCAGTATTGTGGAGAACATGGTGGTGAACCTCAAGGAGGTGGTTATCGGGAATAAAATTCTCTGCAAGGACGTACAAGCTACGGTGTCTGCTAACAACAATGCCCCTCTGCTCCTTGGCAATGAAGTTCTCAATCGCGTAGCTGCCTATGCCGTCGATAACGAAAACAAGACAATAAATTTCAAATGTAAATAGCAACATGAATATATCTGTATACCTCTTTGGCGAGTTTTCCACAGGATACAGCCAATATCCAATAGACTATACTTCCTCTATATTCCATAGCTTCAGCAATAAAGCCAAGTCAAACACCCAAATTGCCATACACAGGGATCGAGACCTGATGTACTACGCTTATGTCAGAAAAATGGAGAATGGCAAGAACTTTGGTATCTGCTGCGTACTGAACGGAATGATGCTCACACAGGTTGACGGGTTGTTCAATTTGTTTGAGACAGCCATGAGCATACAGATAGCACGTGGCACATATGTGCGATTTGCAGACGACGGAACAATAATTACAGGTGAGAGCGCAACAGCCAGCAAGGAGGAATATACCCTCTTGGCCGACTATTTTCGTAGTCAGTTGGAGAGGATACAGACTTCTCCCCTGCCTCCCGTGAGTTATTCAAACTCTAACACATCTGTTAAGGACTTCACCATAGACGACTCTAACAGCGATATCGTTAAATCAAGCAGCGTCTATGCTTACACCTATATCTATAAGACAAAAGGTTATGAAACAGCACAGACAAACAGCTACCAAGGTATCATAGCAAAACAGAAACATCTCAATGACGACCTACAGGAACGCTGTAGAGCTCTCTCTGCAAAGCTCACAAAAGAGAAGGTGAAGCAGCGCAACATGAGGTGGATCGGGATTCTTAGTATTATCGTCATTGTATTTGGTGTCATTCTATGGAATAAGGTTCTGTTTCCAAGTGAGGTAACGCGATACGAAACTGGTGAGTTTGTCTACTATGGTCCACTGAACAACAACCACCAGCCTGAGGGTGTCGGTGTGGCTATTTACCCTTCAAATGATGCGCAGAAACGTAAATTCTACATCGGAAACTTTGTCAATGGCAAACGTCAAGATAAAGAGGCCATGCTGTTGTACCAAAATGGTGACTACTACTATGGCTCAATGAATGATGACAAGTGGGAGAATGGTGTCCTCTACATGAAGACTGACAACTCTCATTTCTTTGGAGAGTTCAACAATAACAAGCCATACAACGGCATTTGGTATGATCACAAAGCCGTGCTACGGGTTAATGATGGTATCGAAAGTAGTGATATAGCAGAGTAAGCTTGTCTGACCCTTGTCTTGGTAAGTTCATCTCTGCAAGTCAGTTTACTCTGATATAATCTGACGACAATTAAGCAGGTGTTCAAAATTAGTTGATATGAATTGGTAGTATTTCGTTCGCTTTCGCGCACCTTTTCTCGCCATGGCAAAATGAAAGCAAGCTTTCTTTTGCTCATCTGGCTTAACGAAAAGGTTCATAAACATAGGTTGAAGAGGGAGCGTAGCGGGCTAAGTGACCGATGAAGCCCATGTTTATAGAAGAAAGAATGCGCCAAAGCATATCGGCCAATTCTGAACTTGATTATATCAACTAATTTTGAATACCTACTTATAGGAAATCATATGGCATAGAAATATAAAACGATTAATATTATGAAGGTAAGCATTATAACAACTCTTTTATTGATTTTTCTGGCTGTACCCTACGCTGAAGCTCAACAACTTGTCACGCTGAACAGAAATAAGTTAAAGACGGAACATACGACAAAAAGCAAGACAAAGAAGTCTACAAATAAGCAGAAGAAAGCGACAGGCCCGAAGAAACGTACTTCTTCACGCCATACATATTCGTACAGACGGCATCAAACGTATTCAAAACCTAAAGAGGCCTCGTATCTGCGTGTTAACGACCAATACGGCGACGATATTACATACTATCCTACATACTCCGGAGACTACAATATATTCCAGGTATATACTGACGGGCAGGACTATAGTGTAGAAATGCTACCCTCATGGTGCCATTTGACAAACAAGTACTCTGACTCGTTTACGTTGTATATAGACTCCAACACTTCACACGAAGATCGCTCTGATTGGTTCGTTGTCAGAAGCAACAATCAAAGAGTGACGGTACATCTGAAGCAGAGCGGGAAACCTATGTCTATCTCTGCTTCCTATTATTCAATCTATCTTACCCATGGATACAAGCTCAATGGTGCAAGATACATGAAGGTCAATGCAACACTCAGAGTCAGTGGCGCCCCCAACTCCAAGCTACTCGCTGTGGCAACAGTGCAGGACGAGAATGGCACCCCTATATATGCCGCATCTGGCTATTCCGACTATACTCTCAGTGACGGCACATTCTTTACAATGTCGGAATTTACTTCTACAAATGATGACAATAGCGTCTACAACGTGACGTTTTATATACCGAACAACGCTCTTCGACTCTATAGCAAGGATAACAATCTGACATGCTGTCTATCCTTGTATTGCGAGAATACTGCCGAGTTTGTAAGCAACGCAAACTGTAGGATTCCTTTTTATGCTAAATACAAAAAGGGTAAGGTGACAACAACTAACAGATAGACATCACAATATAAGCGGCAAGGCAGAACGCCTGGCCGCTTATTTGCTATTAACAAAATTGGCGCAACGAAATACCTCGTACTTGTACATAAAATACTATCTTTGCATAAGATAGGCTGCGGTTCGGCATAACACCCAAGCGAGCCGGACTCACATCATATAATATACGTATATTACTAACAACAACTGCCGTTGAGGCACTTGCCCATGAAAATCATACTCAACCCTAAATACGAAGCTCTGCGCGACTATCTGAAAAACATCGAAGAACACTTTGAACACGAAGGACGCGACATTCACTCAGGACGCAATGTGATACGCAGCCTTAAAGTGAATGGACTGACCATTTGCGTGAAACGCTTTGGACCGCCCTCCTTCAGACGCAAAGTGCAACAAATGTTTTACAAAAAGTCGAAGGGTAAACTGGCATATCTGAGTCCGCTGCTGCTGCGTGAGCGCGGATTTGAGAGTCCGGAGTCGATAGCCTTTGTGCGCTGCCGCCACGGGTTGTTGCGCACAAACACTTACTTTGTGAGCCTGCTGTCTACTTACCGCTACAGCATGGACACGCTGCGTAATAAGACGGCTGATGTGCAACACGAGGTGATAGCTAATTTTGCCCGCTATGCGGCCCGTTTGCACGAGGACGGTTTTTTACACCGCGATTTCTCATCATCTAACATTTTGTATGATGTGATAGACGGGCGTTACCACTTTTCGCTGGTTGACACTAACAGCATGAAGTGTGGGTCGGGTGTCAGCATTGAAGCAGGTTGCCGCAATTTGGCCAAGTTGTCGGGCGATGATGCGTTTTTTGCCCAGTTGGCAGAATGTTACGCCATGGAGCGCAAGGCAGACCCTGTACGCTGCGCCACGCTGATAAATGAGGCAAGGGAGAAGTTGAAAAGACGGCGCGAGGAGGTGTGACTGGGCTAACCCAGAACAAAGCACTTTATCCTTTTATTTACCCGCTGGCGAAAATTCAGCCAACGCGTTTTTATTAAGGACATAAACACAGATAATCTGTGTGAGGATTTTGGGAATATATCAAACGACAATAAGAGACAACGAACCATGATGTGCCCCTACAAAGGCACAATGGACGTTGTCTCTTATTGTCGTTTGGTTGTATGCAGGATTGTCTGCTTTTTATCTCACAACGCGAATGAGTCCTGTGCCATTGCAGCGGGCGCAAGCATAGACATAGCCATTATATCCTTGCACACGTCTTTTACCATGGCAGCGAGGGCATTTTATAAAATTAGCACGCATTGAAGCCCTTAGCGCACCATATTGCACGTTTTTGTTTTGGAGTGTTTTATTCCCATACCTTTCCATCATTTGCGTAGAACGATTTACAAATTTCTCCGAATCAACCGTTACTTTTCCCACTTTACCGGCACACCCTCTGAGTAATGGTACTGCTTCTTTAGCAACTACTTGGCCACAGCCAGCTTCCACCTTTACAGGCCAATCTACGATGGCTGCCAATATCACGACAGCCGCAAAAGTTTTTTTGATAAGTGATTTCATGAACTACTTATATTTAATGGTTTTACAATAGAGCTTTTATAATAATCGTTCCTACAATGTAACCAATTACGATCATTATGATCATGTAAAAACAGCCTAAGAGACTGAATTTATCGTTTTGCGAAACGGGGGTCGGTGGTTGTGGCGTCGGTCGTGGCTGTGGGGTCGGTGGTTGTTGCGGCCTTTTTTCCTCTCTTGGCACATTGATTGTAACCTCGGGATCTTGGATTGTAACCTCTTGATCTTGTGCTGACGGATTTCTCAACCATTGCAAGATGTCGTTCACACTTTGCGGACGCCTTGTCCTATCGGTGTTCATCAACCACACAATAAGCAGCTTTGTTTTATCAGAAACATTCGGCATTGGCAATGCGATATGTTTGTCACGAGTATGATCTTCATAAAGACTTGTGTATGTCGGTACCACCCTATTCGTAAGCAAACGATAAAGTGTTGCACCAAGAGCATAGAAGTCTGACCATGGCCCTAACTTATCGAAACTGCCATCCACTTGTTCTGGAGGGGCATATCTTTCAGTTCGTGCTACGCCCGTAAACATAGTGGCTCCCACGCCTCCTATATAATCTTTGCTTGCACCGAGATCTATCAACTTTACATATCCGTTCGGTGTCTTCATGATGTTGGCTGGCTTGAGGTCGAGGTGTAGCAAATCTTTTGAATGGATTGCTTTCAAGCCACCGAGTATCTGCTTCAGATAGTTGTATACAGTAGTTTCGGTATAGGGCGCATCTCTTTTTCTCAAATACTCCTCCAAATTGGTGCCCTCTACGAAGTCCATCACATAGTATGCCGTACCATTCTCTTCAAAGCAAACGTACACTTTCACCACATGCACATTGCTTATAAGTCTTAGTCGCTCATACTCTTTTCTGAACTTCACGATTTGCTCGCAAAATTGTTGCGTATAATTTCTGTTCGTGCTTACCGACACGCCGTCCGCGTCACGAAAGTTTGCCGCTGTCATGAAGAACTCTTTGATGGCGACCTTCGTGTTCTGCGGTCTACACACGGCAAGATAGGTTTTTCCGAAGCCACCCGATGAGAGGTGGCCTCGGATTATATACCTGCCATTGAGCACAGTCCCGATGGGGAGCATTGATTTATCGTTTGTCATGCTACTTACAACCGGTTATACGTAATCGTTTCCTTCTTGCCATCATCATCAACAGATTCTGTTACATACTTATTGTCTTGCAACATGATGATGCGCTCGGTTGAAGCTTCAAGCAAGTCTGCTTTGACTTCCCTTGCATATTCTTTTGAAGCCTTCTCCAATTCGCTTCCTGTCAGTTCACCTATGAAAGAGTCATCTGTTGGATCAAAATATTTCACGCTTGTTACCTTCACACTAACCGAAACTGGAGATGATACGATTTCTTTATCGTCGTTCACCTTCCAATCGCCATAGCCTTTGATGCTTATACCAATTTTTATTCGGACTTTTACACCGTCATATTCTGTTTCTGTGGTTGCAACAGCAGTTTGAGACGATGTAAACGTACCATCTTCTTTTTGATTATCCACTCCCATAAGACTAATCTCATTTCCGTCAAATGTCATTGTTTTAGCATAGCGCCAAGAACCGACGAGTTTGTCTTTAGTAGTTTTGCAAGCAGTCAAACCTATTAGGGCTGCTGCCACTACGAAGAATATGTATATTACGTGTTTCATTTTACTTAGTTTTTAATTATAGAGTTATTCTTAAATTCAGCAATTAACGCCATGTGCCTTCTTCTATAACGGAAATTTCTTTGCCATTTCTGAATTTACACTTTCTATATGTATGGTCATTGTAATACCATGTTCCGACTCCGTTACGTTCACCATCTTTGTAGTTACCTTCTAAAAAGCCAGCATAATATTTACGTTTCTCTTTGGGCCAATATTCTGTACCAGAGCCGCTCATATGGCCATCCTCAAAACCTCCCTTGTAAATCCATGTTCCATCTTTCAATGCAAACGTACCTTGCCCATGAAAAATACCATTCTTTATATCACCTTCATAAGTGCCATTTTCATTAGTTATTCTACCATGACCGTCCATAGTTTGGTCATTCGAAATAGTACCATTAAAATAGTCACCATTACGATATTTCAGTAGGCCATTACAATCTCTGCCACTGATTGTACCAGAGAATGACTCTCGAGAGTCGTTTTCCGCATAGTGTATTTCACGCTGACCATCAGGAAGATTCCAGCGAGGTCTATAATGCCTTTCGCCTTCATAGACACAATATACATTAGCAGGACTGGCGGAGTCAACATACCAATTTACTTCGCTTTGCGCTATTGATTCATCAAAACCATTTACATCGCTTTGCGCTATTGATTCATCAAAACCTGATGGCATATTGACCTTATCCATCTTTTGCTCAATGATTACTCCCCCTATTGGCAATATTAGAAAAAACAGAAATAGTAATATGGCATTATCAGATTTTACTTCAGTGCCTTGGCCATACTGGTTTTCTCCTTTTTCACCTTCTGCAAAGAACAATAGAATGTTCCAAAATGGGACGAACATCCATGCGCCCGACTTGCCTAAATCGTGGCAACGCTTGGCACATTGAGCATAGAGGAACCAGAAAAAGACTGCTGTACAAGCAAGGAACAACAAGATTACACCTCCATTTCCGTCGGAATGTTCTATATCAAACAATAAGAAAGATGCAAACCAAGCCACAAAGCCCATTACATACGAAAGAATGAGTTGCAGGCGCCCTATTCTACCCTTGAATGAGAATGGGCGGAAAGAGTCTCTTTTTCTCCAAGCTTCTACGTCCTCGGTTTTCGGCTCACTATAAGTGTTCCCCAGCTCTCTTGAACTCTGTGTAGAACGCTCTGTAGCCATAGCATTGTCTATTACACGCTGCGTCTCAGACATGCCATGCGCTAAGATATAATTCAAAGCTTCTCGCAAGGGAACATCGAATGTTTCACTATACTTCTGAGCCAAGAGACGTTTGGGGTCCGTATTATCTGAGTCACTATTATCTTTAACTGCTTGACTCCCCACAATGGTTTCCTCATCTGCTGTAAAGTTTTGTTCTTCGTTCTCAGCACTTTTACTTTCAGCTACAGAAGGTACAGCTTCCAAAGACAATTGGTTCTTAAAATCACGCACTGTCTGTGTACGCTTTCTTACATTCGGACACATTGCCTCGGTTACCACCTTAATAAGATTGATTGGCACACCTTTTTCACGCAGATTGTCCTCTACCAATTCATCGTCGCTCACAAGTTCGGAAGCTGCGGGAGGTGTTTCGCGCGTGAGAAGTTTGTAAAGTGTGGCACCAAGGGCATAGACATCGATGGTGGGGCGGAACTCGCCGCTCTTTGCCTGATTACCTTGCTCTATGGGTGCATAGCCAGCTGTGCCGAGACCGATGTTGGTGGAGGTTTCGGGTTGACCGTTGGCATCGTAGTGCTTGCTCAATCCAAAGTCTATCAAGAAAATGTGGCCATCGCTTGCACGGCGCATGATGTTGCCGGGCTTGAGGTCGAGGTGGAGCATGTGGTGTGTCTCATGCATATAGATGAGCGCATCGGCCACAGCCTTGATGATGTTGGTGGCCTCATCGGCACCTATCGGGCCAGACTTTACATAATCGTTGAGGTTCTGACCTTCGATGTAGTCCATCACATAGTAAAACGTTCCATTCTCATCGAACAGGTCGGTTACACGCACGATATTGGGGTGCTCAAGGTGAGAGAGGTTGCGCGCCTCTTTTTGAAACTTACGGCAATAGTTGTACGACAGGCTGCCGTCGGTCATGCCCGTAATGCTGCCATCTTCGTCACGCGAGTTAACCTCCTTCATAAAGAACTCTTTGATGGCGACTTTCTTGCCCAAATGTACGTGCTCGGCAAGGTAGGTAATGCCAAATGCGCCTTGTCCAAGGACACGCTCTATTCTGTATGCCCCCTCACGCAGAAGGGTGCCGGTTGATAATTTCTGTTGCATGGGTTATTTAATGGGATATTTAAGGTTCTGTTTTGTCAATCATTCGCATATTTACTTTTTTGAGGTCTTCTGTTTTTTTCTCTAAATTCTTCTGCCACTCCTCAGCGGCCTTTTCAGTTCTTGATTTAGGAAGAAATGGTATTTTGACATCAAAGCACGCATGAAGAATTCCAAGAGTTAATCCGATTAAGATTACGGCCAATTCAATCCATTTGTTTTTATTATTCTTTTTCTCTGACATACTTATTCTTTACGTTAAACTTAGGAGTTTGCTTCTCTTCTTTTGGAGAGCCTTTTCTACTCTTGAAAATCTCGCTAACAATGTGTTCGTCCTTCTTTGCGTCCGGCTTGTCGTCTGCAACCGTTTGCGGCTTTTCCCGGTTAGTTGGTTTTGCAGGTTTGCTGCCCACCCCCTGTAACTGTCTTTCGGCAGAGGCCGGTAAAGATGTTTTACGTTGAGGGGAAACAGACTGTAAAGAGGTGTCCTCTATGAGCGCATCGCTATTTTTCTTCTCAGCAGACCGGCCCTTGGCAGAATCCATTTTAGTGCTATCGGGCTTTGCGCTCTCATTCTCTTTATTACCCAAAATGAAGTACGAAGCGCCGGCAGCTATAATGACTAAAAGCAACACGACCAACAGCCACGGCAACAGATTACGGCGCTTAGGCCGCGGAGTGGTGGCAGGGAAGTCGGGAGTAATAAACGTGCCCTTTGGCTCTTGCTGGCGAGGCGGAACTGGGGCTTGAAGGGGATTAGCACCTATTACCTTTTCGCATCCTGAAAGTACATATAAAAAGTGTTTGAGAGAAGAATGAGGAAAGTTTACTGGTTA
>ERZ1034781.631-NODE-631-length-17370-cov-11.167543_pt1 | contig 17370 bp, 14 predicted proteins | sample MGYA00520700_ERZ1034781 | MGnify/ENA primary metagenome ERZ1034781 (study PRJEB33766, sample SAMN09781709) | gut metagenome | biome: gut microbiome | host: Homo sapiens | place: Madagascar | study: EMG produced TPA metagenomics assembly of the PRJNA485056 data...
TCAGGCAGCAGGTGCGGGCATCGGCCACATGGGTCTCGATGGCGGCAAGCTTCAGGTTTTTCATAAAGGTGCTGGCGGCTTCGCGGCCCCCGGCCAGACCAAAGCTGACCACGCCGCAGCTGCCCTTCGGCAGATACTTTTCGGCCAGCGCATGATAGGGGCTGGATGCAAGGCCGCAGTAGTTGACGTAAGCCACCTTGGGGTGAGCTTCGAGGAACTGGGCCACTGCCATGCCGTTCTCACAGTGGCGCTGCATCCGGACGTGGAGGCTCTCCAGACCGAGATTCAGCATATAGGCGTTCATGGGGGACTGCATGGAGCCGAAGTCCCGCATGAGCTGGGCGGTGGCCTTGGTGATGAAGGCACCTTCCTTGCCGAAGCGCTCGGCGTAGGTGATGCCGTGGTAGCTGTCGTCCGGGGTGCACAGGCCGGGGAACTTCTCGGCGTGGGCCATCCAGTCAAACCTACCGCTGTCCACGATGGCACCGCCCAGCACCGCACCGTGGCCGTCCATGTACTTGGTGGTGGAGTGGGTCACGATATCCGCGCCCCACGCAAAGGGGCGGCAGTTCACCGGCGTGGGGAAGGTATTATCAACAATGAGGGGCACGCCGTGGGCATGGGCAGCCTTGGCGAACTTCTCAATGTCCAGCACGGTCAGGGCCGGGTTTGCAATGGTCTCGCCGAAGACGGCCTTGGTGTTGGGGCGGAAGGCGGCGTTCAGCTCCTCCTCGGTGCACAGCGGGTCCACGAAGGTGGCCTCGATGCCCATCTTCTTCATGGTAACGGAGATGAGGTTGAAGGTGCCGCCGTAAATGGTGCTGGACGCAACGATATGATCCCCGGCTTCGCAGATGTTGAACAGCGCGAAGAAGTTGGCGGCCTGACCGCTGGACGTCAGCATGGCGGCGGTGCCGTCTTCCAGCTCACAGATCTTTTTCGCCACGAGATCGCAGGTGGGATTCTGCAGGCGGGAATAGAAATAGCCGTCGGCTTCCAGATCGAACAGCTTGCCCATGTCCTCACTGGTGGCATACTTGAAGGTGGTGGACTGGATGATGGGGATCTGGCGGGGTTCGCCGTTGCCGGGGGTGTAACCGCCCTGCACGCAGATGGTATCGCGATTCATACTACATACTCCTTTACTGGGTTTGTCTAAATAGCACAATTCCCCGCAGGAGAGCAGCTGCCTCCGGCGGGGAATCGAAACGTTAAATTGGAACTTCCCTGCCCGGTAGGTTCTACTCCATACAACCTCTCCGTCAATGCTCCGCATTGCCACCTCCCCTTGTAGGGGAGGCCTTGGCAGTCCATGCAAAGTTTATGGTTTCGCCAGAGGCTCCCCTACTAGGAAAGACTCCCTCCGGCCGGAGAGAGATGTCGCACAAGCGACGAAGGGTAGACGACTGTCGAGCGCCAGCGAGACTGAGAGGTTGTACGAAGGGCAAGTCTGGTTACTTTCTCAGCCGCTTATCGCTCTGGTTGGCCCAGAACGTACCGACGGACTGGAACGCCTGCACCAGCAGGATCAGCAGCACGACGCAGACGATCATGATGTCGGTCTGGTAACGGTAGTAGCCATAGGAGATGGCCACCTTGCCCAGACCGCCGCCGCCGATGGCACCGGACATGGCCGAGTAGCCAAGGATCGTGGTCAGGGCCGTGGTCATGCTGGAGATCAGGCCCGGCAGACACTCCGGGATCATGACCTTGGTGATGATCTGGAACGGGGTCGCGCCCATGCTCTGTGCGGCTTCCACCACACCTTCGTCCAGTTCACGGAGGCTCGTTTCCACGAGGCGCGCCACAAACGGGAAAGCGGCCACCACCAACGGCACGATGGTGGCCTTGGTGCCCACCGTCGTGCCCACGATGGCGCGGGAAAGCGGAAAGACGCAGATCATCAAAATCAGGAACGGAACGCTGCGCAGGATGTTGATGACGATATTCAGCAGGTGCATCAGCCAGCCGGGCAGGGGCAGGACGCCGTCCTTATCCCCGGCCACCAGCAGCACGCCCAGCGGCAAGCCGATGACCAGCGAAAACGCAGTGGCGAGGACGGTCACATAGAACGTCTCCCACACGGCAAAGCCATAATCTGCAAAGCTCATTCGCCGGTCACCTCCTCTACGGTCACGCCGGGCTGACCGCGCATATAGGCGGCCGCCTGTTTTGCCTGTTGGACGTCTTTGGGCAGCTTGAGCAGCATGCTGCCGTAGCACTGGCCGCTCAGGTCACGGGTGTCAGCGCTCAGTACGCTGACCAGAATGCCGGTCTCGGCGGCGAGGCTCGCCACCAGCGGCTTTGCGGCGGACGAACCGTTGAAGGTCACGCGCACCACATGGTCGTCGGGCGCAAAGCTCGACAGATCCCGTGCGGCGCTGCCGCCGTTGGGTGCCACCAGACGCTTGGCCGCAGCGGTCTTGGGGTTCGAGAAGATCTCCTTCACCTCGCCCACTTCCACCACAACGCCGCCGTCCAGAATCGCAACGTGATCGCAGATCTCTTCCACAACGCTCATCTGATGGGTGATGACCACCACCGTGATGCCCAGCTTCCGGTTGATGTCCTTGATCAGGGTCAGGATGGAGTGGGTGGTGTTGGGGTCCAGTGCGCTGGTGGCCTCGTCACAGAGCAGAACTTTGGGGTCGGTCGCCAGTGCGCGGGCAATGGCGATGCGCTGCTTCTGGCCGCCGGAAAGCTGGGCCGGGTAGGCGTTGGCCTTATCGGGCAGCCCCACCATCTCCAGCAGCTCGCGGGCGCGCTTTTCAGCCTTGTCCTTTTTCACCCCAGCCAGCTCCATGGGGAAGCAGATGTTCTTCAGGCAGCTGCGCTGCATCAGCAGGTTGAACTGCTGGAAGATCATCGTGATCTCCCGGCGGCGGGCACGCAGCTCGGCGGGAGAAAGCTTCTCCATCTCCACGCCGTCGATGACGACGCTGCCCTCGGTGGGGCGCTCCAACAGATTGATGCAGCGCACCAGCGTGGATTTGCCCGCACCGGACATCCCGATGATGCCATAGATGGAACCATCCGGAATGGTCAGATTGATGTCACTCAGCGCGTTGACCGCGCCATCCTTCATCTGGAAGGTCTTGGAAAGATGTTTGATCTCGATCACAGAAATTGCTCCTTTTTAGCCCTCAATGGGGGACAGGTCGCTCTGCTTGCCGCCGTAGATGCCCATGGGCTCCACGTGGATGCCGGCCACCGTCACCAGATGGGTGCCCTTCTCGGCGTTGAAGTCGTCCAGATAGGGCTGATGCTGGAAGTAGTTGGTATCGACCTGACCATCCTCGACCACGGTGTTGGGGATCACATAGTCGTCGTACTCCTGAATGTCCAGCGTGATGCCCTTGGCTGCGAGGATCTCCTTGCAGACTTCAAGGATCTCGCAGTGGGGTGCGGGGGTAGCAGCGCAGCTGACGGTCTCGCCGTTCAAAGCGTCGTAGTCAATGCTGGAATCGTAGCCGTCGGTGGGGTTCTCCACAACAGAGACCACAGCGCCGCCGTAGTTCTCGGTCATGAAGTCCTTGACCTGCTGGCTCTCCAGAGCAGCGACCAGTGCCTTGATCTTCGGCTCCTCCTCGTTGCCCTCCTTGCAGACCAGAACGTTGACGTAAGCGGAAGAGCCGTCCTCCATAGCCAGTGCATCGGTCATGGGGTCCAGACCGGCAGAGATGGCGTAGTTGGAGTTGATGACGGCGTAGTCCTCGTCCTGCAGGACGTTGGGCACCTGCGCAGCCTCGACCTCGTCGATGCTGACGTTGAACGGGTTTTCCTCGATGTCGTTCTTGGTGGCGGTGATGCCGGCGTCAGCCTTCAGCTTGAAGAAACCGTTCTTCTCCAGCAGGGTCAGGGCGCGGGCCTCGTTGGTAGTGTCGTTGGGGACGGCGATGCTGATCTTGTCCAGCTTCTTCACCACTTCAGAGGAAGCGGCAGAGGAAGCGGCAGAAGCAGCGCTGCTGGCAGTGGAGGAAGAAGAACCACCGCAAGCGGTCAGGGCTGCAGCTGCAGCAGCCACGCCAGTTACCTTCAGAAAATCACGACGCGAAATCTTAGACATAATGTTTTCCCTCTCTTGATCTGTTTTCAAACAATTGTTTTTGCACCGCGCAGCACATTTTTCTGCGCCTCATGCAGCCGGAAGCAAAGAAAAACGCTTCCGTCCTCGGCGGGCAACAGCCCACAAGGACGAAAGCGTGACAAAACTTCCGTGGTACCACCTTGGTTTACCGTGCCCTCACGGGCTCGGCCTCGAAGCTGCGGCAGCGGCTTTCTCCCTCCACTGCTTACAGCCGGACGCTGTAACGGGCGCTCCCGTCGCGGGCTTAGCACTCTTGCGCTTCGCCCCCGCGGCTCCGAGACCATTTTCAGTTCCCTGTTTCCTGCCCTTTTCCACCGGCCGGGCTCTCTGGAAGGATCAATGCGAAAACCTACTCTTCTCTTCACAGCCATTTTTGTGATATTGGTTGTATTCTACCCCTCCCGACGGGATTTGTCAACCCCTTCAACGAAGTTTTTTGGTAGGAAATTGATTTTGCGTTCCTTCCTGCAGCCTCTCCGTCCTCGCTGAGGCGATGCCGCCGCCTCCTGTAGGGGAGGCTGAAATTTTTCGGTTGGACAAATCGCCTGCAATATGCTATTTTATAAGAGATATTTTGCGTTATAAGCACAGCAAGGAGCGAACGAATGAACGGCAGGGAATTGTATCCCGACGAGCAGCAGCGCCAGCGCATCATGGATTTTATCATGGCGGCAGGGCAGACGCTGCTGGAAAACGGTGCGGAGGTCTTCCGCGTCCAGCAGACCATGGAGATCATGGCCCGCAGCTTCCATCTGCGGGAGTTTCACGTATATGTATTGACCAACGGCATCTTCGCCAGCGCGGGCACGGCGGAGATCAGTGAGGTGCGCAATGTGCCCACCCGCACGACCCATCTGGGCCGGGTGGCTGCGGTGAACCAGCTCTCCCGCCAGATCGCGGCGGGCGGCATCACCATCGACGAGGCGGAGAGCCGCCTTGTTCAGGCCAAGGGCATCCCCTTCCCGAAGGATCGGGTCCAACTGGCCGCCGGGCCTTCGGGCGCGTTCTGCTTCGCGCTCATCTTCGGCGGCACGCTGCGGTCCGCGCTGGCGGCGGCAGTGGCCGGTCTTGCAGCCAGCGCCTACCTGCTGTTCTGCGGGCGGCACGGCGTGGGCGGCGGGTTCAAGACCATCTCCACCGCCTCCCTCATTACCCTCATCTGCATCCTCAGCTGCCACCTGCTCCGCACCGAGGCCAGCCACGCCATCATCGGCACCCTGATGATCCTGACCCCCGGCATCGCCTTTACCATGGGCATCCGGGACTTCGTGCAGGGCGACTATCTCTCCGGCACCATTCGGATGATCGACGCCCTCCTCATCGCGGCCAGTATCGCCATCGGCACCGGCCTTGTGCTGGGGGCCTATTCTATGCTGACGGGGGTGGTGCTTGCATGACACAGCTTCTTTGGACCAGTGAGCAGATCGGCCAGTTGGTTGCGCAGTTTTTCATCGCCGGGGCGGGCACCCTGAGCTTTGCCATCCTCTTCGCGTGCCCCAAACACACCCTGCCCTACTGCGGGCTCGTGGGTGCGGTGGGCTGGTTCGTCTACGAGACCGCCCTCCTGTTCGGGCTGGAAGCCTTTGCCGCTTCCCTGCTGGCCGTCATCCCGCTGACCCTGCTGGCCCGCATCTTCGCCGTGGCCCTCAAAACCCCGGTCACCATCTTCCTGCTGACCGGTATCTTCCCCCTCGTGCCCGGTGCCGGCATCTACTACGCCGCCTACTATTTCATTCAGGGCAGTAACGAACTGGCCCTTGCCAACGGCATCTCCACGTTTAAGATCGCCGTCGCGCTGGCCGTCGGCATCGCACTGGTGCTTGGGCTGCCGATGCCCCATTTTTCTCCCCGCAAATAAGGTTTCCTTTCATAAAACCACTTTTCGTACCGATCCCCACGGAAAGTGGCTTTTTCCTTTTCAGGCATGCTTTCCCACAATAAAAAATCCCCACAAACACAAAAACCCGCCTGGCAGCGGGTTTTTGTGTATAGAGGGGTGGGAAAGTATATAAAGTTGGGAATCGCATATTCAGATGCAGGGCACAGTAAGTGGGCTGTTCGCGCCCTGCAAGATGTATTATACCCATTTTTCTTTTCTTGTCAAACAATTTTTTTGCAGTTTGCTTTAAATTCGCACTTTACATTTTGCTCAAAACTTTATATAATTAACACGGCCAGATTTTTTCCAAGCTTTTTCGATGTTTGTACGATTTTTACAACAATAAAACTTTACTTTCAAAAATTTTTATGGATTCCAACATATTTTAAAAGGAGACCTTCCGCATGGACGATTTAGACCGCAAGATCCTTTCCCTCCTTGCCAAAAATGCCCGGATGCCGGTCAAGGAGATCGCCGAGCAGGTGGCGCTGACCAGCCCCGCCGTTTCCAGCCGCATCCACAAGCTTGAGACCGACGGCATCATCAGCGGCTACACCGTGGTGCTCAACCGCCCGGCCGACCGCGTGTACGTGGACGCCCTCATCAGCCTTTCCGTCACCCCCAGCCACCGCGACGAGCTGGTGGAGCTGATGCAGAACAGCAAGGAAGTGCTGCAGTGCTACCATGTCACCGGCGCCTACACCTTCCTTATTAAGGTGAGCTGCGGCAGCATGCCCCAGCTGGAGCACCTGATCCTCCAGTTCCAGAAGCTCGGCACCACCTCCACCCAGATCATCCTTTCCACCCCCGTCAACCACGGCGACCTCGAAGCCATGATGCTCTGAGCCGTTTCCGGAAATTTTTCTCTGCCGCCGGGCAGAGCGCAATCTTTCGCCCCGGTGGTTCGTATTCCTGATACAAGCCGCCGCTGCATAGGCAGCCGGGTGTTGTGCCATACTAAGGGCACGGGCGGCTTGCCCCGCACTTTTTCACGACGAAAGGAATACGATATGAAGCTTCCGTTCAAACGCCTCCTCGCCGCCCTGCTGGCCGCACTGACCCTGCTCGCGCTGGCGGGCTGCGGCAGCTCCGGTAAGACCGACGCCGCCCCCAAGGACTACACCCAGATCCTCCACGACGCCCGCCCGGATGAGGACAACGAATATTATATGATCTTCTCCCCCGGCAAGGAGGGCAAGTTCACCGCCCAGTACGGCTACAGCGAAAGCTACGAAGACGCCGACCAACTGGATGAAGAGATCCGGAACATGCTGCTTCCCCTGCTGAATCTGGAGGAGGGGGATTACACCGACTTTTCCGCCTCCGTTTCCGGCATGATGGTGCAAAGCTACGCCCTCGCCATCGTCAAGCCCGCCGAGGGCAAGCAGGAAGCCGTGAAACAGGCCCTTCTGGATTTCGTGACCAGCGAGCAGAGCTCCATGGAGCACTATCTGGAAGACCAGTACGCCATCGCCAAAGCCGCCAAGGTCGAAGTGGTCCCCTCCGGCGAAGTGGTTCTCGTCTGCTGCGAGAACCCCGACGCCGTGATGAACGCCATCAAAACGGCTCTGGCCGCTTAAAATCGAATCCTGCACTTCTTTCACCGCACCCTGTTTTCGGGGCGCGGTGTTTTATTTTCTTTCCCGAAACGGCCCGAAAAGGCCTCCGCTGCAAAAAGTTTTTTCAAAATCCCTCCAAATCACTTTCCAAAAGTGATTTTTTGATGTATTCTATTCCTATCCGCCGTGCGTTTTTGGGACGCAGACGGAAACGCTAAAAACGAAAGAGGGGTGCGCACAGATATGTTCAAATATCTGGCCAAACGCATCGGGCGCTCGATTTTGACCCTGTTCATCATTGTGACGCTCGTGTTTTGCTTGCTGCGGCTGATGCCCGTGGAAGGCTACTTTGCAAACTACGAAAAAATGACCGAGGCGCAGATCCAAGCCGGATTACAGTCCATGGGTCTGCTGGACCCGCTGCCGGTGCAGATCGGGCGGTTCTGGTGGAATGCCCTCCACGGCGACCTCGGCGTGAGCCATATTTATAGGGTGAACGCCTCCGTCACCAGCATTCTGACCAAGAAGCTGCCCATCTCGGTGCAGATGGGTGTGTTCTCCATGCTGCTGAGCCTTGTGGTGGGCATCCCCATGGGGCTGTTCATGGGCCGCTTCAAGAACCGCTGGCCGGATAAGATCGGTACGGCCATCATCGTGCTCATCCAAGCCGTGCCCGCCGCCGTGTACTACCTGTACATCCAGATGTACGGCACCACCGCGCTGGGCGTGGGCCTGTTGTTCGACGCCTCCGACTGGAAATACTGGGTGCTGCCCATCTGCTCCATGAGCCTTGGCAACGTGGCCTTCTACGCCATGTGGCTGCGCCGCTATATGGTGGACGAGAGCAACAAGGACTATGTCCGCCTCGCCCTTGCCAAGGGCGTCAGCGAGAACAACATCGCGCTGCATCACGTCTTCCGCAACGCCATGGTCCCGCTGGTGCAGTACATTCCCTCCGCGTTCCTGAACACCGTCGTCGGCTCCATCTACATCGAGAGCCTGTACAGCATCCCCGGCATGGGCGGCTTGCTGGTCACCTGTGTCCAGCGGCACGACAACACCATGGTGCAGGGCATCGTTCTGCTGTACGCCTGTGTGGGCATCATCGGCCTGATCCTCGGCGACCTGCTTATGGTGCTCATCGATCCCCGCATCAACTTTGGCAAGAAAGAGGGTGGCCGATAATGCTGTTCCATATGAAAGACCAGAAGGCAGCTGTGCTGGAAAATGACCTGAACAAGCTGCAGAAGGACGGCCCCGCCGCGTGGGCCGAACTGCCGGAGGACGAACTGTTCACCCCCGCCGGGTTCCGCGCCGAACAGGCCGAGGCCACCGCCTACTCCAACTACAGCTACTGGGGCAGCACCTTCCGCGCCTTCTTCAAGAATAAAGTGGCCGTGGCCCTTCTCATCGCGCTGGTGGCCGTGGTGGCCTTCGCCTTTCTGCAGCCCCACCTGCCCGGTCAGGTGGACCCGAACCTGTGCGAAGTGGACCCCGTGACCGGCATCCAGTACCGCAACATCGCCCCCGGCGAGCAGGGCTTCATCTGGGGTTCCAACGCCATCGGGCAGGACCTTTGGGCCCGCATCTGGGCCGGTGCCCGCACCAGTCTGACCATTGCCTTCTTCGTGGCCCTCATTGAGGCCGTGGTGGGCATCACCGTGGGCGTGCTGTGGGGCTATGTCCGCCAGCTCGACTTCTTCTTCACCGAGCTGTACAACATCTGCGACAACATCCCTTCCACCATCATCCTGATCCTGATCTCCTATGTGGCTTCCCCCAGCATCCAGACCCTGATCTTGGGCATGTCGCTGACGGGCTGGATCGCCATGGCCCGCTTCATCCGCAACCAGATCCTGATCATCCGCGACCGCGATTACAACGTTGCTTCCCGCTGCATCGGCACCCCCACCTCCCGCATCGTGGTGCGCAACCTGCTGCCGTATCTCGTCTCGGTCATCATGCTGCGGATGGCGCTGACCATCCCCGCCGCCATCGGCAGTGAGGTGTTCATCACCTACATCGGCCTCGGCCTTTCCGTCGAGATCCCCTCGCTGGGCAACCTCATCAACGACGGCCGCAAGGTGATGATGCAGGCCGGGCTGCGGTATCAGCTGCTCTACCCCACCATCATCCTCAGCTTTGTCACCATCGCGTTCTATCTGATCGGCAACGCCTTCTCCGACGCCGCCGACCCGAAGAACCATCTGCAGTAAGGAGGGACAGAAGATGGAAAAAAATCAACTGATCCTTTCGGTCAAGGGTTTGAACATCCAATTCAATCTGCGTGGAAAAGTGCTCCACGCCATCCGGGGCATCGACCTCGACATCTACCACGGCGAAGTCCTCGCCATCGTGGGCGAGTCCGGTTCGGGCAAGAGCGTCTTCACCAAGAGCTTCATGGGCCTGTTGGACGCCAACGGCTCCATCACCTCCGGCACCATCGACTACTTCGGTGCCGACGACGGCAAGCCCATCCGCCTGTCCGACCTGAAAAAGGAAAAGGACTGGCTCCGCGTCCGCGGCCATGAGATTGCCATGATCATGCAGGACCCCATGACCAGCCTGAACCCGCTGAAGACCATCGGCGATCAGATCATGGAGGCCGTGGAGCTGCATCAGGGGCTGCACGGCAAGGCTGCCAAGGAAAAGACGCTGGAATACCTGCGGGACGTCGGCATTGCGGACCCCGAAGTGCGCTTCAGCCAGTACCCCCATGAATTTTCCGGCGGTATGCGCCAGCGCGTCGTCATCGCCATTGCCGTGGCCTGCAACCCGCAGATCTTGATCTGCGACGAACCCACCACCGCGCTGGACGTGACCATTCAGGCGCAGATTTTGCAGCTGCTCAAGGAGATGCAGGTCAAGTACAAGCTGACCATCGTTCTCATCACCCATGACCTCGGCGTCGTGGCCAACATCGCTGACCGGGTGGCCGTCATGTATGCGGGCGACATCGTGGAGATCGGCACCTCGGACGACATCTATTATGACCCCCGCCATCCCTACACATGGGCGCTGCTGTCCAGTATGCCCCAGATGGGCATCAAGGGCGAGGACCTGTTCAACATCCAAGGCACCCCGCCGAACCTGTTCACGGAAATTCATGGCGACGCCTTTGCGCCCCGCAACCCGCAGGCGCTCAAGATCGACTTCGTCAAGCGCCCGCCCTACTTCACCATCAGCCCCACCCACAAGGCGAAAACGTGGCTGCTGGACCCGCGGGCACCCAAGGTCGAGCCGCCGCTGGCGGTCAAACTGCTGAAAGAGGAGGGGATGTAAGATGGCAGAGGAACGTGAACGCGAGATCCTTCTTGAGGTCAAGGACCTCGAAGTGACCTACGGCTCTGGCCGCAAGGCCTACCGGGCCGTGAACTGCGCCAACTTCAATATTTATAAGGGCGAGACCTTCGGCCTCGTGGGCGAGTCCGGCTCCGGCAAAACCACCATCGGCCGGGCCATCATGCGCATCCTGCCTACCTCTGGCGGCGAGATCTTGTACAAGGGCCAGAAGATCAACGGCAAAATTTCGCATACGCTGGATCAGCAGGTCATCAAGGAGATCCAGATGATCTTCCAAGACCCCCAGTCCTCCCTGAATGAGCGCGCCAAGGTCAGCTACATCGTGGGCGAGGGCCTGATGAACGTCCGGCCCGACCTGACCGCCGCCCAGCGGGAGGAAAAAGTCCGTCAGGCACTGCTGGATGTGGGTCTGCTGCCGGAATTTGCCTCCCGCTTCCCCCACGAGTTCTCCGGCGGCCAGCGCCAGCGCATCGGCATTGCCCGCGCCCTGATCGTGGAGCCGGAATTCATCATCGCGGATGAGCCCATCTCCGCGCTGGATATGTCCATCCGCGCGCAGGTGCTGAACCTGCTGCGCCACCTCCAGAAGGAGCGCGGCATCACCTACCTCTTCATCGCCCATGACCTGTCCGTAATGCGGTACATCTCGGACCGCATCGCCGTCATCCACAAGGGCGACATCGTGGAGCTGGCCGACGCCGAGGAGCTGGTGACCCACGCCATCCACCCCTACACCCGCAGTCTGCTCTCCGCCATCCCTATGCCGAATCCCCGCTTGGAGCGGAAGAAAAAGCTGCTGGTCTACGACCCCGCCATGCACGATTACTCCAAGGAAGCGCCCCAGTGGCGTCAGCTTCGCCCCAACCACTTCGTGCTGTGCAGCGCCGCCGAGGCCGAGCAATGGTCAAAGGAAGTCTGAATCGATCGGATTCCCTCAAATTTTTTATACAATCTTCACCCTTTGTTTCTTGACTTTTGCATGGGGCTCAACTACAATAGCACTGGCAAGTATTGTACATTTTTTGACAAAGGATAGGGTTCTATGACAACAACCAACACTGCCCTCTATGCGTCACAGGCACGCCCGTGGCTCAAATACTATGATCCCAAGTTCATCGACCAGACTCTGCCGGAATGTTCTGCCTTCGACTATGTGCGTCGGCAGAACCAGAATCGCCTGACCGAGCCTGCGATGGAGTACTATGGCCGGAAATTCACCTATGCCGACCTCATCGTGAACGTCAAGAAGACCGCCGCCGCTTTCCGCGCCGTGGGCGTCAAAAAGGGCGACATCATCACCGTCGTCAGCGTGATGACCCCGGAGGTCATTTACGCTTTCTATGCGGCGGACCGCATCGGGGCCACCCTGAATCTGGTGGACCCCCGCTACAGCGCCGAAGGCATCCACGAATACATCGAGGAGGTGGACTCCCACCTGCTGCTCTGCCTGAATGTGACGTATGAGCGCTGCTATCAGGCCGCCAAGCGCACCCATGTGGAGCGGGTGATCGTGATCTCCCCGGCGGACTCCCTGCCGCTGCATCTGGCCATCGGCTACAAGGCCACCAATCCCGACCGCAACCGCTACAAATCCAACGTGCTGATGTGGAAGCAGTTCATCGCGAACGGCAAGAACGCCAGCACCTCTTCCGAGGAGTATGACCCGGAGCACGCCTGTGTCGTCGTTCACACCGGCGGCACCACCGGCTCGCCCAAGGGCGTTATGCTCACCGACCGCAACTTCAACGCCATTGCGATGCAGTTCTCGGCCTACGAGGGGCTGTTCGAGAAGGGGCAGACCCTGATGAACATTATGCCCCCCTTCATCGCCTACGGCTATGCGTGCGGCGTCCATCTGCCGCTGGTTCTGGGCCTGACCGTCGTTATCATCCCGAACCTTGACCCCGCCAAGCTCGGCAGCCTGATCTGGAAGTACAAGCCGGAGCACATGTTCGGTGTGCCCGCCCACTATCAGCAGATGGCCGCAGACCTCAAGCTGAAGGACAAGGACCTTTCCTTCATCCGCAACTACGCGGCGGGCGGCGACTCCATTTCCATCGGCGCAGAGAAAGCGGTCAACGAATTCCTCGCGGCCCACAACGTCGAGTACCCCATGGCCAAGGGCTACGGCATGACGGAGGTCTCCTCCGCTGCCACCTGCGCCGCCGGCAAGAACAACAAGCCGGGCAGCGTCGGCATCCCGCTGGTCAACACGCTGGTCTCCGTCTTTGAGCCGGACACCGAGAAGGAGCTGCCCATCGGCGAGCGCGGCGAGCTGTGCATCTCCGGCCCCACCATGATGAAGTGCTACTACAACAAGCCTGCTGAGACCGCCGCCATCCTCCGCACCCATGAGGACGGCCGGGTCTGGGTGCACACCGGCGATATCGGCTACATGGACGAAGACGGCTTCGTCTACCTCGACAGCCGCATCAAGCGCCTTATCATCCGCCACGACGGCTTCAAGGTCTTCCCCTCCATGATCGAAAACGTCATCAGCCAGCACCCCGCCGTGCATCAGTGTTCGGTGGTGGGCTGCACCGACAAGGATCATGTGCAGGGCCGTCTGCCCTTTGTTTACATCGTGCTGGACCCGGAGGCCGCTGTCTCCGTCAAAAAGCGTCAGGTCATCAAGGAGCTGCGCCAGCTCTGCGCCGAGGAGCTGCCCGAATATGTGCAGCCCGTGGCCTACAAGTTCATCGACTCCATGCCCATGACCCCCGTCGGCAAGTTCGACTACCGCAAGCTCGAAGAGGAGATCACCTCCCGCGATTACTAAGCCCCAGAAAAGACCCCAAACGAGAAGAAAGGAATCGACCCCTATCATGAAGAAACAAATCATCAGCCTCGCCCTCTCGGCTGCGATGCTCTTTGCCGGTCTCAGCATTTCTGCTTTTGCAGAAGAGCCCCTGACCGAGGCAGAGCCCGCCGCCGCAGAGACCGTGGAGGAAGAGAATTCCCTGTTCCGCAAGTCCGACAAGACCACGGAGACCACCGAGACGGCCGAAACTGCGGACGCCACCGACGAAGAGACCGCAGCCCAGTCCGAGGAGCCCGAAGAAGACAAGCAGATCATGTACGTTGCCTTCGGCGACAGCATCTGCTCCGGCGTGGGCCTGACCAATGTTCAGTACGCCCACAACCTGATGGGGGTGGATGTCTCCTCCAACTTCAAGGGCTACCCGGAGACCTGCTACGTCGGTCAGGTAGCCAAGACCCTCGGCCTTGACCGCGACCACGCCATCAACCTCGGTCTGCCCGGCCTGATGAGTGCCGACCTCGTGGAGCTGGTCCAGACCGGCAAGATGAGCGAGATGAACAAGCTCTCCGGCTGCCAGTACAACTACCCGGAGATGATCGAGTACATCAAACAGGCCGACGTCATCTCCATCCAGATGGGTTCCAACGACGCCTTCGTGCCCACCGTCGTGGCCTTCGGCAATGCGACCGACTGGAAGAGCGAGGATCTCGCCGCCATCGTGCTGAGCGGCAACCTGCGCAGCAAGGACCCGGAGACCAAGGCCGCTTTTGACGCCAGCATGAAGAAGCTCAAGCTGACCAAGAGCGAGGTCGATGCCGTCTGGAACCTTGCCACCTCCGGCATGAGCAAGATTTGCAATGACGCTTACCCCGTCAGCAGCGCAAACATCCGCACCGTCGTTGAGACCGTCCGCGCCCTGAACCCGGACGCCCAGATCCTGCTGATCGGTGCCACCAACCCCGTTCCCCTGCTGCCCAGCTGGAGCAATTACTTCAGCAAGCTCAACAAGTTCCAGAAGCAGCTGGCCGAAGTCTACGACATCGACTACATCGCCATTCCCTATGCTCAGACCGAGCTGGACGGTCACCCCACCGTTGCCGGCCATAAGTACATCGCTAAGAAGATCGTCCGCGCCATCCAGAACGGGTGAGCACAGCCTATCAAAAATGCCCTCGACCGAATGCAGTCGAGGGCATTTTTCTGATTCGATTTTCAGCTCAACCGGCCGCTTTCCACGGAGAAGCTGACATCGGCCGCCGCCATGGTGGACTTCCGGTGGGAGACGAGGAGGACGGTCTTTTCGCGGCACTCATCCCGGACGGCCTTGAGGATGACGCCCTCATTCAGGCTGTCGAGGTTTGAGGTGGGCTCGTCCAGCAGCAGAAAGGGCGCATCATGGAGGAAGGCCCGCGCCACGCCGATGCGCTGGCGCTCGCCGCCGGAGAGAGCACCGCCCAGCTCGCCCACCGGGGTGTCATAGCCCTTGGGCAGCTTCTGGATGAAACTGTCCAGTGCCGCCTTTTTACAGGCCGCTTCCACCTCGGCGCGGGTGGCGTCGTGCTTGGCGATTTTGATATTGTTCTCGATGGTATCGTCGAAGAGTTCGGTCTCCTGCGTCACAAGGCTCTCCTGCGCCCGCAGAGCGGCTGTATTGACGCGGCGGATCTCTTCCTCGCCGAAGCGGATGGAACCGCAGGAGACATCCCAGAAGCGGAGCAGGAGCCGCAGGAAGGTGGACTTGCCGCTGCCGGAGCGGCCCGTGATGCCCACGATCTTCTTTTCGGGGATGGTCAGGCTCAGATCGTGCAGGACCTTCTCGGCGGCGTAGGCGAAGCTGACCTGCTTTGCCTCGGCCCCGGCGAAGGCGGTGTTGCTGCCGTCGGTGACGTCGGCGGTGACGGGCTCTTCATCCAGCAGGTCGAGGACGCGGTCTGCACTGGCGAAAACCTGCGTCAGGCTGGCACCGAGGTTGGCCAGCGCCACCACCGGGCCGAAGGAACTCAGCGCGGCCAGTGTGCAGATCAGCACGCCTCCCTCGGTCATGGCACCGGACTGGTACAGGCTCACGCTGACGCCCAGCACGGCCAGCACCGTGAGCAGGATGAGGGTGTTGGTAGCACCCACCGTCACGCCCTCGCGGTACTTCATGACCTTCTGCTTTTCGCCCAGCGCCTCGCTGTGGGCCGTGATGCCCTCGGCGCGGACGTCGGTGTTCTGGTATTGCAGCGTATCCCGCAGACCGCGCAGACTTTCCAGCACGTAGCTGTTGGTGTCGGCGAGGGTCTGGCGGTACTCCCGCGCAGCCTGATCGCCGCGCTTAGCCGACCAGATGGGCAGGGCCACGCCCACCAGCAGATACCCCGCCAGCAGCACCAACGCGGGCAGGATGTGGTAGCTTGCCGTAAAGCAAGTCATGCCGATGACGCAGATTACCGCGATGCAGACCGGCGAAATGGTGTGGGCGTAGAAGACTTCCAGCTGCTCGATGTCTGCCGTAATGAGGCTGATGAGGTCGCCGCGGTCCCGGCCTTCGAGCTTGGCGGGGGTCAGGCGGCGGAGGGCTCCAAAGACCTTATCCCGGATGAGGGCCAGCAGCTTGAAGGCGATGAAGTGGTTGGACGCCTGTTCGGCATACCGCAGCACGCCGCGCAGCAGCGCAAAGACGAGGATGCAGACGAAGACGGTGCCGACAGGGGCCACCGGGCTTTCCATCCCCGCCGCCGTCAGCAGACCGAATCCGCCGAAGATGGTAATGAAAGTGGCGCAGAAGTGCCCCGCCACACCCATAGAGATGGCCGCCAGCATGATGGGCAGCATCGGCTTCACCAGCACGATCAGCCTCCGGACGATCTCGAACGGACTGCGTTTTTTCGGGTTGCTCATGCGCTCACCTCCCCAAGGTTCTCCAGTTGTTTCTGAGCGTTGTACAAACGGCTGTAGACGCCGTTTTCGGCCAGAAGGGCGTCGTGCTTGCCCTGCTCGGCGATGGTGCCGTTGTCCATGACATAGATGCAGTCGCTGCCGACCACATTGGCCAGACGGTGCGAAATGAGGATGACCGTCTTCCTGCCCGCCAAGCGGCGGATGGCCGCCATGATGTCGTTCTCACTCTCGGCGTCAACGTTGGAGGTGGCTTCGTCGAAGAGGTAGATGGGCGAATCATGCAGCAGCGCACGGGCCATGGCGAGGCGCTGGCGCTGGCCGCCGGACAGGTTCGAGCCGCCCTCATGCAGCGGCGTTTCCAGCCCCTGCTGGCTGCGGCAGAAATCGGCGAGGTTCACCTCTTCCAGCGCTGCCCACAGGGCCCTGTCGTCGGCGTCGGGGGCGGCCATCCGGAGGTTGGCCCCCACGGTGCCCTTGAAGATGGCCGCGTTGTGGGGCACCACGGTCAGGGTGCGGAGGCGGCTCTCCTCGTTCAGCTCCTGCACGGGCACGCCGCCCAGCGTCACGCTGCCGGTGCAGCCGGTGCGAGCACCGGAGAGGATGGCCGCAATGGTGCTCTTACCGCAGCCGGATTCACCCACCAGCGAGACGAAGCTGCCTTGCGGGATGGTCAGGGAGATGTCGTGGAGGATGGTGCGTTTCTTCTCGTAGCCGAAGGTCACATGCTCCAGCCGGAGGGTGGTGTCCGCCCCGGCTTCCTTGGTGCCGTCGGCAGGCTCGTCCGCAGCGAGGAGCTTGAAGATCTTCTCCGCCGAAGCCGCACCATTCATGGCGATGTGAAAATAGCTGCCCAGCAGCCGCAGCGGCAGGAAGAAATCCGCCGCCAGCAGGATGATGG
>ERZ1034781.633-NODE-633-length-17317-cov-5.595702_pt1 | contig 17317 bp, 18 predicted proteins | sample MGYA00520700_ERZ1034781 | MGnify/ENA primary metagenome ERZ1034781 (study PRJEB33766, sample SAMN09781709) | gut metagenome | biome: gut microbiome | host: Homo sapiens | place: Madagascar | study: EMG produced TPA metagenomics assembly of the PRJNA485056 data set...
AATTAAAGGGGAGAAGAACATGAAAAAGAAACTTATGAGAATGCCGAAGGTGGTTACGATACTCGTTGCGGTACTGATCGTGGCGATTTTTCTGGGAAGTATGGATGTGGCAGCCTTTTTTCTTGGCAGGACAGTTTCACTTCCGGGGTATGGAAACAGTATGATTGCAGAGTTTGTGGCTGGAGTTGTTGCATTTTTGTTTTTATGTCTGTTCGGATATGTCAGGGTGCTTGGTGAAAAAGGAAAAGGATTTATCCATGGACTTTATATCGGTGGATTCCTGACAGGTTACTGCTGTCTGGAACTTGCGGCACAGCTTTATGTGCAGATGATGACACCGGATGCAGAAGTGGTATCTGCGCTGGAAATTCTGTTCTTTATTGCAACCATGTTCTTAATTGGCTGGACGGAAGAACTGATTTTCCGCGGAGTGATCCTGAATCTGTTTTTAGAGCGTTTTTCAAAAACAAAACGTGGGATTTTATGGGCAGTCATTTTAAATGGTGTGCTGTTTGGCGCGGTTCATCTGACCAATATTTCACAGGGAGTAACCGTGACAAGCGCGATGATTCAGGCAATCAACGGAGCATTTTTAGGTGTGATCTTTGCCGCCGTTTATGTACGGTCGGGAAATATCTGGCTTGTGATCATGTTTCATGCATTAGTGGATTTTGCAAGTCTCATGGGAAGCGGCATATTTGGCATTGGAACGACAGTGGAACAGATCAACCAGATGTCTGCGGTTAATCTGATCGCGGTTCCGGTTTTGCTGATTCCAAGTATTGTTCTGCTCCGTCCGAGAAAATTACTGGAATTAGAACAGGAAGCAAACCATATCGTGGTGTTTGAGACTTATGAGGAGGCGGACAGAAACGCTGTCTTTTCCCTTGCACTTGGAATGATATCAATTCTGACAGGTTTTATGGGATATGGTCTTGGCATTGGAATCGCCGGTCTGATCGGTGGAAAATTATCCAGAAATGTGCAGCCGGAGAAAAATGGAATGGCACTGGCGGGCATGATTTTATCAGGAATCGGTATGGCGGTATCGGTCATTGGAATGATCGTGCTGTGTTTTGTCTATTCAAATCTGAATGGTCTCTCTGCCGTTATGATGACGAATGGTGTGAAATGATTTTAAGACAAATAAGCTAAAATAAGTTTACATTTACTTAAAATAAGGTTATTATTTCAATAATCTTTTGAGAGGAAAGTAAAATCTTTCAAAAATAGCAGGAAGAAGATAGGAGAAAATTACGATGAGTTACATGGAAACCTACAGAGAATGGTGTACAAACCCATATTTTTCAGAGGAAACAAGAGCAGAATTAGAAGCAATCAAGGATAATGAGGCAGAGATTGAGGATCGTTTCTACCGTCAGCTTGAGTTTGGAACCGGCGGACTCCGCGGTGTGATCGGGGCAGGAACGAACCGCATGAACATTTATACAGTAAGACAGGCGACTCAGGGACTTGCAAATTATATCATTTCCCAGAACGGGCAGGAAAAAGGAGTTGCCATCGCACACGATTCCAGAATCATGTCGCCGGAATTTGCCGAGGAGGCAGCACTCTGCTTAAATGCAAACGGAATCAGGGCTTATGTGTTTGACAGCCTCCGCCCGACGCCGGAGCTTTCTTTTGCAGTCCGTGAACTTGGCTGCGTTTCCGGAATCGTGATCACTGCAAGCCATAACCCTAGAGAATATAATGGATACAAAGTTTACTGGGAGGACGGCGCACAGATCACACCGCCTCACGATAAGAACATTCTTGCGGAAGTTGCAAAAGTAACATCCTTTACACAGGTAAAGACCATGGCAAAAGAGGATGCTGTGAAAGCCGGACTATTTGTGACAATCGGAAAAGAAATCGACGACCGCTATATGGAAGAACTGAAAAAACAGTCCATTCATCCAGAGATCATCAAAGAGATGGCAAAAGACATCAAGATTGTATACACACCGTTACATGGAACCGGAAATCTCCCGGTGCGCCGTGTACTAAAAGAACTTGGCTTTGAGAATGTCTATGTGGTAAAAGAGCAGGAACTCCCGGACGGAAATTTCCCGACCGTTGCTTATCCGAACCCGGAATCACCGAAGGCATTTGAACTTGCCTTAAAACTTGCAAAAGAAGTGGACGCAGATATTGTACTTGCAACAGACCCGGATGCAGACCGCCTCGGTGTTTACTGCAAAGACACCAAGAGCGGAGAGTATGTGACTTTTACCGGAAATATGTCCGGAATGCTCATCGCAGAATATATTTTAAGAGAGAAAACAGCAACCGGAACGATGCCTGAGAATCCTGCGCTTGTAGAGACTATCGTTACAACGGACATGGCAAAAGCGATGGCAGCTTCCTATGGTGTGGCACTGATCGAGGTTCTGACCGGATTTAAATACATTGGTGAGCAGATCAAATGGTTTGAGGAGAATCATTCCCACAATTATGTGTTCGGTTTAGAGGAAAGCTACGGCTGTCTTGCCGGAACCTATGCGAGAGACAAAGATGCGTGCGTGGCAGTTATGATGTTATGTGAGGTAGCTTCCTGGTGCAAAAAGCATGGCAAAACACTGTGGGATGCCATGATCGACCTGTATGAGAAGTATGGTTACTACAGAGAAGGTCTCTCTACCATGACCTTAAAGGGAATCGACGGAGCAGCCCAGATCCAGCAGATGATGAGTGATATGCGGAACAATCCAAAGAAGACCCTCGGCGGATTTGAAGTGCTTGCAGTCCGCGATTACAAAGAAGATACAAGAAAAGATTTAAAGACCGGGGAAGTGACAAAAACAGGACTTCCGGCTTCCAATGTTTTATATTATGAACTCTCTGACAATGCATGGTGCTGTGTGCGTCCTTCCGGAACAGAACCGAAGATCAAGTTCTACTATGGTGTCAAAGGCACTTCTTTACAGGATGCAGAGGAAAAACTGGAAACATTAAAAAAGGATCTTGTGGAAGAATAGAAAAATGAACATTCGCAGAAGTTGTGATCGCCTCTGGAAAAATATATAATTTAGATTTAATATTTGTGCCAAGATAAAAATAATAACCAGAAACAGAGAAGGAGGATCACATGTTTGATGACAAATTTGTCTGGGGTGTGGCAGGCAGTTCCTATCAGGTGGAGGGAACAGATCCGGAGGACGGACGAGGTAAGACGGTCTGGGACGCTTTTACGGAGCAGGGCGCATCAATGAAAAAGCAATTTTGATGTACCGGGACATGATCCTTACAATGAGGGAAAATGGCATTACGCCATATATTACGATGTTTCACTGGGAATTTCCACAGGCATTGCAGGATCAGGGTGGCTGGCTGAATGAGGCAGTCGTCGACTGGTTTGGAGAATACGCAAAAGTTGTGGCAGAGAATTTTTCGGATCTTTGCGAGTACTTTATTACGATCAATGAGCCACAGTGCGTGGTTGGACTCGGACATTTAAGCGGAGTTCATGCACCGGGGCTGAAACTGTCGGTTCCGGAGACGTTTCAGATCGCATATAATCTGTTAAAGGCACATGGTCAGGCAGTGATCAATTTAAGAAAATATGCAAAGCAGAACATAAAAATTGGTTTTGCACCGACCGGAGGAGTGGCATATCCGTACACAGACAGTCCGGAAGATATTGAGACGGCACGAAAAGTTTATTTTGGATTTTATAATCCGATGAGCAACTGGACTTTATGGGACAGAACATTTATAATGGCTATTACGTGCGCCAGGGAGCAGACAGCGAGCCGGAATTTGTAGACAGCGAGCCGGGATTTCCGAAGACCGCGTGCAATTGGCCGGTAACGTCAGAGGCATTTTATTATGGCATTAAGTTTTTGACGGAGCGGTATCTGCTTCCTTTATATATCACGGAAAATGGAATGTCCTGCCATGACAACGTAAGTGCGGACGGCAGAGTACATGACATGGATCGTATTACCTTTTTGGATTCCTATATCGGTGCTATGCAGAAAGCCTATGATGAGGGCGCGAATATCCGTGGCTATTTTCTCTGGACCTTTCTGGATAATTTTGAATGGTCAGAAGGCTACAAAGAACGTTTTGGCATGATTTATGTGGACTTTATGACACAGAGAAGAATTGTAAAAGATTCTGCATTCTGGTATCAGAATGTGATTGAGACAAATGGAGGAAACTTATCAATGAATCAGACAACAAAAGAAATTTTATTCTTAGATCCGGTTTGCACCCATAATATCTGGGGCGGAACAAGATTAAGAGAGGATTTTCATTATCCGGTGGAAGGAAATGATCTAGGCGAATGCTGGGGAATCTCGGCGCATCCAAACGGAGACGGAACGTTGAGAGACTGTGGATTCCGTGGAATGAAGCTCTCTGAATTGTGGAAAAAGCATCCGGAAGTCTTTGGAAATGTGGATGGTGACCGTTTCCCGCTCCTGATCAAGATTATTGATGCAAAAGATGATTTAAGTATACAGGTGCATCCGGATGATGATTATGTAAAAGTACATGAGAATGGTTCTCTTGGAAAAACCGAGTGCTGGTATATTTTAGACTGCAAAGAGAATGCAACCATTGTCATCGGACATAATGCAAAGACAAAAGAAGAATTAAGCGATATGATCCATGAGGGAAGATGGAGTGAATTTATCCGTGAAATCCCGATCAAAAAGGGTGATTTCCTTCAGATCGATCCGGGAACTGTACATGCGATCAAGGGTGGAACTTTGATTTTAGAGACGCAGCAGAACAGTGATATTACTTACCGTGTTTACGATTATGACCGTCTCTCAAACGGAAAACCGAGAGAATTACACATCGACAAGAGTATTGATGTGATCACTGTGCCTGCAAAATCGGTTGCAGACAGTGTGAAATCTGTGGCAGATCTTCCGGCTAATACGTTAAATGAACTGTATGCCTGCAAATATTATCATATTTATAAAATTGAGGTTTCAGGTAAAATGACTTTTGAACAGAATGCGCCTTTTATGAATATGACTGTTACCGAAGGTGATGGAATCATCAATGGCCAGCCAGTGAAAAAGGGCGACCACTTCATCCTTCCAAATGGATTTGGAAACGTGGAATTGCAGGGCAGCATGCAGATCATTGCATCAACCATATAGAAGAAAGATTATAGATAACATAGCACAGCCAGAGCCAGCCCTCGCACAAAAGGGCTGGCTGGCTCTTTAAAGTTCTTGACATCCCCACCCAATCTCATTACAATAACCATATCTTTTTTATCATTGTGTTAAAAACAAAATGCAAAATTCAGCTATCATACACGAAATCCGTGTAACATTCAGCAAAAACAAACCAATGCAGACAGAATACCATTCACTTGATTGATGATGAAGTGATTACAGAAAATTAAGTTGATTCCGCATGGTTCCTCAATTATAATGAGATTGAGGCAGAGAGACTTTTGTGGAATCTTGAAAGTGCCATGTGCATAAACACAAAAGGAGAAATGCCGATTTTGAATACAGAAATAACAAACGCTGTGAGTGCAGCAAGAGATAAGGTACAGTATGATACCCGTGTTAAGAGAATATTGGCACAGAAGCATATCTTAGCTCATATTCTTGTAAAAACAGTAGATGAATTTAAGGACATGAAACCGGAAGATGTTGTAAAATACATTGAGGGAGAGCCAATTATTGGAATTGTACCAGTAGAACCAGGACTGACCAATGTAGAAAGAATAGATGCGACAGGACAGCGTATTGTAGGACTTAATACGGAAAATTCCGAGATCAATGAAGGATTAGTCAGATTTGATATTATATTTTATGTCCGCATGAGAAATGGACTTTCACAGATTATTGTGAATATTGAGGCGCAAAAAGATGAGCCAACAAAATATAAAATCTTAAATCGGGCAATCTTTTATGTGAGCAGCCTGGTATCGTCACAATAGGAATCACAAACGATATTCCAGAACATGAGGAGAACTATGAGATGCATCGTCTGATTGGAGCATTGCTTTCAAGCGAGTTGAAAGAACAGGAAAAATTGGATATAATAGAGCATGAGTATAATATCCCAATCAGTCAGGAGTTCAGAGAGGATGTGAGAATTATGTGTAATCTGAGTACAGGAATTGAAGAAAAAGCTGCTGAAAAGTTTATTTTGAATATGTATAAAAAAGGTTATACATTAAATCAGATTGCAGATGTAGCTGAAACAAGCGTTGCTGAAGTCGAGATGATTATTAGAAAGAAAGAACCAGCAATGGTGTAACAGCGCAGAAAGAACATTTTTCACGGAAGGAAATACACAGATGAATCAGGAAGAGAGACGAGAGAAACGAAAAAAAGATACACAGAGTGCGGTCATAGTTGTGGCAGTATTTTTTATAGTACTTGCAGTTTTGATCGGAGGAATTGTGTTTGCAGTCCATAAATTGGTAAAACCGGGCGCAGATAAACCGGAAAAGAATACCGAGAGTGTGATAACCGAGGCGACAGAAGAACCGGAAACAACTCCGGTAACCGAAGTCAGTGATCCGCTTATGGATCAGGCAATGCAGATTGCAGCTGGAATGACGTTAGAACAGAAAGTAGCGCAGATGTTTATGATCACGCCGGATGCTTTAACGGGAGTAGACGGAGCTACTATGGCAGGAGATTCCACAAAAGCAGCATACACACAGTATCCGGTTGGTGGACTTATCTATATGTCAAAGAATCTGACAGGAACGGATCAGACGACACAGATGCTTACAAATATGAAAAACTATAGTCAGGAGATTACCGGACTTCCGGTTTTCCTTGGTGTGGATGAGGAAGGCGGAACCGTTGCAAGAATCGCCTCTAACAGTGCTTTTGGTGTGACAGATGTTGGAAATATGAGTGATGTCGGGGCAACGGGAGATTCCCAGAATGCTTACAATGCAGGAAGTACGATCGGAACATATCTGAACACGCTTGGTTTTAATATGGATTTTGCACCGGTTGCAGATGTACTTTCGAATCCGGATAATACAGTAATGAAAGACAGGTCTTTCGGTTCAGACAGCCAGATTGTGGCAGATATGGTTTGTGCTGAGATGCAGGGGCTGAACGAACACCAGATATTAAGCGTAGTGAAACATTTCCCGGGACATGGTGCGACAGCAGGAGATTCCCATGAGGGAACAGTTTCTACTGACAAATCATTAGATGACCTTCTCGCGAATGAATTTGTTCCATTCCAGCAGGCAGTCAATAACGGAGCATCTTTTGTCATGGTAGGACATATTTCTGCTCCTGCGGTTACAGGAGATGATACACCAGCGTCTCTTTCCTCTGTTATGGTGACAGATGTACTTCGAAACCAGTTAGGTTTTCATGGTGTTGTGATCACGGATGCGATGAATATGGGTGCCATTACAGGAACCTATAGTTCGTCGGATGCGGCTGTCGCAGCGATACAGGCAGGTGTGGATATGATCTTAATGCCGGAGGATTTCCAGAGCGCCTATCAGGGTGTGATTGATGCAGTGACAAGTGGAACGATCACCGAAGACCGCATCAATGAATCCGTTGCAAGGATCATTAAAGTGAAGCTTGGAATGTAAGTGGAAAGCTTAGCCAGACCGCAGCAGTCAGGAAAAAGTAATTGAAAAATATCCCAATGAACTTTGATTTTATCGCTTTACTTTTTGAAACTGTTATGTTATTCTGTGATTATGGTGTGATAAGTGCACCATAGAAATATTTTTTGGAGGTACTTTTCAATGAACAAAGGTACAGTAAAGTGGTTTAACAACCAAAAAGGATACGGATTCATCTCTGATGAGCAGGGAAATGACGTATTCGTTCACTACTCAGGTCTTAACATGGAAGGATTCAAATCCTTAGAAGAAGGCGCAGCAGTAGAATTTGAAGTTGTTGAAGGCGCAAAAGGACCACAGGCAACAAACGTAACAGTAGTAAGATAATCAGATTATCGCTTGTTACTACAGTCTAAATCAGTAGTTTCATGTACCTTTTTCTTTATTAAATAGAACTTGTTTTATTTTTCTAGATTAAGATATTGCAAACAATGGATTTGAAAAGGAGTGTCGGTTTTACCGACACTCTTTTTTGCGTACATAAAAATATTTTTAAGTTCATTTAAGGTTCGTCTGTTAAGATGTGCTCAAAGGAAAGGAGAAACCTATGGCAGACCAGATGATATTTAAAAGATGCGAGATCAAATATATGTTGGATGTCACCCAGGCAGAACTGTTAAAAAAACTTATGGACCAGTATATGGTTGCAGACGAACATGGCGTAAGTACCATATGCAGTCTGTACTTTGATACACCGGATCATCTGCTGATCCGAAGATCCATGGAACATCCGGTTTATAAAGAAAAATTAAGACTGAGAAGTTATGGAACGGCAGATAAGGATACGACTGTTTTTGTAGAATTAAAAAAGAAATACGAATCTGTTGTATACAAAAGAAGAATCGCCATGTCCGAGGCAGAGGCGGAACGCTATCTGAACTCTTTATTTTTACAGAAAATGAAGTGATGCAGCAGGCAGTGAAATGTTAATGAGAAATGGAGAGAATATTATGTTAAACAATTTATTTACAGGACTTTTTGATTCAGCAGCAACGACCGTGATTTCCGTACCGGATTTTCGGTACTGTTTTCCCTGATTATGGGAGTGGTCATGTTCGTGTTGAACGTGAGCGGTTTTGGCGCAAAAAAAGCGGAAACAAAAGAGAAGACACTGCGTATCACAATCCCGGAAGATTTAAATTACGGAACTGTTTTCGAGGATCTTTTTGAAAAATATTTATCATCCTGTGAAGTGGTTTCCGTAAAAACTTCGAATATGGGAAGCCTTTATAAACTGACTTACCATGTGACGTTGAAAGATGCTGCAGAAGAACACACAACCGGGCAGCAGTCCACAAAACCCTCCGCTTATGAATGAATTACAAAAACATGGTATCTCGGAGGAAAGCCCTTTTGATACAAGATATTTTACAGTGCAGGAATCGGAGCACTCGGGTTGATCGTGGTATTTATCATGATCTACTTTTTCTCCGGAAAAGTGTTAAAACCGGTGTCAGAAAGTTACGAAAAACAGAAACGTTTCATCACGGATGCAAGCCACGAGATCAAAACACCGCTTACGATCATTGACGCGAACACCGAAGTACTTGAGATGATGGAGGGGGAGAACGAGTGGACGAAAAGCACAAGAAAGCAGATTGATTATGTGGGGGATGAGAAAAACATCAGACAGATGATCTCCCTGCTTTTAGACAACGCCATGAAATATTTCTCAGAGCACGGAACGATCTGCATTACATTAAAAAACTCCGGCAAAAACAAAATCATAACGGTGTGGAACACGACGGATCAGATAGAAAAGGGAAAATCCATTTTATTTACAGTCACATTGTAGGCGGAGAGATGCCGCCTACAATTCTTCAAATGCAATCTCATTTTTTGTCAGAAAACGTTTCAGCAGGGCGTCCCACTCATGCTCTAACGTTTTATCGACAGAGAAAATCCGGTAAGAGATCCCGGTGGTAACGGTCAGTTCTCCATTCTGGAAGCGGATATTCAAAAATACCGCAGAAATATCATTTTCGGTGAAAGAACTTCCGGTCTGGGAGAGCGTCCGTTTTAAATTTTCCGGGGATAAGAGCAGGGAAAATTTAAAATAGGAAGGTGTTTTTTTTCCTTTGATCAGGTTAAAACACTGACTGCGCAAAAGTCCGTATGGCGCAAAGGAAAGCCCGGTAAGCTGACCGGCTTCTAATTCCTCCTCGCAATAAAAATCTTTTTGCAGGGCACCGTCAATATGGTAGGCGACATTCGTGTGAATGGCAGCTTCCTGAAGCAGAAAATGGTCAAACACATTCTGACACAGCAATTTATTCATAAAGTCTTTCACTTCTATCATTTTTAATGCGATCATAAAACCCTCCCAATCAGTAAAAACTATCGCAATCCTTCCTTTAGAAGATTCCGAGAGTACATTACAACATATAGATACAATTTATCATTCACCGGAAGTCTTGTAAAGAAATAACTGCCGCCTATAGGAAAAAAAGAGAAACTATGCTAGAATGTAGAGGATTTGTGACTGCGGAGTAAAATGTCCGCGGGAAATGGAAAGGTATGGTAACGAATATGACAGAGACAGAAATTTTATTCGATTTATTAGAAAAAGGAATTTCACCGGCACATGCAGTGAGTGCATGCGAGAAAAGGCTGACAGATGCCGGTTTTGAAACGATTGATTATGGGAAGGAATGGAATCTGAAAGCCGGGGGAAAATATGTGGTAAATCATCATGAGACAACCTTATTTGCTTTTACCCTGCCGGAAAAATGGGGCGATAAAGAGCCTGCGATCCGTATTGCAGCAGCACATACGGATTTTCCGTGCTTGAGGATCAAACCTTCCTGTGATATTAAGACCAACGGATATGCACAGGTGAACGTGGAAGTTTATGGCGGCGCGATCTTAAATACATGGCTGGATCGTCCGCTAGGCGTAGCCGGAAGAGTGGCAGTGCGCGGAGAAGATGTGTTTACGCCGGAAGTGATTCATTTTCAATCGGAAAAAAATCTTATGACGATCCCGAATCTTGCAATCCACATGAACCGCGAAGTGAATAAAGGTGTGGAATTAAACAGACAGACAGAGCTGCTCCCAATCTGCGGACTTTCGGAGGATGCAGATTATTTCCTCATGTTCCTTGCAAAGGAACTTTCGGTAAAAAAAGAGGATATCCTTGATTTCGAACTGACCGTATATAATAAGGAAAAACCGGAATTTGTCGGTTTAAATGATGAGTTTATCTCTGCGTCAAGATTAGATAACTTAAATTCCTGCTCTGCGTTAGTGTCTGCTATCATTGACAGTGACCGGACAAATGGCATGAACCTGATCGCACTGTTTGACCATGAGGAAATCGGAAGCCGCTCGAAGCAGGGAGCAGGTTCTATTCTGCTTCACGATATGCTTGAGCGGATTTTGAGGGAGGCAGGACAGGAAAAAGAAGCGTGCAGCAGATTATACAACAGCATGATCTTATCTGTGGATGTGGCACATGGACTTCATCCGAATTATGCCGGAAAAATGGATCTGACAAACAAACCGGTACTCGGCAAAGGCTTCTGTATCAAGGAGGCATGCTCCCAGTCGTATGCGACAGACTGCGGTGCGGTTGCAGTGATCCAGCAGATCTGTGAGAAAAACCAGATCCCATATCAGAAGTTTGTAAACCGTTCTGACATAGCAGGAGGAGGTACATTAGGTTCGATCGCATCCGCACTTTTGCCGGTAAAGACGGTGGATATTGGTATCCCGCTGCTTGCCATGCATTCTGCAAGAGAGCTGATGGCAGCGTCAGACCAGCAGGCGTTAAAAGACTTAGTGAAAGCTTATTTTTGCTAAAGCGCCTTTACGAAACTCTTAATTTAAGTTTCTTTAAATTGTTCAAAATTAACAAAAACAGGAGAAACAGGTGAAAAGAAAGAATTTTACCTATATTGCAGGAAGCGTGGCATGCGCAGCGCTCATCCTGCTTTCGGGATGTGCACCGGGAGACGGTAATTTATCGGAGCTTGTCCGGTATGCGCAGGAAAAAATCTCAGAAGGAATCGGAGAAAAAAATACAGAACAAGAGACTGTGCAGGAGGATTCACAGATTGTCTCTGCGGAAACAGAAGAAACGGCAGAGACAACAGAAAACGCCACGGAGCCGGCTGATGAAATGCTGTCCGCAGACTGTTATGTCTATCAGACGCTTCCAGAGAATGTCCGCACGGTCTATGACGAAGTTTATGATGCAATCCTGCATCATAAGGAAGATGTCGCGGTCAGTACGTTGGAACAGGAAATATTGAATCAGGCGTATGTATCGGTAATGGCAGACCACGGAGGACTGTTCTGGGTGTCCGGTTATACTTATACGCAGTATACCAGAGGAGAGAAGCTGGTAGACCTTCATTTTACCCCGAAGTTTACCATGACAGAAGAAGAACAGGTGAATACACAGGCTGAAATTGATACAGCAGTAAACCAGATTTTGGCAGGAATTGATGTTTCCGCTTCCGATTATGACAAGGCAAAATATGTGTTTGACTATCTCGCGTCCAATGTTGCCTACAGCACAGGTGCACCGGATAACCAGAACATCATCAGTGTATTTGTGAATGGGGAAACCGTTTGTCAGGGCTATGCGACAGCAACGCAGTATCTGTTGGAAAAACTGAATATCCCGGCAGCAGTGGTGACAGGCACGGCAAACGGTCAGTCACACGCGTGGAATCTGGTAAAATTAGACGGAGAGTACTACTACATCGATACAACCTGGGGAAATGCCACCTACAGCGGTGAAAATATAGGTCTGGATTCTTTTGTCAATTATAATTATTTTGCGGTGACGACGGAGGAACTGCAAAAGACGCATCAGCCGAATGACGATATCATCATCCCAGTCTGTCAGGCGGTCAGGGATAATTATTATGTGCATGAAAATCTGTATTTTGATAGCTGGGATGCAGATGCGGTTGGCGAGGTATATAAAACAGCCTATGAGCAGGGAAAAGGATTCTGCTCAGTTAAATTTGCCAGCAGGGAGCTGTATGAACAGGCGTTTTCCTATTTTATTACGGAGCAGAAAATCGTGCATTATTGTCATGGACTGACCTCTTTATATTATCTGGAAGATTCCGACCAGAATGTGTTAACGATAAAATTTTAGTAACCATATGAGCAAAAGGAAAGCTCTGAAAGAGCGATTTTGCGAATGTGGTGCTGAATAGTTACTAATTTTAAAAAAAATAAAATATCCTCTATGCAAAACAAAGTTTTTGTGTTAATGTTACATAGTAACAAAAACTACATGTAATAGAAAATAAAACTTTAAATAGATTTTCCTACGGAAAAAAGGAGGATATTATGTATAAGATTGTAATTGACAGTTGTGGAGAATTACCGGAAGAATTAAAACAGGATAGTCATTTTGAGACCGTTTCTCTGGAATTAGAAGTAGACGGATGCCGCATTAAGGATGATAATACTTTTAACCAGTTAGATTTTTTGCGCAGAGTGAAAGAAAGTCTGACCGGACCAAAATCTTCCTGTCCGTCTCCGGAGCAGTATATGAACGCATATGAGGGAGAGGCAGATCATGTCTATGTGGTAACCTTATCCGGCGGCTTAAGCGGTTCTTATAACAGTGCTGTATTGGGAAAGAATCTGTATGAGGAAGAACATGAGGACGGAAAACAGATTTATGTGTTCAATTCGAAATCAGCTTCCATTGGTGAGACGATCATTGGAATGAAGATTCAGGAGTTCGAGGAAGCCGGATGCAGCTTTGACGAAGTCGTAGCGAAGGTGGAAGAGTACATCAAGTCGATGAACACCTATTTTGTATTAGAGACATTAGAAACATTGAGAAAGAACGGAAGACTTTCCAATTTAAAGGCATTTATTGCCAATTCATTAAATATCAAGCCTGTTATGGGCTCAACAAAGGAGGGCTTAATCTGCCAGTTAGATCAGGCGCGCGGCATGAATAAAGCGTTAGAGCGCATGGTAAAGGATATGATCTCAAAGACAAAAGACTGTGAGAACCGTGTCCTTGCAATCGCACACTGCAACTGCCCGGAGCGTGCAAAAGCAGTGAAGGAAAAAATCGAGAAGATCGCGAAATTCAAAAAGATCATTATTATCAATACAGCAGGTGTCAGCAGCATGTATGCGAATGACGGCGGCGTGATCATGGCAGTATAGTCAGATGCAGAGATTAACTTACGAAGAAACAGTAACAACCATTGAAAATAAAAAAAGATTTGGAAACTTAAAGGGTGTCGAGATTTCCAGAATCATGTTAGAAAAACTAGGACACCCGGAGAAGGATTTACACATCATACACATAGCAGGGACGAATGGCAAAGGCTCCGTCTCTGCTTTTTTGCGCTCGATTTTAGAAGAAGCAGGGTTAAAAACCGGAATGTTTACATCACCGCATCTTGTGGATTTCAGGGAACGGATTCAGGTGCAGGGAAAAATGATCTCAAAAGAGGACACCGCCCGCCTTGGAAATAAGCTGCTTTCCATGGATTTTGGGGTGTATCCGACGATGTTTGACTATTGCCTGGCAATGGCACTGCTTTATTTCAAAGAGCAGCAGTGTGAGGTCGTGATCTTAGAAACCGGGCTTGGCGGAACCTATGATTCCACAAATGCGTGCGGCATACCGGATGTGACAGTCATTGCAAAAATCGGGTTCGACCACATGGCGATCCTCGGTGATACGTTAGGTAAGATCGCATCGGAAAAAGCAGGTATCATCAAGCATGGCACAGCACTGGTGTTAGAAAGCCAGGAAAAAGAAGCCATGGACGTGTTAACAGGCGCAGCTCAAAAAGCAGGGATAGAAAATGTAAAAATCGTAGACTGGGATAAAATCAAAATTTTACCGCAGACCGACGGAAAACAGTGCTTTTCCTATGGAGAAGCCGGACCATTCACCATGCAGATGCTCGGTGTGCACCAGTATGAAAATGCAGTGGCAGCAATGCTTGCCGTAGAGCTTTTTCTGGAAAAAATAGCAGATACCGGAAAAATAATAGAGAGTGCTATCCGTTCTGGAATCGGAAAAACAACGTGGATGGGACGCATGGAGCTTGTGAGCCGTGATCCGTTTTTCCTGTTGGACGGTGCGCATAACAGCAACGGCGTGGAGGCTTTGAAAAAAAGTTTAGAGACATTATATCCGGGCGAGAAGTTTCATTTTATCATGGGTGTTATGGCAGACAAAGATTATGAGGAGATGATTGAAGAACTGCTGCCGCTTGCGATTGATTTTAAGACTGTGACGGTGGAGAGCGAGCGGGCTTTACAGGGGGAGGCGCTTGCGGAATGTATCCGGGCAAAAGGAATCCCGGCAGAGGCATATCAGAGTCTTGCCGAGGTGCTGCCGGATTTTTCAAAATCATCATCAGAAAAAACAGTCGCATTCGGTTCTTTATATTTTATAGGGGAGATAAAATCATTACAGAAAAGTTACAAAATCCCAGCTATTTAATATAATTTTAAAATTAATGCTATGGAAATCTTTATTTTTTTCATCTATAATAACAACTGTCTGTTAAGATGCAGGCAGTTATTTTTTTGTACATGAAAATTGTTTTAGTACAGATTAGAATGTGAGAAGAAACCACGTATGGTATTTAGCAGTTTTGAATTTTTATTCCGGTTTTTACCGGCTTTTTTAATCTTATATTTTGTGACACCAAAGAAGTTCCGCAACGCGGTACTCTTTTTTGGGAGCCTTGTGTTCTATACCTATGGAGAGGCGCAGTATGTGCTGTTACTGCTGGCGTCTGTCACGGTAAACTATGTGATCGCGCGGAACATGTACCGGAAAAGGGAGAGCGGGAGAGGAAGACGGCAGGCGGTACTGCTCGTGCTCGCGCTGTGCTATGATTTTGGCATGCTCTTTTTCTTCAAATACAGCGGTCTGACTACGAAGCTGCCGCTTGGTATCAGCTTTTATACATTCCAGATTGCAGCGTATGTCATTGATGTGTATCGTGGCGTTGTACCGGCGGAAAAATCTTATGTAAACCTCGGAACTTATCTGACGATGTTTCCGCAGTTGATCGCCGGACCAATCGTCAACTATACAGAGGTGAGCAGCCGGTTAAAAAGCCGTACTGTGACAGTCCGTGATTTTGAGGACGGTGTGCGGATTTTAATTATCGGGCTTGGTTCCAAAGTCATTATCGCAGACCGGATCGGCATGCTGTGGAACAACGTGCAGACGATTGGATTTAACAGCATTTCAACGCCGTTAGCATGGCTTGGGGCAATCGCTTATTCCATGGAACTGTACTTTGACTTTGCAGGGTATTCCATGATGGCAATCGGTCTCGGAAAAATGCTCGGATTCCAGATTCCGGTGAACTTCCGTTTCCCATACATTTCGAAATCGGTGACGGAGTTCTGGCGGCGCTGGCACATCACGCTGGGACGGTGGTTCCGTGATTATGTATACATTCCGCTGGGCGGTAACAGGAAAGGCAAAGCCAGAACAATGTTCAACCTTTTTGTGGTATGGGCGCTGACTGCACTGTGGCACGGAGCCGGGTATAATTTTCTGATCTGGGGCGGCATGCTGCTTGGACTTTTATTTGTGGAAAAATTGTTTCTGCTTCCTTTTTTACAGAAAAGCAGAGTTTTAAGTCATGTGTATCTGCTTCTCGTTGTGCCTGTGACATGGATGGCTTTTACGATCACAGATGTGCACCAGCTTGGAATCTATCTGATGCGGATGTTTCCGTTTGTGAAAATGCACACAGGAACGGTTAATCCGCTCGATTATGTCAAATATATCAGAGACTATGACAGTCTGTTAGCAATGGGAGTTCTTTTTGCAACTCCGCTTCCGGCGGTCATTTATGGAAGAATAAAGCGGGGACTGCTTGGTACGCTTGCAATTGCGGTGATCTTTGCACTCAGCATGTACTACCTTGCGGTATCAGCAAACAATCCGTTTTTATACTTTAATTTCTAGGAAGGAGCAGAAATGAAAAAAATCAGATACTGCAAAATCACCATTCTGATTTTAGCTGGCTGGGTGATCCTGTCGGCAATAGGATTTCTGGGAAAAGATACGGTATACAGCCGTTACACGATAGACGTGAGAAAAACACCATACTTTGTGCTTGTCATGCAGGGAATCCATGACGGCGTGTATCCGTGGAGCGGCGAGCACGAATCTTTATGGGATAAATGGGAAAAACTCGCGGAGCAGCGAAAAGATGAAGAACAGATTCTTGGGACGGAGAGCAGTGAGATCGTGGCAGAAGGAACTGAAAATGTGGTGGAAACCGAGACCGTCACAGAGACAGAGGAGGTAAAATCCTTTCATCCGGTGGATGATTCCTATTTTTCAGATGCGGTATTCATCGGTGATTCAAGAACCGTCGGACTTCACGATTACGGCGGACTTAATGACAGTACTTTCTATGCGACCGTCGGCATGAATATCTACAATCTCTGGACTGAAAAGTTCTGTGAAGTAGACGGAGAGAAGGTCACACTCGAAGAAGCCTTAAAAGCAAAACAGTATGGCAAAATCTATTTCCAGATCGGCATTAACGAAATGGGAAGGGGAACGCTGGACGGCTTCATGACAGCCTACGAGGAGTCTGTGAAAAAATTCCGGGAACTCCAGCCGGATGCTGTGATCTTCGTTCAGGGGATCATGAAGGTTGCAAAAGAAAAAAGTGATAAAGATCCAATCTTTAACAATGTGGGGATCGAGCAGCGGAATGAGCGGATCGCTGCACTCGCAGACGG
>ERZ1034781.638-NODE-638-length-17230-cov-10.153188_pt1 | contig 17230 bp, 16 predicted proteins | sample MGYA00520700_ERZ1034781 | MGnify/ENA primary metagenome ERZ1034781 (study PRJEB33766, sample SAMN09781709) | gut metagenome | biome: gut microbiome | host: Homo sapiens | place: Madagascar | study: EMG produced TPA metagenomics assembly of the PRJNA485056 data...
GTTCTATATGTCTTTATTTTTTCTATTAAAAGCCATTTTAACATTGCAATTCAGTATTTTGACCTATAAAAATCATAGTATTACATTTTATTTGCAAGGTGTTGACTGGATGAATGATAGTGACTTTCACTCATTGTTTATCCGGGAAACTTAGTCATTTCATGCTCATGCCGGAAATAAAAAGTATTGATATATCAGGAGGGTAGTATGTGGCTTCCATTAACAGATGAACAGCGTCTGGTCATTTTGAAAGCTTATGGGATTGAATGCGACAGACTGGTACGTGAAAAGGAACGATATGAGATCACGTCAATTTCTCGTACACAAGCGTGGAAACTTGAACGGGAGGGAACATTTCCACCACGTAAGTCTATCGGAAAGAAATCTTGCGGATGGTTGTTAAGTGACCTTCTCTGCTGGATACAGACCAGATGAACTGTCTGTATTTTCAGTATATCCAGTCTGTATAGCAGCTATTGTTGCTATTGTAGCGGAAATAGCTGCTATAACCGAAAGTTATTACGAAAAAAGGAAATATTTATGTCTTACATCAAACCGGATACTCCGTATCCAGTATATGCGCAACCATCAATGACTGGAAATGCAATAATTGAAACTCAACACAATGAAAAAGCATCTCTGGCTATGACTACAACATCATTATTAACAGCGATGTCAATTGCCTGTCAGAATCAGATTGACGTGTGCAACCCCGGAAATTTACGTGGGCCCGTTAATATTTACACTATGGTTCTGGCTGATTCCTGAGAAAGGAAAAAGACCGGGGGGAAGGTGTTAGTGAAATAATTTTAGGAGGTGTTAAGAATGAGAAACATGAATGATATTTCGTGGTAAATAACACAGTATGAACTGAATTAACCTTATCGGTTTATTAAACATCAGATCTACAGATATTCTGTATTTCTCAGAACATTAGGTCTGAACAGCAGCTATTTCGCTATTATAGCGGGAGTTGCTGCTACTTTACTAACCCATTAATGAAAAGAGAGGCTTTTATGTGCTTACTTGCACCAGAAAATCCTTATCCGATATATGCACTACCACCGCTGGTGAGAAATGCAATAATTGAAACTCAAAAAAATACACAGGCACCTTTGGCTATGGTGGCGACATCCGCATTAACAGCGATCTCAATTGCCTGTCAGAATCAGATTGACGTGTGCAGACCTGGAAATTTACGTGGGCCTGTTAATCTTTACTCTCTGATTCTGGCTGATTCTGGTGAAAGGAAAACGACTGTGGATAAAGTGTTTATGAAAGCATTTTATCTCAGGGATGAAGCCCTGGCGGAAGAATACGCGAAACTGGTTGAGAATTACAGCACAGAAAAGGAAATATGGGAGCAAAAACAAAAAGCGCTGGAATCAAAATTTCATAAAGAGATTCGTGCCGGTAAAGATTACAAGGCAACAGAATCAGAGCTTGAAACGCATCTGAATAAGTCTCCTGTTCCGCCGCAGATACGTCGAACAATTTTTAATGAGACAACGATAGAGGGAATGTTAAAATATTACTCCGATAGCAATCGTTCTTTTGCTCTTGTATCCAGTGAAGGGGGGGTAATTTTTGACAGCCGGGCCATGAGTAAACTGGGAATTATTAACACTTTGTGGGATGGAGGTTCTCTTTTCATCGACAGGAAATCATCTCCCGGAATTAATTTGAAGGAGCCAAGACTGACGATGTCGGCGATGATTCAGCCTGATGTTTACCACAAAGGTTTTTGTACGCGAAAAAAAGAACTTGTGAAAACGTCAGGACATCATGCAAGGTTTTTGATGTGTCAACCAACATCAACGCAGGGGACAAGGATAATAACCGGAGATAATTATTCATCACAGTATCAGGATTTGTTTGAACAGAGGATCAATGAGCTTATTGATGAAAGTCTGGCGATGAGTGGTGAACGACGTTGCCTTCACTTTTCTCCTCAGGCTGCCAGAATCTGGACGGATTATTACAATGATGTGGAATCGAAGCTGGGGGGATTGGGGCCTTTAAGACATTGCCGGGAATATGCTGCTAAAAATGCAGAGTATATGGCAAGACTGGCAGGACTTATTTACCATTCGAGCGGTGAGGAGGGGGATATTTCCCCTTACATTGCAGAAATGGCGAGAGAATTAGCAATATGGTACGGTAATGAGTATGTGCGGTTGTCTAATCCGTTAACTTTTGACAACCCTGCCCTGACCGTACCTGTGCGACTCATTCCAGAGGAGCTTGAACTTTTCAACTGGATAAAAAGCTATTGCATTGAGAAGGGGATCCTCTGTATGAAAAAAAATGACATTTTACAGCGTGGTCCGAACCGTTTCCGGAAAAAGGATAAAATCAACTGGTTACTGGATTTACTGTATGAACAAAACAGAGTTGTACCAGTTATTGAGGGAAAAACGTTGTGTGTCGCACCTAACTTTGACCTCTGAACGACTTAATCGTTGACTAACATATAGTCTCCTCTGCTACTTGCGGAGGAGACTAATGCCTTTACCATGTCAGCGTTGTATTAGAAAACTCTGGTACAGGTCAGTCAGTAAATATAACTGGTGTAACCACTATTTACTATTGGATATCCTGTTGCTCAGGATATTGTCGGCTTTAGTCTGAGGTGAGGTGGGGCCTTCATTGTTTTCGTATTCAATAAATAATTTAGGTTAATTAGTATTATTAATGGGAGTTATGTTATCTGTTATGTTGTCTCTTTTTATCGTAATGTCACTCCTCTTTATGTTATGCTGAGTATTCTGTATGTGCGTAATGCGTCTATCCCCATATACTACAGTGTGGTGGTGTATGGGGTTTAGTTATGTGTAAATTCTGTTACTACGCTCATAGCGTAATATTGAGATAGTTAATCCACTGAATGTATGTCTGGTTTGTATTTAACACTAGTTACGTACCAGAACACTATTAGAGTATATTGTCTTTAGTTCGTACGTTATAGCTCCGTTACAGTTTATAAGTATGGGTAAATATAATATTTTCTGTATGAAATAATCTTCTTATTGTGAGGTTAAATATCTGTAGGCTCTCTCTGCAGAGTCTCTGTTTTTACTTAATGGTACGGCAATATTAATAGCGATGTTGCCTGTGGCTATTCGATAGCTGACTTTTGTGAAGATCAGATTACTTCCTGTAAGTGATTGAATGGTACTTCCTTAAACTTAATTCTATGAGGTGTGTTTTTGCCATTGTAATTCTTACTGGTCCTCTGTTTAAGAGAGCCTCACTGTATTCTGAAGTATTACCTCATTGTAATGAGGTAATACCAAACAGTTTTATCAGGTTGTCTGTACTGCTGGTTACCTCGTTTATTAATGCCGTGGTACGGCGTTTATGTACTCTCAGTATTTACGTAATTCCCTCTTCCTGTGAATTTTATAAAGTAAGGACTATAAAATGTATAATGCCAATCCCAATTACGAAATGAATTTCGCGATTCTGAAAGATGTGAATGAACACATGGAAGGTCTGTTTCAACGTTTTTCTAAACTGTTACCTTTCAGAATTGATTTTGCCTACAGGAAAGACACGCCCAGTTTCGGGCATTCCTGTAAGCACAGTATGTGTATTGAAATATACCGTTTACTTAGTGAAACCCAAACGATGTTGGCAGGATATTACTGGGTTATGGAATATACACCAGACAAAGGGCTTCATATTCATTTTATCGGCTATCTGGATGGGCAACGTCACAAGAACTCTTATCAGATATCCAGGCAACTGGGAGATATCTGGAGGCGGATCACGGAAGGGGAGGGTTATTTTCACCTTTGCCGGGCTAAAGACAAATACCCGGTGCGTATTGATCACGTGATTCACTATAGTGATAAATCTGCGGTAGACGACTTACGTTACGCCCTTAGCTACCTGGCTAAACAGGATCAGAAAGAACACGGTATTATTCTGGGCCGTAGCAGGCTTCCTGAAAAAAGTAACCGCGGCCGACCACGACACAACTGAATTACAGTTGTATTAGGATTAAGTTTCCGCACGTAAGTTGTTGGGAGGTGCTGGAGTTAATATGCTGCAAGGTTCGGGGGCTTTGTCATCAGTGTAGGGGCGCGAATTTCTGTCGTGGTGCCTCAGTGGATCGGATACAGGTAACGATGTCAACGCCATGATGTTTGACTGTCTTATATCGTTGGCGCTGACAGAGGTCACCGGAACATTACGTAACTCCCACTAGACAGTGGTAAACAACGGCACCAATAAGCTGGTTGCGACCTTACTCATTGATGCTCACTACCAAGAGGGGCATAATCTAAAACCTATTTCGTTTAATCGACGTCTCAACCTGCTTAGCCATTTCAGCCAGTGGGCCTGCTTTCCTGATGTTTTCAATGCGTTCTCTGATCTGGTCTGGTTCCCCGAAAAAGTCAGCTAGGTCACTCAGTTTCAGGGCGGTGAAACGTCCTTCTGCAGAGCTGATTCCGTGATAACACAATTGTAACAGTAGTTTCAAAAAGGCTTCATCATCCCGGATTTGTTCCTGAACCCAGGTCCTAACTGCTTCAACGCCACTGATATCACGCCATGCCCAGATATAACCGTTTAACTGAGGGAAACTGGCTAGTTGGTCGGTGATTACTTTCCCATTCAGACGATGTGCCAGAGTTTCACATAAGGAGTCGAGTTGAAAAGATGGTATCCACTTTTGCTGCTCATGTACTGCTCTGTCTCCAACTCTTCCGTGCTGCCACAGCAGATGACGCATATATTCTGCTATCCAGTACCAGGCCTGACCGTTTTTAAACTGCGTGGACAGGAAGTCGAAAGATTCTTGATCGCTTTCCTTTTGTATCTTATTGATGAGGCGGTCCGTCACGCTCCAGGTGTCTAGGTCATGTATAGAAAACCAGTCATTCTCGTCTTGGTAGCGTTGCAACATTTTATCTCCGGAATCAAAGAAGAACTGCGCCAGTCCACGGCATTGCTCTGGTGTCCTTGTTGCAATCTGTTGTGTGGTGAGCTGGGTCAGAATGTGTTCAAACCAGGTTCGGGAGGACAAACCCTTACTCTGGATATACCCGAGTAGACGTTCTGCAAGCTTATGTTGTTGTTCAGGATATCCGGCGATGTCGAATATCTCATTGAGCATTTCAGGTGAAAGTACATTCTGTGGGGCGGAAAAAGCGAAATAATAGCGCCAGTATGCTTGGCTGCCCAGACGTTTGCCAGCAGTCAGCAGGGCACTATCCTGTTCGGGAGTCGGTACAAAGAGTTTGATGGGCGAGTCAGTTTTCCAGCCGGTGATACCCGGGACCCAGCGAGCAAGGGCATGCACCGCATGGGCTTCGGCAGGGAAATAACGGGCAAGGTGCGACTTTAGGCTCTCCGCCATCTCTGCCTGCTCTAACTCACTTACATGCCCGTCACCGGCGGCTACGACCGCTCGTTCTGACAGATATTCTTCTACCCAGTCATAAAGACCCGCATTTGTTGTGCGCAGCAGTTGAAGGAAGCACAGATCCGGGAAATACACGTAATCCCGCATGCCCGGGTATAGGAAGGTCAGGGCATTCAGTACCATCTGAACCTCCCTGGGGGTTTTTAATGCTGCCCCGTAGACGTCAGCCACTTGTGTCAATTGCTCTAGTACAATACGGTCTGGAGCATGCCCGTTTACTTTTCTGTATAACGCGGCAGCGGCATCCCTAAATTTTCTGCGCAAGACAAAGGTTTCTGGGCGCGGTAAACAGAATGATATCTGAACAATTTTCTGCAGGTATAGGTTGCCGTCGGGTACCCCCAGCCCTAGGCTGATGGCCTGGGATAGGATGGCTTTGTCATAACAGAGAAGGTAGCGAAAGCGAGGAAAGTCACCTACAGATTTAACTAGCCTTATCACCTCAACTGCCTGTGCTGGCTCGAGACGATCCAGATCATCGAGCAGTACAATAAAGCTAAGATCCAGTTCATCTATTTTCTTCGCAATTTCGGTCCGCATCTCTGCTGTGGTTTTCTCCTTTTCCTTCAGCCAACGAGTTTCTGACAGGGCTTTCAACGCGCCACTGGCATCAGGTACGCCGGGAATAACGGCGGCGGCTGAGGCGACGGGTGCGAGATTGCGGGCAGTTGCCCGGGTGTAGTCTATCATCGTCTTGGCCGTCCGTGTCAGGGATTTTCGTCGTCTGAGAGCTGTCCTTTCCTCAGGCGCTAGTCGCTGTTCCTCTTCAGCAGCAATGATGTTGGCGACAGGAAGCAGTAACGATGCCACCAGACTTGTGTTGCTCCCGTCGAGCCAGGGGGATATTGTCAATACAAAAGTGCGTTCTTCTATTTGTTCGACGAGAGCATTGCGCAGCAGGTTAAGGAGACTCGTTTTCCCTGATCCCCATGGGCCTTCGATACCGATCACTGCGCTACCCTCGCGGCCAATACCCTTAACGGCAACAGCTAACTGGGTAGCTATGTGGATGAAACCATACTGGTCTTCATCGGCGGAACAGATTGCGCGATCTGGATGTTGGCCCTGAAGGTTGTCTGCGTGTGGTTGATTCATATTCACAAATCTCCGTAAATGCAGCCGATGCTGCGCAGTGTCTGTGACGTGGTACTGTTTCCACTCAAGGTCAGCAAAAGACTGACCTGCGGTTAGTTTGCGTTTAGGTAAGTGCTTTTGCGGATGGCTCAGTAACGTATCACAATAAATAATGCCATAGTGTATGAGGGGAAAGTACATACATCTTGTTCCCTCTTCGAAAGTGACGGCCCGGGATAAAGAGGTTACAACGATAAGGGGCTCCCGCCGAAATGATGAATGCTTATGGCTGGGGAAAGCTAAGAGTATGCTGGACGCTTAGAAAACTGCTAAAACTGTGAACCTTGATAAGTTTGTCCCCGCGCCAGATTACTTCCTTTCGAGGTTGCAGTATTATCGGTGAAATTGTGGTACCCGAGAGTAGCTCATTCGTTCAAGCGCATCGCCAATATTTTTTAGCAGGTGCCATCGATCGACCACCTGTCTGGCCTGAGGTGCACCTTCACGTGCTGCTGTCGCATAGACTCCATTGCGATCACGCGAGACAACCTGTATTTCCGGATATTTTCTGAACCAGGTCGCCAGCGTACGCTGATCGCGGTCGGGAAGCAGGACGAGGGGACGGTGAGTATCAAGATTGACTATCAACGTACCGTAACGGTAGCCCCGATGCCACGCCCACTCATCAATACCGACATGGATCGAGCCTGACGGTTTTGTCTCCGGGGTATTGATAACCCTGCGAAGAAGAGTATCTGCACTGAAACGGAGACCCACTGCCGTTGCTGCCCGTTTTCCAGCCTCACCTCCGGCTATTAATCCCAGTTGAAGCTGTAAATTTTGTAACGCCTGTAAAGACTGATGATGTGAACCAGCGAAGGGAGCAAGCGATTCGGCAAAAATTTTTCGTGAACAAGCTGGGTTCGGCAGTACCAGTAGCGGACGGAAAATACAAGCCATAGTGTCTGCCCTGAGCAGGGTAAATGCTGTACCGGCGCTGACGACAACTATGAACAGAGTCGCTGCATTTAAGGCATTCAGGGCATTGTGCTGTTTTGCGTTTTCCGCGGAGATGGAGGGCTATACCGTCAGAGCTAATAATTTGTCGACTGCATCGCCATCCGCAAGGTAACTGTAGAAGTGTCTTAAGAGAGTGCATTGCGTTGCCCATAACTTAAAACAGCTTAGATCCTTGTTCACCAGAAAGTTTCATCCATTTTCTTCCACCCAGGTTGCGGAAGAGCCACTTTTCATCCGTCGTTGACAGAATGGCTCTCCAACCGTGTTGACGAACTCTTGCCATGGAACGTAGTACTCACCAATAAATAAGCGTCAATACGGTGCCCCGTTGACGCTTACCAATATTGCTGAAGAAATAATCGATAAACGATTTGTTGGTACGGAATGTAATGTGGTTTTCACGGGAAACCTCAGAGCGGAGCAGGAAGAGGCCGTTTCGGCATTACTCCGCTATGATACTGGTGTGCTTTGTGCGCCAACGGCTTTTGGTAAGACAGTTACCGCAGCGGCAGTGATTGCCAGGCGGAAAGTGAATACACTGATACTGGTACACCGGACTGAATTGCTGAAGCAGTGGCAGGAGCGTCTCGCGCTGTTTCTGCAGGCCGGTGACAGTATTGGTATTATCGGGGGAGGTAAACATAAACCCTGTGACAATATTGATATTGCGGTGGTGCAGTCCATATCCAGACACGGAGAAGTTGAACCTCTGGTCAGGAATTATGGGCAAATCATTGTGGATGAGTGCCATCATATTGGCGCGGTTGAGGTGTACTGGCAATAGCGGACACTACCATTTGTTCTTTTTTTAAGCAGCTATCTGATGATATTTTTCCCTGAAGGCTGCCGGGGAGATATTCCCCAGACGAGAGTGACGACGCTGACGATTGTAGAAAATCTCAATGTATTCCCGTATTACTGAGATGGCTTCATCCCGGTTATTAAAACGATAGTGGCTCAGGCTCTCATTTTTCAGCATTCCCCAGAAGCTTTCCATCGGAGCGTTGTCGTAACAGTTACCTTTACGCGACATTGATGTTTTCAGACCAAACTGCTCCTGTATGACCCGGTAATCGTATGCGCAGTACTGTGAACCTCGATCAGAGTGGTGGATTAGCCCGGCAGGTGGGCGCTGGCTCCTGAGCGCCATAAACAGGGCTTTACCTGTCAGCTCTTTTGTCATGCGCTCTCCCATGGCGTAGCCGACAATTTCGCACGTATAAACATCTTTGATGCCAGCGAGGTACAACCATCCCTCCTGTGTGGCAACATACGTCTGGTCCGCCACCCAGACCTGATTTGGTGCTGTAGGAGCGAACGTCTGGTTCAGCAGATTTGGCGCAACTGGCAGATTGTGGTTCGAGTTCGTAGTCGCTCTGAACTTGCGTTTCTGTTTACAGCGTAGCCTTAGCTCCTTACGAAGACGTGCCAGTCGGTCACGACCAACGATGATGCCATTCTCTGCCAGCTCCGTCTGGAGCCGCCGGGTTCCATATGTTTCGCGAGTGCGGATATGTGCCACCTTAATCTCCAGTTTTAGCCACTCATCACTTTGTTTTCTGTCTGAGGGTTCATGCTGTACCCAGTTGTAATAACCGCTCCTGGATACACCAAATACCTGACACATCGCTTCAATGGGAAATTGTTGTCGCCATTGTTCGATTAACGCGTATTTTTCAGCGACTCCTGTGCAAAATACGCTGTTGTAGATTCAATCTGTCAATGCAACACCCCTTTCAATTATCTCTTTCGGTGTTTTGAACTTCAGTGTCTTTCTCGGTCTGTTGTTTAGCTGAGCAGCAACCAGATCTAGTTCATGTTGAGTATATTGGGCAAGACATGTCTTTTTAGGAAAGTACTGCCGAATTAGCCCATTTGTGTTCTCATTTGTTCCCCGCTGCCAAGGACTCTGAGGATCGCAGAAGTAAACTTTAACGCCGGTGCTGACAGTAAATTCTAGATGTCTGGCCAGTTCCATTCCTCTGTCCCATGTCAGTGATTTTCTGAGTTCTGACGGTAAACTCAGGAATTTGTCGGTAAGAGCCTGATTTACTGAGACAGAATCTTTGCCCCTGAGTCTAAGGATGATCGTATAACGTGATTTTCGGTCTACAAGTGTGGCTATATGAGAGTTTTTTGTACCTGAGACTAAATCGCCCTCCCAATGCCCCAGAGAGCGTCTGTTATCGATATTTCGGGAACGTTCGTGAATTGGTGTTCCGTTCACTATGTTAATCGTACCTCTTTCGCCTTTGCGGGTATGACGCCTGCCATGGCGAAGGCTATGCGACCGTCGCAGATGCTGTATATTCAGGTGGTGTAGCGCTTCACGGCTACGAAAGTACAGCGTTTTATAAATTGTCTCAGGTGATATTCGCAGCGTTTTTTGACGTGGTTTTGTTCGCCTTAACCATCCTGATATTTGCTCTGGAGACCATTTCATCTCCAGCTTTTCCAGAACAAGCTTTCGCAATGGTAAATTTTGATCCAGTAAGCACGGTTTTGGCCTTTTCGCCATTCTGTTGGCTCGGTTATTAGCATCAACAGCTTTGTAATAGCGTCTGCCCCGATTACGCTGAACTTCACGTGAGATCGTCGAAGGACTGCGATTCAGCGCAGTAGCTATCGCACGAATGCTCATTTTGGCTGACAAACCAGCTCGTATCTCCTCGCGCTCAGACAGTGTCAGGTGAGCTACAGCCCGCTTACGCTCATGGGGTTTTATGCCGCCAGTATCCCTTAACATAGTGAAGATCGTTCCGGGTTTTGAACCCAGGATATTCGCTATTTCACTGAAGCCTGTTCCGTTCTTCCATAGTTCAAAAACAGAGGCTTTTTCCTCTGCTGTAAATGTTCGTCTCATTCAAAAAACCTCCGCAACCCCATGTTTTCACATAACTGTTGCGTTGACCAATTGAATCTACAGTTGCTTTTTTTAATATATCTCGCTCAAGGCGAGCTTCATTTAACGCCTTACGCAGTTGCAGGATTTCAGATTCCAGTTCAGCCACCGTGCGGGAACCAAGAGTACCAAGCCCTTTTCTGGTGGCGGTAACCCATTGTCCTAAAGTGCCTTCAGGAAGAGATAATCGGGAAGCGCCTTCACTGATCGAAAGTTGATTTTCAAGAACCGTTCTGACAGCTTCGGCTTTGAACTCTTTAGAGTAATGTTGGGTTTTTCTGCTCATTATTAGCTCCTTCTGATGCCATTCTATTTCAGGAAGGAGTGTCCGTTAAACTCAGGCTACCTCAGAGATTGCACATAAGACGCCACGGTGTTTTATCAGCAGGCTTCTGTTTATCGTTCAGCTGTGATATTCGGTCACTGGACTTCACGTTGTGTCCGTGTTCGTTTTATCCTGTAGCGACGTTGCTTGTGGCTTACTAACAATACCCTGCGGTTAACCGTCAGCGTTACCATCAGTATTGTTACCTCATGCTGTCAATGGAAGTGGTACCTCATCCGGTATCTGAAAATGTTTTCCGGTGGATGGCACAGCGAATTTCATGTAAGACATGTTGCTCTCAGGCAGCATAGATATCCGGGATCACATGGCGGGAAATAGGATTCAACATTAAGGAAGAAAGACTATAGTTTGTCGTGGCCTGCAAAAAGAGAGCTGACAATACAAAGCTGAAAAACGGAAATTACGATTTACGCTTCGTGTGAAGAATCCAGATGAGAAGCTGTCAGCAGGTCATAATTAGTGGCAGAATCGGGGCATAAACGAACTATACCTGTTAATAGATATAAATGATTCTGAAGAGGTAAAGTTTTTCTCTTGAAAGTACACATGACGGATGCGTCTTTTGGTTTTGTTATACATTCCATAGGAAAAAATCTGAAAATTCTCTCAGGGCATTGAAATATATTGAGTGATTTGTACATAATTCTTTGTGTGTTGTTTCATTGTTTAGTGTAAAACAATGCAGTTGACCAAACTAAGACTGTTTTGCCCGCATAAGAGGCGGGCTTTTTTTAGTGTATCTTCGCATGAGCTATTGCTGTCTGTTGACCTTTTTTCGCGCTTACGTCATTGGTGATGGCTCAGTCGAAGGTATATTTATGATGTCAGAGAAGGAATATGGTCGCCCATTATAAAATTATGGCAACAATAATTAAGCCGGGTTGTCTTCCGACGCAGTGGATCCGTTACTCGGAGAGAAGGATGACTGAGGTTGTGTGTCAAAAAATGTTTTCTCTTCTCAAGGAGTCGGGGGGGATAAAGTTAGTCTGGAAAATTTTTGTTGTGAAATGATAGAGAAAGAAAAAGGTTGTAAAAAGTAATCAATATTAGTCATAATTTTCTGATGTCATGTACATACCAGCAAAGAGTGTCATGGTAATTATCGCCGGCTCTCTTTGCTGTGCAGGGTGAACTTTAATTCGATGCATGCTCTCAGAATTTTTATGTCAGTAATGAAGACAATATATTATAACCATTGCCCCGGTTGTGCTCTTTAGTCTGGAGAATTACTTTGATGCAGAGAAGGGAAATATGTTCCTGTCGTTTCTGTAAAGAAGAGATTAGATTAAGAGTATTGGAATGGAGTTTGCGAAAAGTGAAAGATATATATAAGGAAATTGTGGAGTATATGGCATCTCAGAAGAATTCAGGGATAAATGAGATGTTCGGAACTCGTGAAGTTGCTGATGCTGTAGGGTTGACGATATATCAGACTCGCCTGCATCTGGAGGCTCTTCAGGCGCTTGGTGTGGTGGAAAAGATAAATTCAGGGAAAGGTGTGCCCGGGGTATGGAAGTTACAGTGAAAGGCATACTGATATCAGATAAACACTGACAGATAAGTGCCGCAGATCAGCAAGGGAGTATCTGTACTTTTTCTGAAGATTTTTTATTATATCTGCATTGTTTTTGTTGGGCTGGCGTCATTATTTCTCTGTAGTATAGCTGTTTTTGGGTTACTGGTCTGTTATAGTCAGAACATGATTGTTTTGGACAGCATATTATAGAATAAGTATGTTATGTATCCGATAGTGCCAATATTGACACTATTAACAAGTATGGGGCATTTCTGTGAGAATTAATGATATATGGAGTAATGTCGCCTCTGAGAAAACAATTATTTTCTGCGTTATTGTTTTTTTGTTGTGTTTGTCAAGGTATTGCACAGGAATGGGCACAAATCACTTCTCCAGTAGCTAATGTATCGGCTGTGGTGGAATTTTTTCCTTTTATTGCCCACCCTGTTTTGAATTTTCCCGAACGTTAGGTGTGGGCCAAACCATATATAACGTATTGTCGGAAGGATACCGGATGGCCAAATATCACGTCAGCCTGTCGGGACTTCTGGGATCTGAGCTTACCCGGGGGGGAGGGGTGCTGGTGATGGTTATAAAGAAAACAGAACCTGTGGAGGCTGCTTTATTTACGGCCAGTATTCAGGACAGAAATCTGAATTCTCCGGAAGATATTCGCACTGTGTTTATGTCGGCCACGGGAATAAGTAAGGAGGAATACGATCAGAAAATTAACAATCGGGAAGGGAATGAGATAGTGGCGCTTCAGGAACGGCTGTTTAAGGAATACAGAGTAACAGGAACTCCTTCAGTTAATGTTCGGGGCAGAATCATATTAATAATTCTGCATTTCATGCGGCCACAGCAGAGGCGTTTCTAAATCGCTATGTCACAGTCGTATGTCAGCTACTGACCACCAGTGAGAATTCGGACTCACAAGTAGGAGATATATCAGACGGTGCAAATATTAGTATTGATATTTCTGTTACTGGCAAATGCCTTTATTACCGGTTTCTTTATTGGAAGCATGGTTATGTTTTTTTTCGTATATGACTGTACAGTATGATGATGCAAAACAATGAATCTTAAACATCATTTTGAGAGAAGGTCTGCGTTGCCGACGGCTTTTATTCTGATTGTTGTTGCTGTTCTTACGTTGTTATTTCCGGAAGTCTGGTATCCGCAGGAAAACGCATGGCAGCTTTCAGTAAAAAAACATATCCCGGGAATAAATGGGGGATTATCAGGACTGACCTGGAATCCGGACAGTGAGACATTATTTGCCGTCACTGATCATCCTTCCTCTGTGGTGGAACTGGATCGCGACGGTAATGTTCTCCGAGTTGTTTCTTCGGCAGAGGATCATGATTTTGAGGCTATTGAGTACCTTGGGCAGAACCTTTATACCCTGTCCCGGGAGCGTGAGCGGACATTGGGCACGTACCGGATTGACGGGGATACGCTTCTGTTATCCCCGCCGTTATATGCACTCACTCTGAATATCAACCGTAACAGCGATAATGCTGGATTTGAGGGGCTTGCCCGAGGGATGACAAATAATAAGCTGATGGTGGCGCAGGAAAAAAAACCACTCCATCTTTACACCACCGATCGTACAACAGATACGATGACAGTCAGTGATGCGCTGACCCGCCAGGTGGCTCTACCGTGGTTTCTGAAAGATATCTCCGGACTGCATTACGACCGAACCCGGAGGCAGCTGTATGTTCTTTCTCATGAGTCAGCAATTGTTCTGGTGTCAGACCTGTCCGGTGGGAAGAAAGTGATGTTGTTACGTCGGGGTTTTCACGGACTTAAAAGGGACATCCCCCAGGCAGAAGGAATAGCTTCAGACGACAGGGACACACTGTGGATAGTCAGCGAACCCAATTTGTTTTACCGGTTCAGCCGGGGCGTGACGTCCTGAAGCTGGGCCATATTTGTGGGCAGCGTGGTTGTATGCCCTTTTCCGACAACAATGAACATCCGTATGTTCGGGGAGTTGATAATGAAAAAAATAATTTTATCTTCACTGTTCCTGTCAGTGTCCACACTTTCTGTTGTGCCAGTCGCTCATGCTGACACGCATTCCCTGTCCCTGGGGTATGCCCAGAGCCGCATAGAGCACTTTAAGGATATCCGTGGTGTGAATCTGAAATATCGCTATGAGGCTGAAACGCCGGTGGGACTGGTGGCGTCATTCAGCTGGCAGTCCGGTAAACATGACGAGTCAGGTGGTCTTCCCGGTGGGGCATCCTGGCACAGTAATGTGAAAGCGAAATACTGGTCCCTTCTTGCCGGTCCGAGCCTGCGGGTTAATGAGTTCGTGTCACTGTATGCACTGGCTGGCGCAGGGACTGCCAGAGTGGATGTGAAGGAGCGTATTCGTATGGCTGATTACCGGGAGGAGTTCAGCGGCTCGCAGAGCCGGACCGGGTTTGCCTGGGGGACCGGGGTTCAGTTCAATCCGGCGGAAAATGTGGTCATTGATGTTGGCTATGAAGGCAGCAAAATCGATGCCATGAAGGTGAATGGTTTTAATCTGGGAATCGGATACCGTTTCTGACGGACAGATAAGTTGACTGGGGGCGGGATAATCTGCCCCTTTCTGCGAGGGATAAAGTTGAAACAGAAAGGAAAACAAATTAACGGGTCTGGTGGTTTTGTCGGCTTTATCTGCATGACGGGACTCTGGTTTGTGGTCTGGTATATGAGTGACCTGTTGCAGCGATATTACTGATTTGCTGTTCCGCAAGAAACCGGCTGCACAGCTGTTTGTTGTCTGCATGGTGGTTGATTATGACATGTGAAGCCTATTTTATTGTGTACCTGGAAAAGGGAAGGCTGATGAGGCTGAGTAATGACATCACTCTTTTCAGCCGGAATGAGGGACTTTTTTTTGTCAGGAGCCGGAGGAGTGATGTGTTACCCTGCAATGTTCCTGGCGCTCATCTTCTGACTATATCCCGGGAGCTTCTGTGCCAGTTTATCCGGTTACTTGAGGTGGATATATTCAGGGTTTATGTCCCGGTCGATATTCCTGCATATATTACCCGCCCATGCCCGGAAGGCACGGTTTCCCGGGAGGTTATCCGGGAGTTATGCATATCCGTTGATAATGACAATAAGGGGGTACCGGCTGTACGGAAGCAGCTCCTGCTGATGACGCTGATGTCAGCTTTTCTTGAAAGCAGCGACTTCCTTCCCTTGCTGAAATATGCTCTGAAAAAAAGCATGAGAGAGCAGGTGATGGCTGTTGTTACCAGTGATGTCAGTGAAAACTGGAATGCAGGGAAAGTTGCGGCCAGATTGTGTGTCAGTCCGAGTTTGCTGAAGAAAAAACTGAAGGGTGAAAACACAAGTTATTCACGGGTTGTTCTTGAATGCCGGATGCAGAAAGCCCGGGAGTTGCTGAACCTGCAGCGTCTGTCGGTGAAGCAAACGGCAGGTCTGTGCGGGTACCGGAGTGTGTCTTATTTCATTGCTGTGTTCAGACGTTATTATGGCTGCACACCATGTGAATATGATACTACGGAGACACAATAAATAAACAGAAGGAGAAGCAGGAAAACAGGGAATGTTTCTGTCAGGGATGAAAATAATCATCGAAGTTTTGAGTATTTCCTGGTTAACTCTTTTATAGTGCGGTATAACATTCCTGTATGGGGCAGAGAGCAAGGAGGGAGGTTATTTTCCGGGCTTGCAACATTCAGTGTTTCTTTTAATTCAAAAATAAACGCTCCCATCTCATCTGCGCTACCAGCCAGACGGTTAAAAATCATCAAAAAATGATTAATCAGATGATCATCAGAGATGTCCGGATATCTTATCCGATGGTCAATTTCACTCCACCCCTCTTCAAAAATCGTTCTTACCTGAATTTCAGTAAAAATCTCATCTTTTATCGGTCTTGTTTTTATAACGTAATGAGCAGAGCGGTACCCTGCATCATGAAGTTTTATCCTGCATCCTTTATTACTGTAGAGGTCTGATTCAGACTCATCACCTGTCCTCAGATAAATAATGGGTTGCTCCACCTGCCTCCACATGGTGTTGATAAAATGATGAATGGACTGCCAGTCCTTTTTGAAAAGATGCAAGACCCGGATTCCTATCAGGTCTGTCACTATTTTCTGATAATTGTCGACGGAAATTTTGTTGTATTTTTCAGAGCCGCTGTTCCTTTTTCTTATAATTTTTGCCATAAGATGTTCAGGTTGTTTTATGCGCCATCTGACGGAATGAACTTCATTAACCTGCTGCAGCATGGATGACAGGAGTATTGCTGTTTCTTTCAAATAGGGAGTACGTTCTGTATGTGATATCCCAATCTGTAATAGCACATCCCAGGACATGTCTGCACGTCTGAAATCGGATAATGTGATGTTATTACGGATAAGGAAGTCGTCTCTTTTCAGGTGCTGTAAAAGTTTTGTTTCCGTTCTCATAGTAGGAAGATACAATCTGAAATTATATAGTAAATAATTATTTTATTTCTTTGTGGTATTATCGGCAATGGAAATATTCCTAATATAAGAGCTGTTGCTGAGAGGATGTGTGGCGTAACGCTATTACGAACAGTAATAAAATCCCCTGTGTAGAGACAGGGGGGAATGTGGATTATTTATCAATAATAGTTTCAGTATCAGTAATTATGCCATCTTCAGCACCTTTCAGAGCAAGGTTTGCCTCATAGCACTTTCCGTCATCTAACATTTCTCTGGCTTTATCCACCTTTGCGATTGTTTGTTTTAGCGGCATTAGCAACTGTGTTTCGGCAACATCGATGCCGGCAAGATGCAGGGTTTCAATAGCGCCCTGTTTACCTTCTTCCATTCTCCTGTTAGCTCGCCTTGTCAACTGATATATCCAGTATTGCCGGATGAGTATATTAGACCCATTGTTATCAGTTATCCCAATCCGGGCTCCTGCACATGTATT
>ERZ1034781.658-NODE-658-length-16933-cov-14.518900_pt1 | contig 16933 bp, 13 predicted proteins | sample MGYA00520700_ERZ1034781 | MGnify/ENA primary metagenome ERZ1034781 (study PRJEB33766, sample SAMN09781709) | gut metagenome | biome: gut microbiome | host: Homo sapiens | place: Madagascar | study: EMG produced TPA metagenomics assembly of the PRJNA485056 data...
CTAAAACTGCATTTTGGGGTACTTGTTTTTGCATTTCTGCTTCATTTTTTCGCCAATTTCGAGGGTCTTAAATCGCAAAAATAGCCTCAAAAATAACTTTTCCGTTAAATAAAGTAATTAAATTTGGTGTTTTCCTTATATTTTTATACCTTTGTTTCTTATAAATGCTTAGTGGGGAAATCCCCATGCAATCTAAGACTTAAAATAGAAAATTAATCGATAAGATATATGTATAACCATTTGGTACTCAGCGCATTAAGGGGGGGGTAATTTTGAGCCGTCAAAATTACTCTCCAGTATTTATGTGTATATCGAAGGGCGAATATCAGCGTGTTTCAGGCGCTGGTATTCGCCCTTTTCGTGTTTTCAGATTTCTTCATTTTCTGAGGAGCAAATGCAGGGAAATGAAGAAAAAATCACTAAAAATGGCTTTCTAATGCGTTTTTTTAGCGTGGGAGCAGGAAATTTTTAGCTCTCAAATAGATACTATATACCTTATTATAATATAAATAGATAGAAAATGGCAAAGAAACAAGATACCATCAGCATAGGTTTTGAAGAGAAAATCTGGAAGGCTGCCGACATTCTGAGGGGCAACCTGAGTGCTTCACAATACGAGGGCGTGGTGCTCGGACTCATCTTTCTGAAATACATCAGCGACCGCTTCGAACAGAAGTTTCAGGAGCTGCAGGGCGACGAATATGCCGACCCGGAAGATAAGGATGAATACACTGCCGAGAACATCTTCTTCGTGCCTGCTGAGGCTCGCTGGAGCAAGATTAGTGCTGCTGCCCACCTGCCTGAAATCGGTGTGGTGATAGATGATGCGCTGACTGCCATTGAGCGTGAAAACGAAAGACTGAAGGGTATTCTGCCTAAGAATTTCGCCCGTCAGGAGCTGGACAAGCGCCGCTTGGGTGATGTGGTGGATCTCTTTACGAATATAGAAATGCATGATGCTGGCGATGAGAAGGACCTCTTAGGCAGAACCTACGAATACTGCTTGCAGCAGTTTGCTTCCTTGGAGGGCAAGAATGGCGGCGAGTTCTATACGCCGTCCTGCATTGTGCGCACGCTGGTAGAAATCCTTGAACCTTACGAGGGCAGAGTCTATGACCCTTGCTGCGGAAGCGGCGGTATGTTTGTGCAGAGCGCCAAGTTTATAGAGCGCCACAAGGGAAACCTGCGCAAGATCAGTATCTATGGTCAGGAGGCAAACCCTGATACGTGGAAGATGGCGCACATGAACCTTGCCATCCGTGGCTTGGATGCGAACCTGGGCAATATCTTTGCCGACACTTTCTATGATGATCAGCACCCTACGCTGAAGGCAGATTACATTCTTGCCAATCCTCCTTTCAATCTCAGCGACTGGGGACAGAGTGCGCTTCAGGAAGATGTGCGCTGGCAGTATGGTTTGCCACCAGCTGGCAACGCCAACTTTGCGTGGATGCAGCACATGATTCACCATCTGGCACCAAACGGAAAGATTGGTTTGGTGCTGGCGAATGGTGCGCTTTCGAGTCAGAGTGGCGGCGAGGGACAGATTCGCCAAGCCATTATCGAAGCCGACCTGGTAGAGGGAATCGTGGCTTTGCCTTCCCAGTTGTTTTATAGCACTGGCATTCCTGTAAGCCTTTGGTTTATCAGCCGCAACAAGGCGCAGAAGGGCAAGACCGTGTTTATCGATGCTCGCAACATGGGCACGATGGTAACTCGCAAGTTGCGTGAGTTGATGCCAGATACAGATATTAAGAAGATTACCGACACCTTCCATGCGTTCCAGCAAGGAACCTTGGAGGATGAAAAGGGCTTCTGTGCCGTGTGCACCACCGAGCAGATTGCTGCTCAGGACTTCATCTTGACTCCGGGAAGATACGTAGGAATCGCTGAAGACGAAGGCGATGGCGTGCCTTTCGAGGAGAAAATGACGAATCTTACTGGTGAGCTGAAGCAACTGTTTGAGGAAAGCAAGAAGCAGGAAGAAGAGATCAGAATGCAGTTGAAGAAAATTGGATGGGAGGTGTAAGAGTATGGAGTTTTTAAATGAATATTCTGGGCTTTTCTCTTTGTTGGCGGTAGTGGCTTCTATAGTCTCTATCGTGGTTTCTGTTATAATTTATCGTAAGCAGAAGAAACAGCAGCTGCAAGACTTGCAGGATGAATATGAGGCTATAGAAAGCAACTCTAAATTTCCGATGAGTATTGCTGAAAGGGAGTATTTTATCCATGAAAGTTATTTGCAAAAGAAATTAAGGAGGAAGTAGGATGGAGTGGAAAGAAGTTGATATTTGCCAACTTTGTGATTCGGTTTCCGAAACCTATAAGGGTAATGCATCAGAGGTCGTTTTAATAAACACTTCTGATGTTCTTGATGGAAAATGTTTGAATCATGAATACGTTCCGAATAAGAAGTTAAAGGGTCAGTTTAAAAAGACTTTCCGAAAAGGAGATATTCTTTATAGCGAAATACGTCCTGCGAACAAAAGATTTTGTTTTGTGGATTTTGAGCCTAAAGATTATATAGCTTCAACCAAATTGATGGTATTAAGGGCACATGAAGATGTAGACCCACAATATTTATATCAGATTTTGAGAAGTAATGATACTTTGACGCAATTACAAATGCTTGCAGAATCACGTTCGGGGACTTTCCCTCAAATTACATATTCTGAGCTTTCTAACATAATGGTTAGTTTGCCTTCTCAAAAGGCACAAAAAAATATAGTTTCCATCCTTTCTTCTCTCGACCGGAAGATAGAGTTGAACAACAAGATCAATGCTGATTTGGAGGAGATGGCGCAGGCTATTTTCAAGAATTGGTTCGTTGACTTTGAGCCTTTCAAGGATGGTAAGTTCGTGGATAGTGAATTGGGAATGATTCCGGAAGGATGGAAAGTAGGATGTTTGGGAGATATTGCGGAAATAACAAGCGGCAAAAGACCTCCGAAAAAATCGAAGGATAAGACCAAAGACTTGTTTATTCCATTAATTGGTGCTTCAGATATAATGGGTTTTACATCTGATGTTTTATATGAAAGGCCTATACTTGTTATTGGTAGAGTTGGAACACATGGTGTTGTACAGCGTTTCCAAGAAAAGTGCTGGCCATCTGACAATACGCTGGTAATTGAAAGTAGTTATTATAATTACGTTTATCAGTTGTTGAAAAGAATTGATTATTCTGCAATAAATAGAGGTTCGACTCAGCCGCTGATTACACAAACTGACGTAAAGAACACAGATGTTATAATTGCTCCTGAGAATGTTTTGAAAGAATATGAAAGTATAACTTCAACATTATTTAGTAAACATAGAGCAAACAACAAGGAGAACTCCCGCCTCTCCACTCTCCGCGACACCCTTCTCCCTCGCCTCATGTCGGGCGAAATCGAAGTCCCGGAATAGCAATCTGGGAGGAACGGAAAGAAAAAGAAAAGATTAATAAACATAATAATAACAACAAATTATGGGAAACAGAAATAAAGACATTGAAAAATTATTCGAACAAAAGAATTTGCTCGAATGTAAGATTAAAATGATCAAACAGATCATTGCTGATTTGGAGAAACTGAAACAAGATGAATTCGTCTATTGTTTCGTAGATTTCAATCCTTACAAGGATGAGCGGTTGGTGGAAAGTGAATTGGGAATGATACCGGAAGGATGGAAAGTAGGAACCTTTACCGACTTGCTGAAGAAATACAAGCAAAAGACCGAGAATATGAATCTCGACAAGGTATTGGAAACTTCTTACCAGTTCAGTCATTATGTTTATTATGCTTGGAAATCTAAATATGATCAGGGCATCACGAACGGATTTGAAAATGAACCTGTTTTGATTCCTGCTGAAGCAGATTTGAATTTTTATGAGGAACAAGCGGGGGTATGGCAGTCAATAAAGCTAAAAAAAAAAGCTGAACTCTCTGAACTCCTCAAGAAACGAAATAAACTTCTCCTGATGTTGGAGCTACTTGAAAAAGCGACTCCGGAATAAGGAATAACGAGACGAAAATATAAAAATATAAGATGATGGCAGACGACAAGAAATTCACTGAAGACGCATACGAGCAAACGCTCATCGCCCTGTTCAGAGACGAACTGGGCTATGCGTATGAATGCGGGTACGATGTGGAACGCGACATCAAGGAGCCTTTCTATCGTGCCGATTTGGTTGCCTCTATGCGACGACTCAATCCCGAACTGCCAGCCGATTTAATGGATGATGGAATCAAGAAAATCACAGACATTCATATCGGTACTTTAGAACAAAACAACGAGCAGTTTACCCTGTGGATGCAGAACGGCATGGAGGTGGGATATACTCAGGACGGAGAAGAACGAACAGCCCTGATGCGGCTCATCGACTTCGACCATCCTGAAAGAAACCTCTTCAAGGTAGTGAACCAATGGCGTGTGGAGGAATATAAGAGCAAGCGCTGCGATATGGTGGTGATGGTCAACGGATTGCCTCTCGTGGTGGTGGAACTGAAAAGCGCCACCTCCGAAGATGCTTCCATCGACGATGCTTTCAAGCAGATCAAAAACTATCAGCAGAGCGTGCCGAGCCTCTTCAGCTACAATGCTTTCAACGTGATCAGCGACATGAGCGAAACCCGTGCCGGAACCATCACCGCCAAGCAAGACCGCTACATGGAATGGAAAACCGTGGACGGGGCGTATGAGTCAACCCTCATGGCCGACTACCGTACTTTCTTCCTCGGAATGTTCCAGCAAGAAAGGTTGCTCGACATCCTGCAGAACTTCATCTGCTTCGACAAGAAAGAGGGCAAATACGCCAAGATTCTTACCGCCTACCATCAGTACTATGCCGTAGGCAAAGCCCTGCAAAGGACTCGCACGGCGGTGGAAGGCAACGGAAAAATCGGTGTGTTCTGGCACACGCAGGGTTCGGGCAAGAGCCTCTCCATGGTGTTCTATGCCCACCAGTTGGTGCAGCGCCTGCCCGAAGTAACCATCGTAGTGGTGACCGACCGCAAAGACCTCGACAATCAGCTCTACGGTCAGTTCTGCCGCTGCAAGGACTTCCTCCGTCAGGAACCCGTGAACGCCCAGAGCCGTGAAGACTTAGGTCATCTGCTGCAGGGGCGCAAGAGTGGCGGCATCATCTTCACCACCATCCAGAAGTTTGATGAAGGCGATGAAGCACTCTCCACCCGTCGCAACATCATCGTGATGACCGACGAGGCGCACCGCTCGCAATACGGCGATGAGCACTGGGATGCCAAGAGTCTGACGATGAAGAAGGGATTCAGCCGGAAGATGAGAGAAGCCCTGCCAGGTGCCTCGTTTATCGGATTTACAGGTACGCCTATCAGCGACCGAGACCGAGATACGGAGGAGGTGTTCGGCAACTACATCGACGTATATGACATGAGTCAGGCAGTGGATGATGGAGCCACACGTCCCGTATTTTACGAGAGTAGGGTGGTCAACCTCAATCTGGACGAGGAAACGATGCAACTGCTGAATGATGAGTTTGACAAGTTGGAGGAAGATGGAGCCACAGAGGAACAGATCAGGAGGGCAAAGCAGGAGCATAGCCGACTGGAAGTCATCTTGGGCGAAGATGCCACCATCGACACCTTGGTAAAGGACATCATCCGGCACTACGAGGAGAACCGAGCGCAGATACTCACCGGTAAGGCCATGATCGTGGCGCTCACCCGACCTATCGCCATCAAAATCTACCGCAAGATACTTGAACTTCGACCAGACTGGACGGAGAAAGTGAAAGTGGTGATGAGCGGTTCGAACCAAGACCCTGCCGACTGGCAACCGATTATAGGCAACGAAGCCTACAAGAAGGAGCTGGCACGCAAGTTCAAGGACAACGACGACCCGATGAAGATAGCCATCGTGAGAGATATGTGGCTGACGGGATTTGACGTTCCATCGCTCGCCACCATGTATGTGTATAAGCCGATGAGTGGTCACAACCTGATGCAAGCCATAGCCCGGGTGAACCGAGTGTTCCAGACCGAGGATGGCGAGAAGAAGGAAGGTGGACTGATAGTGGATTACGTAGGTATTGCGCAGGCATTGAAGAATGCCATGCAGCAGTACACCAACCGAGACCGCCGTCGCTTCGGAGACCCCGACATCGCCAAGACCGCCAAGGTGAAATGGAAGGAAGAGATGGAAATCTGCCGTGACCAGTTGCATGGTTTCGACTATTCCGGCTTCTTCGAGCAGGACAATGTGAAGCGGGCTTCAGCCATCACGGGCGGTGCTAACTTCCTGAGTTCTCCAGCCATGGTTCAGCGCAAGAAGGATTTCATGGAGCACAGCAATCTGCTTCACAACGCCACCACCCTTTGCCGTTCGCTCCTCGATGAGCAGCAGAAAGCGGAGGTGTGCTATATGGATGCGCTGCGCGTGATGATGCTCAAATTAGCACAGAAGGGCAAGGTGAGCCGACATGAAATCAATGAGCGCATCGGTGAACTGCTGAGGCAGAGCGTGAAGAGCGACGGAGTGATCAATCTCTTCGGCGACCGCCAGATAGAGTTCTCGCTCTTCGACGAAGCTTTCATCAAGGAGGTGAAGAACATGAAGGAGCGCAATCTCGCTGTGGAACTGCTCACCAAACTGATGAAGGAGAAAATCAAGCAACAGCAGAAAACCAACGTGATACAGAGCGACCTCTTCTCTGATATGCTCAGCCGGAGTCTCTCCAACTACCTGAAAGGCTTGCTCACCAACGAGGAAGTAATAGAGGAGTTGCTGAAGATGGCGCAGCAATTCAAGAAGGCAGAGGAAGAGGGCAACAGCTTAGGACTTTCGCCTGAAGAGAAGGCATTCTATGATGCGCTCTCCACACCGGAAGGAGTCAGACAGGCTTACTCTGACGAGGAGTTTGTGGCGCTCACCAAGGAACTGACGGAGGTACTGCACCGCAACCGCACCATCGACTGGAACCGCAAAGAGTCGGCAAGAGCCAAGATGCGTGTGATGGTGAAACGACTGCTCAAGAAGTATAAGTATCCGCCTGAGGGAGCAGAAAAGGCATTGGAAACCGTGATGCGGCAATGCGACCACTGGGCAGATCAGGAAGAAAATGTATTATAAACCCTTTAAAATTTTAGATTAAGAAACAGAAAGTAAAGAAAATAACAACATAATAATCCAATAGACGCTGAATAACTGCACTTCTACGGTATTCAGAACCTGCAAATTCAAGAAAAATCGACAAGAAGACGGTGACAGCAAGGCGTCCACTCCTCCACGGCGTGGGCAGTACTTGTTTGTACCTTGTCGAAGGCTCTTGCAGGTGCCAGAATACCGGTGCTTACAGGGACTCTCACGCCGCTTTTTGTAAATTAATTCATACTAAAAGCAATACAATGGCGATAGAACAACTACCCAAATACTATTGCGATTACAATGACCTTCTACAAATTAAAACTGAAGACGATTTGCTCGTAATGGACGAGGCGACAGGAGTGAGGAAATACATTCCTATTACCATAACTGATGTAAACCTATTTAAGAGAGAAATAGAAATTTTATGTAAGGAGCTTCAACATGTTATAGACGACTCTAAATGGTTTGCCGTCAAGCATAATAGACTCACACACTATTTTTGTATTTATCAGACCTTGACTGAATATCTTACCGATTTTCTGGAAACCGTTCATTCACTCCATAAAAAAGTTTATATCTCGATTTATAAATGTTATGACGACGAGATCATGCAGATTTTCACGGAGTCATTAGAACCTATTTTTCGTGAATTTCAGGTGATAGCCCGAAAGCATCTGAACTTCTTTCCGGATTTGGAGAACTATGAACAGATTCCTGATGCCGAGGAGATTTTCAATCAATGTGAGATGAACGAGAACCTGATAACCCCTGTTACCTTTTCTCTGTTTAAGCCCTGCCATGAAAACTATATTTCTATGGGCTTGACAATGTCTGTGAAGGAATGCCTGCGTTTGATAGACCAGATTAGTAAGGATGTTTTGTCAATCTATCAAACGAGACTTAAGCGCTCTCATCACGAGGGTTGCATCATCTATCGCCATATCAAACGAATGTTTGACGAGTCTTTTCTTTCCGAGCATCTTCATCATGTGGCAAGAGTTAAGAAGCACCACCTGGAGAGTAGAAGAATCGGTTATAACACGGAATCTCTGCGCAAGGTTTTGGATGATACCATGGGAGCTTATGGTAATTATAAGTTGTGTGCTTACTGGAACGATAACTACATTCAGGATGAGGAGGATATGGAGGAATTTGTCTATATTCTTTCTAAGGAAAAGGCTTCTCCCCAGGAGTTTGAAACCCTGTTTAAGTATTTGGGTGAGTATAAGATGTGGGAGGATGAGATTGCTAAGGCTGATGAGTATGAGCGTCATGGCGATCCGTTCTTTGTGAACTGGGTAGATCCTGTGAAGTTGGAGAATAAATTGAAGTTCTGGATTAAGGGCAATATTGATACGCAGCAGAAATGGTATATAGTATGGTGTCTGATGAAATATACGTTCCACATGGTGCGTGATGATCAGGACAAAAATGCCTTTGCCGCCCGCATGAACCAGATGTTTCCTGATGCAGAAAAGAAATGTATCAGCGAATCTTTCAGAAAGATGGAAACGCAAATGAACCACAACAAGGACTTTATGCAATGGTATAAAGATTCAGATCCTGATTACAATACTGCTTTTGATCTTCACTTAAAATTGAAAGATGAAAAAGAATATAAGAGAGATTTCTGTTATGCATAAATAAAACCCCATATAAGCGATTCTCATGCCATGAGAGTCGCTTTTCTGTTTTTATACCTATGTTTCTTCTATCATTCCCTCTATTTTTTCCAAGGGTTGGGAATTTCTTGGGAAAACAGACGGCAATTCTATAAGTATCACATTATCAGCGCTTTACGATAAGAAAAATGTCAGAAAAGAGAGACTTTTTTAAGAGCCTTTGGGAAAAATGGGGATTTTTAATGTTAAGGAATGTAATTTTGTCTTTGTTTTTTACTCGATTTTTCCCTTCAAACAGATTTTTCCCAAAAAGGGACCGATTTTTCCCAAAAACGTGGTTTTTTCGGGGAAGTTGTGGGAAAAGCATTGTTTTGCCTTGTTTTCCGCAGTACTTTTGCAGCGTCGAAGAAACAAGACAACGCTGAAATGGTTTGGTGATCTTGAAACAACTTCCGACTACTTTATAATATGAATACTCAAATCATGAGAGTGGTGCAGCAGGGCGAGCCCTTCGCTGTGCAGAGTCAGAAAAGTGAGAACGGACAGATGATGAAATGCAACATCGTTCTCCAGGAGATGGGCGGCAAGTATGAGAACCAGTACGCTGCGGCAATGTTGGGCAATATGGCGCAATGTAAGTATGCGCCTGGCGAGCTGGTGGCTGTTACGCTCCGCTTTACTACCCATGAGCACAATGGTCAGGTTTATCAGGATATTCTGGTTACGGACATTGAAAAGGTAAAAAAGTAAAAAGGTAAAAAGAGCTTCGCAGGGAGAAAGGCTGCGAGGGTTCTGTAACAAGTTATTAATCTGAGTTGGGACGGACGGAGGATTTTCTTAAGTAAAGCGCGCAACATTCCTGATGTTTCTCCTCGTAAATTTCAATTCAGATATGAACAAAGATAATTCTAAAAACTGCAACCAGCAGAATAATGGTTGCGAGCAGGTGCAACAGAATAACGGTTGCAATCATGTGCAGTTGGGCGGTGTGGCTTTCTATGATGGAAGCAAGTGTTTTCTCTTTACTCCTGACCAGCAGGGCGTGAGAGAACAAGTGCCAGGGTTCCGCTCGCAGGGCGTTGCCCAGCAGTTGAGTGACGGCACATTCGATTTCGTTGCGAAAGCGAAGCCGCGTTCTCAGTCTAAACTTATCAAGAAATTGGCTCACGGACGTGTGAGCAAGACGAAGGACAATGCCGTGCAGCTCACCCTCAAGGTGTATAGTAACGAGGGGGTCAATATCGGCAAGGCACTCATCACGGAAGCAAGAGAGGCTGCTGATGCCGTGGTAGAGCTGCAGCTGAAGCAGTAAGTTTGTCTAAACGAGGTATAAGTTTAAACAATGAGTTAGTTTAAACGATGATTATGTTTAAACCATGTAGAACTAAAACATGAAGAACGAAACAGAATGAGCTGTTATTTAATTAAGGTGGAGAACGGGCACAAGGTTGCCCGTCCCATCACCTCGGAAGAGGAATATAAGCAGCTGCGTGGAAGCAACGAGCAGAAGGCGAATTTGCGTCAGGCTCGTGCCGGAAGCGATGCTGCGAAACGTAGACTGGTGCAGTTTAATTATTCCGGGCATTATCCCAATGGTGTGGTGAAAGGCATGAAATTGCCAAGCCAGGCTTTCGGCTTTGATATGGATGAACCAGAGGCTTTTGCCAAGGCTGCCAAACTGCTGCTGAAGGAGCCGAGTAAATACGGTCTGCTGATGTTGGAGAGGAGCGCAAGACAGGGCGGTCATGCGGTGTTTGAGCGTGAAAAGGGCAAGACCATCTTGGAGAATCAAGTGAGGATTGCTACAATGCTGAAATGCGAAATGGATACCTCGGCTCACGACATTAATCGTGTCTATTTCACCACTACTTCGGATGATGAAGACTTGCTTTTCCTCTCGCCGCATCTCTTTCAGGATGCTTATGATGAGGCTGCCGTGGCAGCTGAAGGCAAGGTATTAGAGGAACGAGAAAAGTATGGAAAAGAGGAATTGAATGAAGGTGCTCATAAGGCAAACAAGCATTATAAGCCTTGGGAAAATCCGATAAAGAATGCCCCTGCTACGATTTTAGGCGGAGATGCTTCTACTGGCTCTGCAGAGAAGAAAACAGGATCGACTGCTCCTGCAGCTTCTACAGGAAAGAATGAAGCTCCAAGCCCATCTGCTGGAACTCCTAAAGTTTCAGCCCCATCCGATCTCAAATATCTCGGAATTCCTTATTCCGACATCATCGCCAAATGGTGGCAGATGTATAATGATGGTCAGGAACCCGTGAAATCCAATCGCAACACATTGACTTTCGAGCTTGCCGTTAATCTCCGTCATATCTGCGGTTTCGACCGCAATCTGATGGCTCAGGTGATTCCCTGCTACGATGGTTTCCCTAATCAGGAGAAAATGGCTTGCATCAACTCGGCACTCAATGAGAAAATCACGCAAATGCCGAAACGTCTGAAAGACGTATTGTCTGCCATTCGACAAGAGAAACTGAACAAGAATGCGGCAACGGGAGCGACTGGAACGGATGAAGACGATGAAGCTTTCATCAATGCGCTGGATGAAGCTAATGCGCAGGACGACCAGTTCTATTATAATGCCCTGCCGAAACTGCCGCAAGGTATCAAGGACTCGGTTGATGCTGTGGGCCCAGCCCTCGCCATGCCTGTCATCTCTGCTATCTGCCCGGTCATCGGAATGCTTGCCACAGGTGTAAAGGTAAGCGTGCACGGCAAGATGAACTCGCTCAATCTCATCTCCTATATTGCAGGAGATTTCGCCTCAGGAAAGGGTAGTATTGACCCGATTATCAACACCTGGACGAAAGAATTGAAGGATATGGACAAGATGTATCTGCAGACGGAGGAGGACTGGAGAGTCAAGAAGCGTGCGGCAAAGAACAAGAAGGAGCAGCCCGAAGAACCGAAATTGCCTATCAGATGTCTGACGCTGAACAATACCGTGGCCAATCTCGCTGAACGTCTTGCCAACACCGAAGGCAAACACGCCTTCTCCTTCACTCCGGAAGCCGACACCGTGGCGCAGAAATGGAAATCAGCCATGAGCGACTTCTCCGTGATGCTCCGTCAGGCTTACGACGGCACCAGCTATGAACGTGAGGCAAGAAGTGCTGAGGCGGTGAATGTGCATATCGAAAGGCTTCTGTGGAATGTGGTGATGTGCGGAACGCCTGATGCACTCTATCGTGTAGTGAGCAACTACACGGATGGTTTTCAAAGCCGTATCATTGTGGCTCGAACTCCCGACAATACCTTCACACCGCTCACGGAAAATCTCTATGTTCTGAAAGATCGACAGAAGGAACGCATCATCCAGATAGCCCATCTGCTGCCGCTGATGAACGGAGAAGTGGAGTTGCCCAAGTTGGAGGAAAAAGGTAGAGAATGGTTGGAGCTGATAAGACTGGAAACGATGAAGAATGACGACAAGGTGAAAGCTCGCCAGCGTTTCCGTATCTGTCCTACAACCATGAGGATGATGACCTGCCTGATGCTCTGCAAAGTGGCTGAGATATTGATTCATAAACATGGATTGAATGGAGCAGAAAAGAAGCTGAAGGAGCATCCCAACTTGTGGAAAGAGATGATTGTAAGAACGCAGACACCAGCGATGCTTTCTGTCTTCGACACCTTAGCCGACTATCAGTTGGAGAATGCTCTCTACTTCTTCCGTCAGCGCATAGAGGATGCTTTTTCTTCCAAAAACTACAACGGACAGGCTTCTTTAGAGCGGTCCAAACGTGGAAAGAATGATTCTATTTTTGAGCGATTGGATACTAACTTCACCTTTGAGCAGGCATTGCAACAAAGCATTGCTGTGAAAGGGGCGAATGTGACTCGTGAGACGGCAAGACAAATGCTAAAAAATTGGAGAAAACAGGGATTAGTAACGATACTGAAAGATAAGCACTACCAGAAAGTTAATATTTCGGTATAAATCTGTCTTTCTGGATTATTCTCTCACAAATCCGGTCATTTGGTCAAAGTCATTTTCGGTCAAAATCGTTTTCGGGGGATTCATTTCCCCCGAATATTACTTTCAAAATTTTAAAATTATGGAAATAAATATATATCGTCAAATTGGTACTCCCTGGGGCTTAATGGGTACTATACTCGTAGAAGGGATACTTGTGTATAGAACATTAGAGCATCCTACTCGCCATTTGCCTGCCGGTGAATACAAGGTTGAAATCATGTTTAACAAAAATTACAGGAAGAAATGGATGGATTCTCCGATTGATAAGGAGCTTATCAATGTTCCTGTGATTAGAAAGATAGACGCCCGCCCCATAAAGACTGCATCTCGCATCCCGTTCTTCATGCCTGGCAATGGTGCTTTCACGCTGAAATATGGTAGCATCATCATCGGGAAGGCAGGTCCAGCAGGTCTGTTGCTTCATACATTTGATTGTTACCTTGATCTCTATAAGGTATTGGAAGGAGCTATAGGGAAAGGTGAAGAGATCAGGCTGATTATTCAGGACATTGAGCAGAATGAAATCCCTCTGAGTTCTGTATATCTTTTCTAAAATTTAATTTTATATCATGAAGCGTATTATCAAGGAAATCATCATTCATTGTAGTGCAACCCAGGAGGGGAAGGACTACACAGTTGCCGACATCGACCGCTGGCACAGAGCGCGCGGTTTCAGAAAGATCGGTTATCACTTCGTCATCTACCGCAACGGCGACATTCACGTAGGCCGTTCTTTGTCTGAAATCGGTGCCCATTGTAAAGGACACAATGCTATCAGCATCGGCATCTGTTACATCGGCGGTTTATCCAAGGATGGCAAGCCAAAGGACACCCGTACCATTGAACAGAAGGCTGCCCTGCTGGATCTCATCGGTCAGCTGAAGGAGGAATTCCCCGAAGCGACCATCCACGGCCACAACGAGTTTTCCGCCAAGGCCTGTCCTTGCTTCGACGTGAAGAAGGAATTAGTTCCCTATTTTACCGTCTCATTTTCTTTCTGAGCCATTGACTCAATGCCTCGTAAGCACTGATTTCCTCCTGGTGCTGTGGCTCTGCGAAGGTAAGTTGATCACCGGATGAATCGCCATACTGGTCTGGGAAGATAATCATCAGATTGGTGCCCGAGAAGAAGCGGGTGATTTCCTCTGGCAGACGTTCCAGGGCTGTCTTGTAGGATACTGTTCCCTTGCGGGCAGTAATCACAACCAGCATGTGGTCGTTGGAAATCTGGGCTGCCAACTGTGGCATTTCGTTCCAATGGTTCATCAAGGCATAGTCGGCACGCACTTCATGATGGCGGTTCTGTATGTACTCATTGATGAGCGCCAAGGTTTCGGTGCGACCATGAAACTGGATACGACAGTCGAGATTTCCTGCCATTCGGCTGAGGCGTTCAAGCCAGCGGTAAAAGCCTGGTTCAAACTCTGCTCGTGATGGCACGGCTACTTGAATCCTGCGTATCGTATTCAATGGTTGTATGACGCGGGCCATGATAATCTGTCGGCTCAAACCATTGAAAAGGCTCTGATGGAATTCGCCCCAGAATTTCGGAGAACGCTCCGGATGCATGTGCATACCGATGATAATTTCTGAGCATTGGAACTCGTTGAAAGCATGCTTGATGCCATTGGCGATGTTGGCAGCAATACGAACCTGCGTCTGGGTCATCACATCGGTAGCTGCTGCTAATTGGCTGCAATGGTCGAGCAGTTGTCTGCCCTGTTCCTGGTTGTATCGCATGTCCTTATCATCGTAAACCACGTTCAGACAAACCAGTCCCCGGTTCAGTTTCTGATTTCTCACTAAGAGTGCCAAATCCATCAGGCTGTCGGCATATTCCGGGTATCTCACAGGGATGAGAATCTTCTCGTCATTGCCCTTCTTCTCGTCTTCAGCTTCCGGCAATTCCTTGTCTCGGAGGATAATCTTCTGGGACGACCAGTCGGTGAGGAGCGAGGAGATGATGCAGGTGAAGAGAATCATGATGACCACGCCATTGAGCATGTCATCATTCACCAGATAAGTGTTGGGACCGATGAGGATATTCATTCCGACCATGACCATGGCGATACTGCCGGCAGCGTGGGCTGAGGTGAGTCCAAACATCATGTGGCCTGAGGAAAGCGGAAGGCGGAAACCGAGGCATGCTGCATAGGCTGCTATGGCTTTGCCTAACGTTCCGAAAAAGACGATGCAGAAGATTACCCAGAGGATATGACCGCCCTGGAAGAGCAGGTTGACATTGATGAGCATGCCTACTCCTATCAGGAAATAAGGGATGAAAAGGGCATTGCCGATGAACTCCAAGCGGTTCATGAGCGGAGATACGTGGGGAATGTATCTGTTGAGGATGAGTCCGGCAAAGAAAGCTCCGAACACGCCCTCGATGCCTACTATCTGGGACAAGGCTGCACTCATGAAAAGCATCGCCATGACGAAGATGAACTGCATGACGGCATCACTGTAGCGGCGCAGAAACCAGCGGGTAAGACGGGGAATGAGGAATATCATAAAACCGCAATAGGCTGCAAACTTGGCGGCGAAGAATACCCAGAAGAGTACGCCATCATGCTCTCCGAACGAGGCAACGAGACCTGCTAAGATGACCAACGCTATCAGAAGCGAAAGCATACTGGACCCGACACTCAGCGTGACACTCGGTTTCTGCTGCAATCCGTATCTCGAAACTATCGGGTAGGCTATCAGCGTATTGGAAGCCATGATACAGCTGAGGAGGAGCGAGGCCTTGGTGGAGTAGTGGAGCAGGTGGACGCTCATGAAATAGGTCAGCGTAAACGGTATGAAGCAGGTAAGCAAGCCATAGATGAGTAGTCGCGACTTGTTTTTCTTCATACCTTCCATGTCCATCTCCAAGGCTGCGAGGAACATGATGTAGTAGAGACCCACCTTTCCAAACAGTTCAAAGGAGGAGTCTCGTTCCAGGATATTCAGTCCATACTTGCCGACAACGATTCCTGCCAACACCATGCCGATGATGTGTGGAATACGCAGTTTACCCATAATGATAGGGGCAAAGAGAACGATGAGCAGCACTACGAAGAAGATCAACGTAGGGTCGGTTATCGGGAAGTAATGCGTTAAGTTCAGCATAGGCATTCTATTTTTGTTTGTGAGTGCAAAGATACGTCGTTTTTTTGAATTGACCATACAAAATTACGGAGAATTATTTTCTTAGTGGTATTTAAGGGTATTATTTCTCTTTCAGTTTGCATGTTTTATATTCATGCTCATCAATGCCTCCTTCTTGGCACTCATACGCATCGGGGGCTTTCACCCGCACTTCATGGGAAACGACAAGGGTCTATATGCCACGATGAACAGGTGGCGTATAGACCCTTGATTATATGGTGATATTAGAAATCTACACTCCGCTATTGTATTTTTTATGAATTGCTTAGATTCTTAATGATTTCCAAAGGCAGCTGGGTAGCTTTGGCAACCTGTTCGGCAGAAAGTCCCATTGCCAGCAATCGTTGTGCTGTTTCTGTGTTGGCCTCATGTTTGCCTTCTGCTCTACCTTTTTCCATACCTTTCGCCATGCCTATTTCTATACCTTCACGCTTGGCAGTGTCTACGGAATTCTTGATGTCGCGATATGCCATCTTGCTGGTCTCGTACTCCCTCATCTCCTGCGGAGTGAACTTGGCTATTTCGGCTTCCTCGAAGAGGCGGTCGAAGACCTTGTCGCACAGTTCTTTCGGGCGCTGGGTAAGCTTATAGAGGTTCTTCAGTGCATAGAGCCACTTCTCGTAGAGCGTATCCAGTTCTTCCAGGGGTTTGTTGAACTTGGAAATCTCTACATAAATATATTCGAGTTTGTCGTAAAATACTTTGTGGGTAGCTGTGTCGCACAACTGCACATGATGGCGGATTTTCTCCTTGTCGAATGCATCCTCGTTCATGCTGAAGTTGAGCAGGGCTACGGTATAGACATGATTGAGTTTGAAATCCCAGTCATTCCCCTTAGGTGCCTGTTCACGGATAGGGAAGGTTGAGTAGAAAAGGGCGCGATCCTTGAAATACGTCTGGTAGGCATTCTGCATTTCAACGATGAACTTCTCGCCGTTTTCGCCCTCGCAATATACATCAAAGATGGCTCTGCGGTCGGTATAGACATCTCCGACATGCTCTGGATTCAGATACGATACGTCCTTCACAACCTGTTTGCCATTAAACAAGCTGTTGAGGA
>ERZ1034781.676-NODE-676-length-16660-cov-31.200241_pt1 | contig 16660 bp, 9 predicted proteins | sample MGYA00520700_ERZ1034781 | MGnify/ENA primary metagenome ERZ1034781 (study PRJEB33766, sample SAMN09781709) | gut metagenome | biome: gut microbiome | host: Homo sapiens | place: Madagascar | study: EMG produced TPA metagenomics assembly of the PRJNA485056 data set...
TGGAGGAGAATGCCTTTAAGGATCCGAAGACACAGACGGATGATTATTACGACATTCGCTTCTATAACCTGAGCATTGAGCAGATAACGAACAACAGATATAAATAATATTAACTAATTATCAAAGGGCTAGGAGCTTTTGGGCCTTCAGCCCGTACTTGAACCACATGCGAAACTTCAGAAAAGTATTATAAGATAGTTTTATATATATGTTGTATGGTAAGTTAAAGTTTCCTAGTAGAGTGTTGGCTGCGATTGTGCTGTCGGCACTCTCGATGGGGCTCCAGACAGTAAATGCAGCCCCAAAGAAAAAAGCTGCCCCAAAAGTAAAGGTGGCTTGTGTCGGTAACAGTATTACCTATGGTACGGGTATTCAGGATAGAGAACATTTCTCTTATCCTGTACAACTTCAGAAGATGTTGGGCGACAAGTACCTGGTAGGTAACTTCGGTAAGCCGGGTGCTACCCTGTTGAGGCATGGCCACCGTCCGTACATGCAGCAGGAAGAGTACAGGCAGGCAATGGCGTTCAAGGGAGATATTGCTGTCATCCATTTGGGTATCAACGATACGGACCCAAGAAACTGGCCCAACTATCGTGATGAGTTCGTGAAAGATTATCTTTCCCTGATGGACTCTCTGCGTTCCGTGAATCCGAAGGTACGCTTTATTCTGGCTCGAATGACTCCGATTGCCCATCGCCATCCCCGTTTTATCTCGGGCACCAAGCAGTGGCATGATGAAATACAGGAGGCTATCCAGGTGGTAGCAAAGGTGAGCGGAGCGGAAGTAATCGATTTCCATGCTCCTCTCTATCCTTATCCTAATCTGTTGCCGGATGCCATCCATCCGAATGCGGAAGGTGCCGGCATCCTGGCGAAAACCGTTTATGGCGGTATTACAGGAAATTATGGTGGACTGCAACTCTCCGATCTCTATACGGATAATATGGTATTGCAGCGCAATGTGCCGCTCGATATCCATGGCATCGCCAATACAGGCGAGAAGGTGATGGTAAGCATTGCCGGACAGAAGGCTACTGCCATTGCCAATAACCGTGGTGAGTGGAGTGTCACCCTGCAACCTCTGCAGGTAGGCACTGATTATACGCTGACCATTCAGGCTGGCAAGCAGAAGAAAGAGTTCCGCCATGTGGCAGTAGGTGAGGTCTGGTTGTGTTCGGGACAGTCGAATATGGCATTCCGATTGAATCAGGCTGTTACCGGCAAGAAAGACATCGCTCAGGCTGATGACCCTGATTTCCGTCTTTTCGATATGAAGGGAAGATGGGAGACATACGATGTGGCATGGCCGGCATCCTGTCTGGATTCCCTGAATCATCTGCAGTATTTCAAGAATACTACCTGGAAGAAGGTTTCTCCGGAAACTGCAGCCCAGTTCTCTGCCGTAGCTTATTATTATGGTAAGATGTTGCGGGATAGTCTGAAGGTGCCTGTGGGATTGATCTGCAATGCCATCGGCGGTGCTCCGACGGAAGCCTGGGTAGATAGAAATACCTTGGAAACCCAGTTCCCGGCTATCTTGAGAGACTGGTTGCACAATGACTTTATCCAGGATTGGGTAAGAGGCAGGGCTGCCAAGAATCTCACCCACGATGCTACACATCTCGGTCGTCATCCATACGAGCCATGTTATCTCTACGAGAGTGGTATCCTGCCTTTGCAGCAGTATCCTATCAAGGGAGTGATCTGGTATCAGGGTGAATCGAATGCCCACAATATGGATGCTCACGAACAACTCTTCCGCCTTCTGGTGGATAGTTGGAGAAGCAATTGGAAGAATCCTCAGATGCCTTTCTATTTCGTGCAGTTGTCTAGCCTGAACCGTCCTTCCTGGACCTGGTTCCGTGACAGTCAGCTCCGATTGATGAAATCCATCCCGAATACCGGAATGGCGGTGTCTTCCGACCATGGAGATTCGCTCGATGTGCATCCTACGAACAAGCAGCCGGTAGGTGAGCGCCTGGGGCGCTGGGCTTTGAACCAGACCTATGGTCATGGCGTAACCCCATCGGGTCCTATATATAATAAGGTGGTAAGAGAGGGCGAGTCGCTGGTGGTTTCATTTACCTATGGCGATGGTCTCCGTACTTCCGACGGCAAGGCTCCATCCTGCTTCGAGATGGCTGAGGAAGATGGTCTCTTCTATCCTGCACAGGTGAAGATTGAGGGAAACAAGGTTCGACTCACTTCACCAGAACTCAAGAAGCCGAGATTTGTAAGATATGCATGGCAACCTTTCACACGTGCCAATCTGGTAAACCAGGACGGTTTGCCGGCATCTACATTCCGGGGAGAAATCAAAGCGGGCATCAAGTCCCTGTCTGGCTTCCCTTCTGGTGAGGCTGGCTATGAGCTTGGTGTCTCAGCTTGTTATTCCGGATTCATCGGTGACTACCTGATAGTGGCTGGTGGCTGCAATTTTCCTGAACCTGGAAAGAAGAAGTACTATTCGGGTATCTATGCAGCGAAAGTGACAGGCAATGAGGAAACCTTACATTGGGAGATGATAGGCAACTTGCCTGAACCTGCTGCTTATGGTGGTGTGGTAGCCACTGGTGATAGCTTGGTTCTGGTTGGTGGATGCAATACCGAACATAGTCTGAAAACCGTCTTGAGCATCCACTTGGACAAGAAGAGCGGCAAACTGATATTGAAATCCTTGCCAGCCATGCCTTGTACGGTAGATAACATGGGCGTCTGTCTGATGGACAATCGTCTGTTTGTTGTGGGGGGCAATCAGGATGGTCATCCTTCCGCTTCCGTTCTCACCTGTGAACTCGGAAAGAATCTGGAATGGAAAAAGGAAACGGAAATGATTGGCGAACCGAGAGTTCAACCGGTCTGCGCTGCCTATGATGGCAAACTCTATGTCTGGGGCGGCTTCTATCAGAATGTCAAGTCAAGTATCGTTGCCACATCGGGATTGCGTTATCTTCTCCAGGGCAAATGCTGGAATCCGCTTCCGGCACCCCGTAATGGCGAAGGCAAGGAACTCACCTTGACGGGCGCTACTGCCATGCTGGCTGTGAGTCCCGACGGTGAAGCCCAGATTATCTGCGCCGGAGGCGTGAACCGTGATATCTTCTGGGATGCCATCAGCGGAACCTATTCCAAGGTGGCACAAGCTGATTATTTGAAGAAGGACATTTCGTGGTATCAGTTCAACGGTTGTCCTTTGACATATCAACTGAAAACTGAACGCTGGGAAATTCTTTCCCACCAAACCCCTCTACTGGCTAGAGCGGGAGCCCAAGTGGCAATGCGAAAACATACATTATATTATATTGGCGGTGAATTGAAGCCTGGTCTTCGTTCACCCGGTATAGTTCAGTTAGATTTACGTTAATTAATGATTCTACCAGTGTGGTATGATAGTCTGTCGAGACTTCATCCACACTGGTTTTTCTATTTGATGAAGGTTTGTTGCAAAATGAAAGCTAAAACCATTGTTTTTCTTTTATTTTGCATTGTGTTTCTTAAAATGAGTTATCAAATAGAAAGCAAACTAAAATAATAAAAGCAAAAAGTAAGTAAATAACTATTTAATTAATCAAATTGTCGTACCTTTGCACTCGAAAACGAACAATATGTAATTTAAATAATAGGAGAGATTAACATGAAAAAGATCGAAGCAATTATCCGCAAGACGAAATTTGAGGATGTAAAGGAAGCTTTGCTTGCCGCCGACATTGAGTGGTTCTCTTACTACGATGTAAGAGGAGAGGGCAAGATGCGACAGGCTCGTATCTATCGTGGTGTCATGTATGATACCAGCAGTATTGAGCGAGTGTTGTTGAATGTTGTCGTGCGCGACAAGAACGTAGAGAAAACAATTCATGCCATCCAGGAGGCAGCCCGTACCGGCGAGATTGGTGATGGTCGAATCTTTGTAATTCCTGTAGAGGATACCGTAAGAATCCGTACAGGTGAAAGAGGCGACATCGCTCTTTATAATGCGGAGCAGGAAAAATAAGATGTGGAAGGGAGGAGAGAGATTAGTTTTCAGATTGTATCAACACTTTAAAGATTTTGTGTTATGAGTGTACAGGATTTAGGAATTTCATTAGATACCGTATGGATGCTCTTGGCAGCCATGTTGGTCTTTTTCATGCAGCCGGGATTCGCCCTCTGCGAGGCGGGCTTTACCCGTAGTAAAAACACCGCGAACATCTTGTTTAAGAACTTCGTTGACTTTATGGTCGGTTCGGTTCTTTTCTGGTTCATAGGTTTTGGATTTATGTTTGGTAGCGATGGTGCCGGATTCATCGGTATGCCTAACTTCGGCGACCTTTCTTTCTACAAGAATGCAGCTGGTCTTCCTACAGAAGGCTTCCTGATGTTCGAGACCGTATTCTGCGCTACCAGTGCTACCATTGTTTCAGGTGCTATGGCAGAACGTACCAAGTTCTCCATGTATTGCATCTATTCATTCTTCATCTCATTGATTATCTACCCTGTAGAAGGTCACTGGACATGGGGTGGCGGCTGGCTTTGCAATGCTGATGCCGGTTCATTTATGATGGATACCTTTGGTGCTGCCTTCCACGATTTCGCAGGTTCTGCCATTGTACATAGTGTTGGTGGTGTCCTCGCCTTGGTAGGTGCTATCTGCTTAGGCCCTCGTTTGGGCAAGTACCGCAACGGCAAGAGTATGGCTATCCCTGGTCACAACCTGATGGCTGCTGCCCTCGGTGTATTCATCCTCTGGTTCGGATGGTTCGGATTCAACCCTGGTTCTCAGCTTGCTGCTTCTGGTGAGGTTAACCGTGTTGCTATCAGCCACGTATTCCTGACCACCAACCTGGCTGCTGTCTGCGGTGGTTTGGGTACCATGTTTACATCTTGGATCAAGTATGGTAAGCCATCATTCTCATTGACATTGAATGGTATCTTGGCAGGTTTGGTAGCTATCACAGCCGGTTGCGACTTGGTTAGTCCGTTGGGTTCAGCCATCATTGGTCTTCTGGCAGGTATCATCCTGGTATTCTCTATCGAGTTCATCGATACCAAGCTTCATATTGATGACCCTGTAGGTGCCAGCTCAGTGCATGGTGTATGCGGTATCTTCGGTACCTTGATGACAGGTCTCTTCGCTCTTGATGGCGGTGCCTTCTACGGTGGCGGTTTCGGTTTCTTCGGAGCACAGCTTTTCGGTATCATCGTTATCGACCTTTGGGCAGCAGCAACAGGTATTATCCTTTTCTGGGGTATTAAGAAGATTGCTGGACTCCGTGTTGACAAGCGAATCGAGGAGGAAGGTCTCGATATCTACGAGCATGGTGAGAGCTGCTACAACTAAAGTACTTTCATATATTGACGAGAGAGATTATTGATAAAAGTTTTGGTAGGCAAGGTTTTTTGTAGTAACTTTGCAGCCAAAACTTTTTAAAACAGGAATGTATCACATAAAAGAGAGATTATGAAGAAGATTTTAGATATGAAGAAGATGGGTGCGTTGGCACTCGGTTTGATGGCTTTTGCTCCTGCTGCCATGGCGCAGGACGAGGTAGAAACTTCTATCGGTGCTGATATCGTAAGCCAGTACTACTGGCGTGGTCAGGATTTGGGAGCCGTTTCCCTGCAGCCTACCTTGGGTATCGGATATAAAGGTCTGTCTCTTACTGCTTGGGGAAGTGTAGGTCTTTCTCAGCCGGAAGATACCAAGGAGTTTGATCTTACCTTGGCATACGAAACTGGTGGTTTCCATATCGGAGTAACCGATTACTGGTTTAACTCTCCTAACGAGAAGTATTTCGCTTACAAGGCTCACGAAACTTCTCATGTCTTCGAGGCAAATGTAGGTTATGACTTCGGTCCGCTTGCCTTGAACTGGTACACCAACTTCGCCGGCAACGATGGAGTCAACAAGGATGGCGACCGTGCTTATTCATCTTATCTCGAGGCTACCGCTCCATTCAAGTTGGGTGGCTGCGATTGGGAGGCAAGCATTGGTGCTGTTCCATTTGCCACTACCTTCTATGGAGAAGCCAATGGTTTTGCCGTAACCCACGTAGGTGTCAAGCCAACCAAGGATATCAAGATTACCGATTCCTTCTCTGTACCTGTCTTTGCTCAGGTAGCTGCTAACCCTAGCACAGAGAAAGCTTATCTGGTAGTAGGTTTCACCCTGCAGCCATAAAGTGAGGTCATTTTTTCAGTTAGCATAAATATAAGGGAGTGTGTCATAAACTTATGGCACACTCCCTTTTTCCTCCATTTTACAATGCCATACTGCAAGAACTGTGAAGAAACTGAAAATAAAGCCTCAGAAAGACAAAGATAAGAGAATATTTTGTATCTTTGCATAAAATATATATGGAGGAAAAGAATATGGCAAACATCAAACGAAGAAGACTGCCGGTAGGCGTACAGTCTTTCAAGAAAATCAGGGAAGAGGGATACGTCTATGTTGATAAGACAGACATCGTCTGGGAGTTGGCAAACTATGGTGACCAGTATAACTATCTGAGCCGCCCTCGCCGATTCGGCAAGTCTGTGCTCGTAGATACTCTGGAAGCTTATTTCCGCGGCAGAAAGGAACTCTTTGAAGGTCTCAAGATCATGGATATGGAAGATGACTGGAAGCAATATCCAGTCATCCGACTCGACATGAGCCGTGGAGGAGCCAGCGCTGAAGGAATCCGCTCGTATCTCAATCTGTGCTTTAAGTCGTATGAACAAAAGTATGCCATAACGCCTGATCCTACCGCGCAACTTGCCGATCGTTTTGATGCCATCATTACCACAGCTTATCGGCAGACTGGCATGCAGGTTGTCGTACTCATCGATGAATACGACTCTCCGCTGCAGCATTCCTGGAAAACTCCTGAGCATGAAGAATGTACCAATGTGTATAGAAACGTGTTCGCCATTTTGAAGGCTGACGATGAGTACGAGCGCTTCGTCTTTATCACCGGCATCACCAAGTTTACGCAGATTTCCCTGTTCTCTGCACTCAACAATCTGACCAATATCAGTTTCCTGCCACAGTATGCCCCTCTTTGCGGTATCACGGAAGAGGAAATCAGCGAGAATTTCATGCCAGAGTTGGAGAAAATGGCGGAAGTGAATGGTTGGACTCTGCAGCAGACCCATGACAAACTGAAGGAGTATTATGATGGATATCACTTCAGCCGTAATAATATGGTAGATATTTATAATCCTTTCAGTCTCATCAATGCGTTGAATTCGAAGAATTTGGCTAATTTCTGGGCTGCATCCGGAGCTACTTCCAGGCTTCCTAAGTTTATCACCAATGCAGAGTTGAGTTTGGGTGATTTTGAGAATTGCCGTGTTCTGCGCAACATCCTGGAGACGTCGGATGTAACGGGTGGTGGACCAGCCTTGTTCCTTTATCAGTCGGGCTATCTCACCATCAAGGATAGTGATGAGTTCGGCTATGTTTTGGGATTCCCTAATGAAGAAGTGAAGCAGGCGCTCTACGAAACCGTGCTCCCAGCTCTGACTATGCGAGAGATGGGAGACATCCAGTCGTTGCAGGCCAATCTGTATATGCAGTTGGGCACCGGGCAGTTACCGGATGCGATGAAGTCATTGAAGGCATTGGTTGCCGATGTGCCTTATAGCAACAAGAAGATGGCTTCCATGGATATGGAGGAGCGCTATCGTCTGGTCATCAGTACGATTTTCAATGCCATCGGTTTGAAGGTTGAAGTAGAGCACATGCTTTCCACGGGCAGGATAGATATTGTAGCAACTACTTCTCGCTATATCTATGTGATAGAACTGAAATTGAGAAACAATGGTGGCAAGGAAGCTGCCGTTCGCCAGATTATCGATTGTCGCTATATGGAGCCTTTCAAGGCTGACAGGCGAGAGGTGATAGGACTTGGAATCGAACTTGACGAAGAAGGCAAGGGATTGATCGATTGGAAAGTGGCAGAAGAAGAATAGAAATGGCATATTTGACACCAGTTAGCATAAATATAAATGCCGATAGTTCTGAAACATCAGAAACTATCGGCATTTTCTTTATATATAATAATGTGTATTACAGGTTGTTCAGCAAGTCTGCCTTGCCGTCATTGATCAGCTTGATGACCAATTCTCCGAAGAGGGTGTTCTGCCATGCGAACCAAGGACGGGTGTATTTAGAAGCATCGTCCTTGTGGAAAGACTCATGGATGAATCCCATACCGGCATCCGTATTCAACAGCATCTTCATGCAGAAGCGGATCTCATCATCACTCTGTGCGGTGAAGCACTTCATCATGATAGACATAGGCCAAGGCATATCGTAACCGATGTGTGGACCACCGATACCTTCGCCAGCCTTGCCACGGAAGAAGCAAGGATTGTCCTCACTCCAAACGAAACGGCGGGTGTTCTGGTAGATAGGGTCGTTCATAGGAACATCACCCATATATCCCATACCCAGGAGAGAAGGAACGTTGGAATCGTCCATCAGGAGCTGGTTGCCGAAACCATCTACCTCGTAAGCATAAATCTTGCCATACTTAGGATGGTTGTAGATAGCATACTTCTGCAGAGCAGTATGTACCTCATCGGCAAGACTGCTGCAATCCTGCGCAATCTTCAAGGCTGCATCTTTCTTTGCTGCATCCTTCTCTGCCACGTGCTTCAAGATCTCTGCTGCCTTGTTCATGGAAGAAACTGCCATGAAGTTGGATGGAATCAGGAACGGAAGGATGGTGGCATCATCTGAAGGACGGAACATAGAAGCGATCAGTCCTACCGGTTTTACCGGAGCACCGAAGCCATCCCAACCGATGGTATCGAAGGCACGGTCAGAAACACGGGTAAAGTGATAAGCCTTGGCGGTTACCTTGCGCTGCTGCTCGTGGAAGGTCTTCAGGATATTCTCGATAGCCTTCATCCATACTTCGCCGAAAATAGAGTCATCGCCTGTTACCTTCCAGTACTCGTAAGCCAGACGGATAGGGTAGCAGAAGGAGTCGATCTCATATTTGCGCTCGAATACATCCGGCTGCATCTTGGTGCGGTCTTTCTGCCAGCCGGCACCGGTAGGACCGTCATTGAAGGCATTGGCGTAGCGGTCGATGTTGATGCACTTCAACTGGCGGAGAATCACACCCTTCAGCATCTTCTTCAACTTCTCGTCCTTGTTGGCGAGGGCTACGTAAGGCCATACCTGGGCACCGGAGTCGCGGAGCCACATGGCTGGAATGTCACCGGTATATACGAATGTATCATCATCACCATTCTCGAGCACACGGTAGTGAACGGTACTCTCCAGGGTGTTGGGATAGCAGTTGGCAAACATCCACGCCAGCTTTGGATTCTTCTTCAGGAGTTTCTGTACTTCCTTGATCTTCTTCTCTACAGCTGTAGAAGTGAAGAGACGGTCCTCTACAGGAGGACGCTTTGACTCATATTTGCCATTCACTGGGGTTACCACCTTGGTATAGCGTGCATGCACATCTACCTCAGCATTCTCCTGAGCCATAGCGCTCATGGAGGCAAGAAGAGCCAATGTTAAAATAGTCTTTCTCATTATATTTATATGTTTTGTTAGTTAGTGCTTGATTCTTATGGACGGTCGGCAGGACGGGTTCCCCACTTTGATGGCTGGTTGCCCATCTGCAGTTCGAGGGTGCCGCCCTTCATGATGTCGTTGTACATGATGTATGACTTGCTGTATCGCTTGCCGTTCAACTTCACAGACTGTACGTACATGTTTTCCTTGCTGTTGTTCTTGCAGACGATGTTGAAGGTCTTGCCCTTGCCCACGTTCAGTTCAGCCTTGTCGAAGATAGGACTGCCGATGACGTACTTGCCGCCGGCTGGCTCTACCTGATAGAGACCTACGGAAGAAAGCACATACCATGCTGACATCTGACCTACGTCCTCGTTGCCGCTCAAACCGTCGAAGTCATCCTTGTACATCTCGTCCAGGGTCTGTCTGAGCAGACGGGCAGCCTTCCAAGGCTGACCTACATAGTTGTACATGTAGAGAACATGATGGCTAGGCTCGTTGCCATGAGCATACTGACCAATCAGACCAGAGATGTCAGGAGAAGCATTGGCACCCATTTCACCGGTAACGATGAAGAGAGAGTCGAGCTTGGTCACGAACTTCTTTTCATTGCCGAAGAGCTTCACGAGTCCGTGAACATCATGAGGCACCAGCCAGGTATATTGCCATGCATTTCCCTCGGTATAGTCATCTTCACGATGCTCTGCAGAGAATGGGTTGAAAGGAACGCGGAACTTGCCGTCGGAACTCAGACCGCGCATAAAGCCGGTCTCCTTGTCGAAGTACTTGCTGTAAGCCTTTGATCTGTTCTCGAAGTACTTGGCATCTTCCTTCTTGCCCAGCATGCGAGCCACCTTTGCCACGCAGGCATCAGCCAGCGCATATTCCAAGCCCTTGGCTACGGTTTCCTTGGTAGGCTCCTTGTCGTATGGCAGATAACCGTACTTCTTGAGCAAGCCCATGCCACGCTCATCGAGCATAGCCGACTGCTTCAAGGCTTCGTAGGCTCCTTCCTTATCCTTTACATAGCCCTTCAGTACCATATCGGCAAGAACAGGAATACCAGGGTTACCCACCATACAGTTGGTTTCGTTACCCATCAGATGCCATACTGGCAACTTGCCCTGCTGGCGATAGATATTGATGAAGGTGCTTGCCATATCTGGCAACATGTCGGTATGGATCATGGTCATCAATGGATGAGCTGCACGATAGGTGTCCCAGAGTGACAAGGTGGTATAATTGGTGAAGTTGCCGTCATAGACCTTGCCGTCGGCACCGCGGTACTGACCGTTGACGTCTGAGAAGACAGATGGAGCGGTCATGGTATGATACATGGCTGTGTAGAAGATGCGGCGGGAGGTAGAATCGCTGGTCTCGATGTTCACCTTAGCCAGTTCCTTGTTCCAGGCAGCATCTGCATCAGCTACTACCTGACGGAAATCCCAGCCCGGAATCTCCTTCTCCAGGTTCAGCTTGGCATTCTCTGCACTTACAGCGGACATACCGGTCTTTACCAACAATGGCTTGGTGACATCAGCAGCGGTAATCAGCCATCTGCCGGTGCCCAATGGCTTCACGGTAACAGGCTGGGAGAATTCTGCGAAGAAGAAAGCCTTCTGGTCGTTCGCCCATCCCTTGGAGAAACGGTGACCAGCCACGGTGGTAGCGGTGGTGTTATCTACATTGAAGTCCTTGGCTGCATCCCAACCGATACCTTGTTTCAGGTCGAGTACCAACTGTGCCTGCTGTGCATCAGCACCGAAAGTATAGCGCTGGAAACCGGCACGCTGTGTAGCGGTCAGCTCTACCCATACATTAGGCTGCTGCAGTTTGACAGCATAATATCCAGGGCGCACGTTCTCGTTGTCGTGACTAAACTTGATTTGTTTCTGGTTGCCATCTGTTACGGGCAGGAAAGCCACGTCGCCCAGGTCGCCGATACCGGTACCGCTCAGGTGCTGGTGTCCGAAACCGATGAGGATGGAGTCGGAATGATGATAGCCGGAGCACCAGTCCCATCCGCGGGATGGTTCTGTAGGACCTAACTGGACATATCCGAACGGAACGTTGGCTCCGAGGAAAACGTGTCCATGTCCACCTGTTCCGATTCGAGGGTTGACAAACTGGGTTAGCTTGCCCGACTTTGCCTGTTGGGCAATCGATACCTGAGTGTAGCCGCCGGCTAATACGCAGGTCATCATTAAAAGATTTATAATTTTCTTTCTCATAATGCTATAGTAACATCTACGGAATAATTGAATAAATTAGGTTATTTGTAATAAAAACTCAATAATACTGCAAAGGTACGAAAAAAATGGGAAAAATGGCGCAATCCTATATATTTTTTAACTAAACTTTCATTGTATTGATGGGGGATTGCAAATCCCCCCAGGGGTGGTCGAACCTTTTTAGACGGCGGATTGCAAATCCGCCGGAACGCCTAACGGATTTCAAATTCACCGGAACGCCTAACGGTATTTACCCATACGCCCTGAAAGGGCAGAAGCTCCTAGCCCAGCGCACCGCCCTGGGTGTAGTGGTTGGTGCAATGCGCCCTGTAAGGGCAAAAGCTTTAAAATACGAAGCAAATTCAAAGCTTTTGCCCTTACAGGGCGACAGGTTTCCGTTTATAATACCCAGGGCGATGCCCTGGGCTAGGAGCTTCTGCCCTTTCAGGGCGTATGGATTTCAGCGGAATTAACCCGTTAGGCGTTCCGGCGGATTTGCAATCCGCCGTAAAAAAGGTTCGACCTATAAACACCGGGGGATTTGTAATCCCCCAATAAAAGTAAATGTATCCTCCTATCTTGTTTTTCTCTCTTTGTGTTATTTTGAAATAAATAATATTGTTTGTACTTTCAAAATGAAAGTTTAAACGTATTAATACGTGCTGATATGTAATTATCTACCTTTTCTTAAGACAAAAGGTAATGAAAATCTTTCATATATTGACAAAAAGTAGTAATTTTGCAGCCGAAACATAACAAAATGTTATTTGTTTTAGGTAAAAAGAGATAAAAATAACCGTAAAAGAAAGGAAAAGATATTATGTGTGGAATCGTATCTATCTTCAATATTCAGGAGCAAACTCCTGAATTGCGACAGCAAGCGCTTCGTATGAGTCAGAAGATCCGCCATCGCGGACCAGACTGGAGCGGAATCTACTGTGGTGGTTCTGCTATCCTGGCACATGAGCGTCTGAGCATTGTTGACCCGGAAAGTGGTCGCCAACCTTTGTTTGCACCAGACAAAAAACAGGTGCTTGCCGTAAACGGTGAGATTTACAATCATCAGGACATCCGTACCCGCTTTGCTGGCAAATACCAGTATCAGACCGGTTCCGACTGTGAGGTGATTCTTTCTCTCTATCGTGAGATGCGAGCAGATTCCGACTTTGATACCTTAATATATAAAGGTGAGGATGCGCTCCACGCCCGTATCTCCAAGATGCTTGAAGAGCTGAACGGTATCTTTGCCTTCGCACTTTACGATGCCGAACGTGATGAATTTCTCATCGCCCGCGACCCTATCGGCGTGATTCCTCTTTATATTGGTTATGATAAGGATGGAAAAGTGCTGGTGGCAAGCGAGTTGAAGGCACTGGAAGGTCAGTGCGACCATTACGAGCCATTCCTCCCAGGTCATTATTATTACAGCAAGAACCCTGGCATGAAGCGTTACTATACCCGTGATTGGTTTGAATACGCTGCCATGCAGAAGAAATATCAGATAGATGATATGAAGAAGGCTGAAGCCCAGCTGAAGGATGCGGAACCTCAGGAAAAGGCTGCGGTAAAGGAAATCCACGATGCCCTCGAGGCTTCTGTAAAGCGCCAGCTGATGAGCGATGTTCCTTACGGCGTTCTCCTCAGCGGTGGTCTCGATTCTTCCGTCATCTCTGCCGTAGCTGAAAAATTCTCTTCTACCCGTGTGGAGAACGGTGGCGAAACCAAGGCTTACTGGCCTCGACTTCACTCCTTTGCCGTAGGCTTGAAGGGTGCGCCTGATTTGGCAAAGGCACGATTGGTTGCCGAGCACATCGGTACCGTGCATCATGAAATCAACTACACCATTCAGGAAGGTCTGGATGCCATCCGTGATGTCATCTATTTCATCGAGACCTACGATGTTACCACCGTTCGTGCTTCTACCCCGATGTATCTCCTGGCGAGAGTCATCCGAAGCATGGGTATCAAAATGGTACTTTCCGGCGAGGGTGCCGATGAGGTATTCGGAGGTTATCTCTACTTCCACAAGGCACCGGATGCCAAGGCTTTCCACGAGGAAACCGTGCGCAAGCTCGGTAAACTCTATCTCTACGATTGCCTGAGAGCCAACAAGAGTCTGGCTGCATGGGGCATCGAGGGCCGTGTGCCTTTCCTCGACAAGGAATTCCTGGATGTAGCGATGGGTATGAACCCGGTATTGAAGATGTGTCCGGATAAGACCATCGAGAAAAAAGTGGTTCGTGAGGCTTTCGCCGATCTGCTTCCGGAGGAAGTGGCTTGGCGTCAGAAGGAGCAGTTCTCCGATGGAGTGGGCTATTCATGGATTGACACCCTGAAGCAGATTACCGCATCAGCCGTCAGCGACGAACAGATGGCGCATGCTGCCGAGCGATTCCCTATCAATCCTCCTCAGAACAAGGAGGAGTACTATTATCGCTCTATTTTCGCCGAGCATTTCCCAAGCGACAGTGCTGCCAAGAGCGTGCCTAGCGTACCAAGCGTAGCCTGCTCTACTGCCGAAGCTCTTGCCTGGGATGCCTCTTTCAAGAATCAGAACGACCCTAGCGGTAGAGCCGTAGCGGGAGTTCATGAACAGGCGTATAAATAGTCAATTTAAGTTTCGCAAGTAGGCTCCACACGCCCTGAAAGGGCAGAAGCTCCTAGCCCAGGGCAACGCCCTGGGTATAAAAGTAATCAGCAAGGCGCCCTGAAAGGGCAAAAGCTTTGTATATTGCTTGGTACTTGAAAGCTTTTGCCCTTACAGGGCGACAGGCTTGCGTCCGTAATTACCCAGGGCGTTGCCCTGGGCTAGGAGCTTCTGCCCTTTCAGGGCGTGTGGGGTCTTCCCATCTGTCCTTTTAGGGCGTGTGGGGTCTTCCCATCTGCCCTTTCAGGGCGTGTGGGGAAGTCACATGCGAAAGTTTAGTAGACAGCATGAAATAATGATATATTAATAGTTAGAAATAACCGATATAAAACGAACAAGAAATGGAAAAAGGATTGTACAGTTCAGCCTATGAGCACGATGCGTGTGGCGTAGGTATGGTGGTGAATATCCACGGTAACAAGAGTCATGAGCTGGTCGATAACGCCTTGAAGGTACTCGAGAACATGCGTCATCGTGGTGCAGAGGGTGCCGATAACAAGACGGGTGATGGTGCCGGTATCATGCTCCAGATTCCACATGAGTTTATTCTTCTTCAGGGTATCCCTGTACCGGAAAAGGGAAAATATGGTACAGGTCTTGTCTTCTTGCCTAAGGATGAGAAGAAACAGCAGGATATCCTCTCTATTATGATCGAAGAGATTGAACGTGAGGGACTTCAGTTGATGCATCTCCGCAATGTGCCTACCAATCCAGACTGTCTGGGTGAGGCTGCATTGAGCAATGAACCTGCCATCAAACAGGTGTTCATTACAGGTGTAACAGATGATAAGGTGCCTGTCTTCGAGCGCATCCTCTATCTCATCCGTAAGCGTATCGAGAAACGAATCAGCGATCCTGATTTCTATATCTGTTCGTTGTCTAATTCGAACATCGTATATAAGGGTATGTTGAGCAGCCTCCAGCTGCGTCAGTATTATCCTGACTTGACCAATAATTATTTCACAAGCGGTTTGGCATTGGTTCACTCCCGCTTCTCTACCAACACCTTCCCAACATGGAGTCTGGCTCAGCCATTCCGTCTCCTTGCCCACAATGGTGAGATCAACACCATCCGTGGTAACCGTGCCTGGATGAAGGCTCGTGAGAGTGTGTTGAGCAGTGAGGCTCTGGGCGATATCCGTGAGATTTCTCCTATCGTTCAGCCTGATATGAGTGACTCTGCCAGCCTCGACAATGTATTCGAGTTCTTCGTGATGAGCGGTCTGTCATTGCCTCATGCCATGGCTGTGATGGTGCCTGAGAGCTTCAACGACAAGAACCCTATCTCTGAGGATCTGAAGGCTTTCTATGAGTATCACTCTATCCTGATGGAGCCATGGGATGGTCCTGCCGCCCTGCTCTTCAGCGATGGCCGCTATGCCGGTGGTATGCTCGATAGAAACGGTCTGCGCCCTGCACGCTATACCATCACCAAGAACGATATGATGGTGGTCGCATCTGAGGTAGGTGTGATGGATTTCGACCCAACCGAGATTGCCGAGAAGGGACGCTTGCAGCCTGGTAAGATTCTCCTGATTGATACCCAGGAAGGCAAGATTTACTATGATGGCGAAATCAAGGAGCGCCTGGCTGAGCAGCATCCTTACCGCCAGTGGTTGAACACCAACCGTATTGAACTGGAAAAGCTGCGCAGCGGACGAAAAGTGGAAAACGCTGTGGAAAACCTCACTCGCAAGGAATTGGAGTTCGGTTTTGGCGAGGAAGACATCGACGGTACCATCATTCCGATGGCTACCAAGGGTCAGGAGCCTACTGCATCTATGGGTAATGATACTCCGCTTGCTGTGCTTTCCGACCAGCCACAGATTTTCTTCAACTACTTCCGTCAGCAGTTTGCACAGGTTACCAACCCTGCCATCGACTCCATCCGTGAGAACCTCGTGATGAGTCTTACCGAGTATATCGGTAGAGTAGGTTCCGGCATTCTGAACCCAGACGAGAGCAACTGCAAGATGGTTCGCCTGCCACATCCTATCCTGACGAATACACAGCTGGATATCCTTCAGAATATCCGCTACAAGGGATTCAATACAGTAAAACTCCACATGCTCTTCGAAACCGCCAAGGGCGAAGAAGGACTGCATGAGGCTTTGGATGAGCTCTGCAAGCAGGCAGCACAGAGCGTGGATGACGGTTACAACTATATCATCCTCTCCGACCGTGGCGTGGATGAGACCCATGCCGCCATCCCATCATTGCTCGCCGTAAGCGCCGTACATCATTATCTGATTGATGCCGGCAAGCGTGTGCAGACTGCCCTCA
>ERZ1034781.684-NODE-684-length-16532-cov-6.756873_pt1 | contig 16532 bp, 15 predicted proteins | sample MGYA00520700_ERZ1034781 | MGnify/ENA primary metagenome ERZ1034781 (study PRJEB33766, sample SAMN09781709) | gut metagenome | biome: gut microbiome | host: Homo sapiens | place: Madagascar | study: EMG produced TPA metagenomics assembly of the PRJNA485056 data set...
AAAAGCACTGCTCCTACTTTTCCTGCCCGGATTGCATCCAGTCCTGCTGCTTTAAACTCGTCTCTGCGCGCCTCGATCTCCGGCACTTCCACTGCTTCTAACGGTGCGAACACACCGCGCTCATTCACAGTCTCTTTTCTCTGGATATGTTCTAAAATCGACCAGTCGATCTGTTCTAAACGCTCTTTGAGCGCTGCATTCTGTTCCGGCGTATTGCGCTCCATGCTCGCTCTGATGTACACCTGTTTCTCATCTTCCCAAATTTTCATGAAATCCTTCTCCTGTTTTTCCTGTTCTGTCGCCTGACTTTCTGCCGGTCACAAAACTTTTCATTTTTGAACAAATTTCTGTAAAATTCATCCATCCCATATGTTTGTTATTCTAACATACTTTCGCTATGTCCGCAAACTTTCGGGTATTTTCGAAGTATTGACTGCTTTCGCCAGCTTCGCAGTATTTTTGATTTTATTAGTTTAAGCCACGGAATCCTTTTCCAATGATCTCACTGCTGTTGGTGATCGCAATGAAAGCGGACGGCTGGTTTTCGTGGATGAAGTTACGGAGTTCCACAGCCTGGCTTCGCTTCATAACAGAGAGAATAACTGCTTTGTCGTTATGCTGATAAGCACCCTCGGCATGATATACCGTTGCACTGCGGTTTAACTTCCGGGTGATAAACTCACAGATTGGTTCCGGATCATTGCAGATAATGGTGAAGTATTTGCACATGTTAATACTCTCGATCACATTGTCGACCACCAGTGATTTTGCCAGAAGTCCGCAGAGGGAAAACAGACCTGTCTGCGCATCGAAGACAAGGCAGGATGCAAGTACAATAAACAGGTCTACCAGAAACAGCGCACCTCCGATATTCAGTTTCGTGTATTTCTTTAAGATCATGGCGATAATATCCGTACCACCACCGGAAGCTCCGACATTAAATAAGATGGCTGAACTCGCCGCCGGAAGCACGATCGCATAGATCAGTTCCAGCACCGGCTGTGAGGTGAGTGGCGCAGACATTGGGAACCATTTCTCCGCTGCACTTAACCCAACTGACATCAGCACACTGACATAGACAGTCTTGATTCCAAAACTTTTTCCAAGAAAAATAAATCCCAGCACAAGCAGTGCCATATTGATAATAAATGTGATATTTCCAGGGGTTGTCGGCATAATGGCGCTCAAAACGACCGCAATACCAGTCACTCCACCGAAAGAAAAGTTGTTCGGGAACTTGAATACATACACGCCGACAACCAGAATAAGCGTTGCCACGGTAAGTACAAAATATTCTTCTATTGTGCGTTTTACACGTCCTGCATTTTTAAACATTGTTTTTTCCTCTGTTTGATTCATTTGTTATTTTCTGCAAATCTTTTTTCCTATTATGTGAATTGCACACATATTCTACTATACAATCAAAGAAAAAGATATATTTCCATTTTATAATTCTTTTCGTATTTCTTTTTAATTGTATAATAATTAATATTATTTATCTATATTCACCGACTTATTCACATTATCCACATAGTTATCCACATATTATCTGATACTTTTCCAGTTTCATCCACATATTCTAATTATATGATCCAGTCTGCGAGAATCATATATAAATTCAAAATACCATTTCACGATTCAAGTGTTTCCAATCACAGAGACAAGATATGCTCTGCGAACCTCGCTCCGATTAGCGGTCGTCGCCATAACAAAAAAAGAACCGACACACGAAAACATTCTTTCAAACGCTCTTCGCATACGGTTCTTTCTTATTATTATGTTCCGATCAATTGCAATTAAGCAAGTGCTGCTGTGATGATTGCCATAGAATATACTTCAGAAGCGTTACATCCACGGGACAGATCGTTGATTGGTGCATTTAAGCCAAGTAAGATTGGTCCGTAAGCTTCGAAGTTACCAAGACGCTGTGCGATCTTGTAACCAATGTTACCAGCATTGATGTCAGGGAATACAAATGTGTTTGCATGTCCTGCAACCTGAGAATCTTTGCATTTTGTACGTGCAACACGTGGAGAAACTGCTGCATCGAACTGGATTTCTCCTTCGATTGGAAGCTCTGGATATTTTTCTTTTGCTTTTGCTGCTGCGTTGCGCATCTTGTCAACATCCTCGCCCTTACCGGAACCAAGTGTTGAATAGCTTAAGAATGCAACCTTTGGATCGATACCGAAAATCTTAGCACATTCTGCTGTCTCACCGGCGATCTCTACTAACTCGTCCTCTGTTGGATGAATGTTGATTGCACAGTCAGCCATTGCAAGTACTTCGTTCTCGCCTGTAGCTGCCGGACGTACCATGATGAAGCAGGAAGATACGATTGTGTTACCCGGTTTTGTTTTGATCAACTGTAATGCCGGACGTACTGTATCTGCTGTAGAGTATGTTGCTCCACCAAGAAGGGAATCAGCAACTCCCATTTTTACTAACATGGTACCAAAATAGTTTGCCTGAGAAAGAATTCCTCTTGCCTGCTCCGGTGTAACACCTTTGCTCTTACGAAGTTCACAGAACATCTCAACCATCTCGTCAAATCTGTCGTACTTCATTGGATCGATGATCTCTGCTCCACGGATATTGAAACCGCTCTCCTCTGCTACTTTTGCAATCTCATCCGGGTTACCAACTAAAATTGGATGTAAGAAATTGCTTGCCAGAAGTCTGGAAGCTGCCTCTAAGATACGAGGATCATTTCCTTCTGTAAAAACAATTTTTTTCGGGTTCTTTTTCAAGATGTCAATTAACTGACCAAATCCAAACATTTTATTTTCCTCACTTTTCTTTTTCTCTAAAACCGTATCTATGTACCGGACAAACACGATTTTCGGCACTTTTGCCGTGACATGCTTACATTATATAGCAGTTTTTTGGAAATTCAATGTTTGTATTCAAATAAATGCAGTTTTATTTTTCATCCTGAGAAATTGTCTCATGTTCTTCTGTTTCTTTTAATGCTTCCTGAAATTCTGGCGACTGTGCGATCTTGATCGCCTTAAAAATATTCGGCACATGCTTTTCCTTGTCCGGTTTTGTCGCAAGCATAAAACGGCGGAAAAGGAAAAGCATACAGATGCTGATTACGGAAACCAGATCTTCTCCGGCTGTCGTTGTCTGAACGATCATATGACGCGCGATCACGAAAATCAGGGCTTCAATAATATTGGCAGTATTTGGTTTACATAACATTTTTAGGAATTCCACACCAATGACAACGCCGAGCACCGCATCCAGAAATTCTAAAAACGCAACCGTCTCCTCTCTGTGACGCCACAGTTCTCCAATCTGCGGAAAAATTCCGATCACCGCTATCACAATTCCAATGACCACAACTGCCGCCATGACCATATCCATCACATCGCATGCATCAACAATTCTTTTTCTCACTTTATCCCACATTCGCTTTTCTCCTTTTTTGTAGTTTCAGAACGTTTTTGCCAACAGAAAAACATTCTGCCTTATGCATTTTTCTTATAACAAAAGAGTCGTAGTATCACTGCTGCGGCTCTTTACGGTTTCTGTTCTTAAATTTAAAATCCGAGCATCGCCCTTCGAGTCCAGTCCACGGACGTTACCTCCACAGTTAACTCGGTCCAGGCACCCTCACGGCACACAAGAGCTTTTACTTAGGGCTGCTCCATTCCTGACCTGACCCGGTTCGTAAATTCCTGTTGCGTAAGACCCAAACGTCAACGCCACTTATGAAGGGCTGCTCCGCAAAGAGATAACCCTCAGTTTGATATCACCCCAGCTATAGCGGATTGCTGGTTCAGGGTACCGCTGCCACCCCGGCTGCTCGGAGATTTAAGTATAGCTTATAATAACCTTCATTGTCAAGAGTTCACAGGGATTCTGTCACCGTTTCCTGTTTTTCCCTCTTTTTCTTTTCTCTTAACTCCCGGAAAAAATCAGACAACATCGTCGAGCACTCTTCCTCCAAAACGCCTTTTTCAATCTCCACCTGATGGTTAAATGCAGCCATCTGTAAAAGATTCAGCACCGAACCTGCGCATCCTGCCTTCGGATTCATCGTGGCAATGACCACTTTTTTCATGCGGCTCTGCACGATCGCTCCGGCGCACATCTGGCATGGCTCCAATGTCACATACATCGTACAATCCTCTAAACGCCAGTCACCGGTCTTTTTGCTCGCTTTTTTGATTGCGGTCAGTTCCGCGTGTGCCAACGTATTTCCTTCCGTGTTTCTTCTGTTATATCCTCTCGCAATAATCGTGCCATCCTGCACGATCACGCACCCAATCGGCACCTCATCCAGGGCATATGCTTTTTTCGCCTCGCGGATGGCTGCCTTCATATATTTTTCGTCCTGCGTCATTTTCATTTTTCTGTTTTCCTGTTCTGGTACTCTGTATACAATGATACACTATTTATCGCATCACTACCATAGAAATATTTTTGCTTTTTTTGTGGTGTCGTATATAATGTTATATAAGAATTTTTCCATTCGAGGTTTTTATGCAGAATCACACACAACTGCCCACCGGGCTTTCTTTTTCCTACGAAACAGAGCGATTAATTTTACGGCTTCCCTCCACGGATTATCTGCGGGAAATCCATGATTTTTTATATCGTAACCGCTCCTGCTTTGAAAAATATGAACCAACCGCCCCTGAGAATTATTACACACTCGATTTCCAGCAGATGCTCGCCAGGTGCGAGTTAAAACTTGCGCTCAAGCTTTCCAGTGTGCGCTTTTATGTTTTTTTGAAAGAAGATCCATCTACCATCATCGGCACGGTCTGTCTGCACAATATTATAAAAATGCCTTATTTCACGAGTGAGGTCGGCTATAAATTCGATGCGTCTTATCAGCATCATGGATATGCCCGAGAAGCTCTGTCTATGGCACTGTCTGTCGGCTTTTATGGTCTCGGGCTTCACAAAATCTTTGCCCGCTGCATGCCTGAAAATACGCCTTCCAGAAACCTGCTGCATGCCACAGGTTTTTTCGAGGAAGGAATTGAGCGCGACAGTATTCTCATTCAGGGAAAATGGGAAAATCACATCCGCTACGCTATCTTAAATCCCGATGAAATCCATTCATAAATGGACAGTTCCCTCTCAATTATTGTCCTGTATTATTCATCTAACGTGTGATACCAATAGCCAAACTGGTTGATGTGATCGGTCGTCATAAACTCCGGGAAGCCAAAGATTGCTGCCATCACGCGCTCCTGCTGCTGATAAATCCCCGGGACACCGATAAACCATTTGTCCTCTTCGAGCTTTCCCAACACCAGATAGCGGTAATTGAAAAATCCGTGCAGCAAAAAGCTGTTATTTCCAAGATACCAGTATTTTCGCGGCAGTTCACGCAGGTCTTTCAGTTCAATGCGCACACACTCCACATTTTTATCCTCCGGCAATGTAAAATAGGGATACATGTTTTTGAACCGCTCCCACGTGTCCACCCAGACAAACTTCGGAAAAATATTGCGCATTGGCATTTCCGTTGCATGAAGCTCCTCTGCAGCTTTTTCTTCGTTTTCGGCTGCAAGATTTTCCGTTTTTTCCGCGGTCACTTTTTCCGCGTTCACTCTTTCGGCGGTCGCTCTTTCCGCGATATTCTCGTTTTTCTCATTTTCTTTCTGGTTTTCTGTTCCACCCACGTCAAATCTTTGCGGTTCCCACAACCTGATATTTTCTGTTTTTACTGCAAATGGCTTTCCTTCCGTCCAGCGTGTCATGGCAATCGCGCCTTCCTCTCCTGCAAAAACCATTCCATCCATCTCGGCAAACGAGTATTCTGATCCTCCAATCTGATCTGCTTTTATAATTGTTCCATAATCTCCGCTTCCTTTTATCATCCTCATCTCTCCCATCGGGAACGCAAGCATCTGCCCTCCCTCTACTTTAAAAAGGTATACCTGATCCATTCCCATCCGAATTGGTGTTCCACGCAGATGCACTTCAATCCTGCATTCATTTCCCCTGATCTCCACTTTTGCAAATCCCGCGTTGATTCCTTTTGTTCCATTTTCGTATGCATATATATATGTAATAAAACGTTTGATTCCTGCCATCGGATGCTCCCGGCATTTATTTTGTTGCTACTATATATATTCATTTACAGGTTATGATATGTGTGGTTTTTCAAAAACTTACATTGTGAAGCGTGGCTGAGAGATCACAGAAATGTTTAAATTTATCTTCTTTATTCTTGACAGAAGTATGTTTCTCTGCTATTATAATATCAGTAACAATTACTATTATTAAAAAGAAAGGGTGATTATCATGCTAAAATATAGTAGACAACGTGAAGCAATCAAGACCTTCCTTGCCGGCAGATATGACCACCCTACTGCTGAAACTGTTTACCTCGGCATCAAAGAAGAGTTTCCGAATATCAGTCTCGGCACTGTATACCGTAATCTGTCATTACTTTCTGACATCGGTGAGATTCAGAAATTATCGACCGGTATCGGACCTGACCGTTTTGACGGGAATTCGGCTCCACATTATCATTTTATCTGCAAACATTGTGGCAGTGTTTTAGATCTTTCCGTAGATGGTCTGGATCATATCAATGTCCTTGCAAATCAGGGATTTGACGGTGAAATTGAAGGTCATATTACATATTTTTACGGAAAGTGCGCAGACTGTAAAAAGAACAGTTAACGGTACAGTTCCAGTTGTTCTGCGAACTGTACAGCTTTCTATAAAAAATATAAGAAAAAGTATTGACAAAATATATTTTTTAAATTAAAATCAGTAATAGTTACTATTATCAAAAACTAAATAAAATTTAAATAAGAAAAGGAGAACAAAATTATGACAAAATGGGTTTGTACAGTATGTGGATATGTTTATGAAGGAGATGCTGCACCAGCAGAGTGTCCAGTCTGTCATGTAGGCGCTGATAAGTTCAAAAAAGTAGAAGGAGATCTTACACTTGCTGCTGAACATGAATATGGCGTTTATGCAAAAACAGTAAAAAACAATCCAGAAATCAGCGATGAAGACAAAAAATACATCTTCGATCAGTTAAAAGCAAACTTCGAAGGAGAATGCTCTGAAGTTGGTATGTACCTTTGCATGGCTCGTATTGCTCACCGCGAGGGATATCCGGAAGTTGGTCTTTACTGGGAGAAAGCTGCTTACGAAGAGGCTGAACATGCAGCAAAATTTGCTGAGATGTTAGGTGAGGACTTAGAGCCAAACATGAAAGCTACTACAAAAGATAACCTGAAATGGAGAGTTGACTGTGAGTTCGGTGCTACTGCAGGTAAATTTGATCTTGCAAAATGCGCTAAGAAAAACAACCTTGATGCAATCCATGATACCGTTCATGAGATGGCAAGAGATGAGGCTCGTCACGGCAAAGCATTAAAAGGATTATTGGATCGATACTTTGGATAAGCTACAAGCCATGCAATAAAAAAGAAGGCGATACATCGTGGGAACTTGTTCACTAAGATGTAACGTCTTCTTTTTTATTATACGGCGCCAGCCGTCCATGAGGAAGTAGCGTAGCGAATTCCGAATGGGCATGGCTTGTTATTCAGACTCATCGCCAACAAACACCTCCACCGTCCTCGCCCACTGTTCCTCAGCAGGAATCGCAGCCGTTCCATCACCTTTCTGCGCTCCATAACTTCCAAACTGTGCATGGTTTCCGCCCTCAATGCAGACTTCCTTATAATCTTGTGGCATAAGTTCCCGGCCTGCCACAATTTTATCCATATTCAGCACGCCATCTTCGCTTCCGTAAACTGTGACAACGGACATATCAGAAGTCGATAAATCTTTTGTCGGATACGCTGCCAATAAGAGTAGTCCACGGATTCCATCTGTATGGTCTTCCACATAGTCTGCCGCAAAATTAGCTGCCATCGCGCCTCCCAAAGAGTGTCCGCCAAGATACCACGCTTCATAATTGTATTCCTGCATGATCTCCTCCGCACGATTCATCCCGAAAAACGCCATATGAAATGGCATGTCGACCAGAAAACAGTCGATTCCACTTTCTGCAAGCTGATACATAAGCGGTGCATATGCCTCGGTCGCAACCTTTGCTCCCGGATAAAAAATCAGGGCTTTCTCCTCTCCCGCTCCGTCAAAAAACCAGCCTTTATCAAATTTTTTGACCGAAACTTCCGATGAACCGTTCATATATTTTTCCACATCGACGCTGTGATAATAGTTGCCAAGATATATCGCTGAACCGCCAGACAATACTATTAAAACAACTAAAATAATGAAAAATGATTTTTTTATCTTTTTTGATCTGTGCTGCATTGAAATTCCCTTAACTCATTATTATTTACCTCTTAAGGCATGCTGATATTATCTAAAATTCCCGTCAAATGTGCAATAGTTACACCGTAATTTGTCATCGGAACCTGCTGTTTTTTTGCTCTGTCAATCCGCGACAGCACATATTTCCGGTTAAACATGCATGCCCCGCACTGAATGATCAGGTCATATCCACTCAGATCTTGTGGAAAATCTGTTCCGCTTACAATATCCACAGTCAGCGTTTCCCCTGCGCACTTTTTCAACATGCGGGGAATTTTTACACGTCCAATATCCTCTTTTAACGGAGCGTGCGTGCAGCACTCAGCGATCAGGACTTTCGAATCCGGTGTCAGGCTGTCAATCGCCTTTGCCCCCTGGACATAATAAGGCAAATCTCCCTTATAAGCAGCAAACAGCACAGAAAAAGAGGTGAGCATACTTTCTTTTGGCTTGTTCTCATAAACATATCCAAACACCTGTGAATCGGTGATGATCAGTTTCGGTGCTCTGGCAAGCAGCGGAAGTACTGTCAAAAATTTGTCCGTGGTCACACTCATGACCAGACATTTTTTATCCAGCAGTTCACGTATCGTCTGTACCTGTGGCAAAATCAGACGCCCCTTTGGTGCCTGGATATCCTGCGGCATCACAAGCAAGACGAGATCATCCTCTTCCACCAGATTTCCGGTAATGTATTCCGTGCCAAAATTTTCCGGCATAAGACGGATCAGTGTTGTTTTGAACTCCTCGATCCCGGTGTGTTTTTTTGCGCTGATGATGACTGCATCTTCTTTTGCTTCCTCGTAAATCATCTCCGCCAGACGGGCTGCATTTTCTTCATCCTGATCTGCTTTGTTTATGACAAATAAGACTGGTGTATGTTTTTCCCGAAAAAAACGGTACCATTTCAATTCGTCCTGTATCTGTCCCTGTTCGTCTGCGCATGTAACCGCTTCTTCCGCTGAAAGAACGATCACTGCAATGTCTGTTTTTTCTGCTGCAAGTTTTGTTTTTTCCACACGCCTTGTGCCAAGCTCGCTCGTGTCATCGAAACCTGCCGTGTCAATCAGCACGCAGGCTCCGAGCGGATGAATCTCCATCGGTTTGTATACTGGATCGGTAGTTGTTCCTGCCACATCTGCAACAATAGAGACTTCCTGATTGGTCAGCGCATTGATCAGAGAGGATTTTCCACTGTTTGTCTTACCGTAAATGCCGATGTGCAGCCGGTTTGCAGATGGTGTTTCATTTAATGTTGCCATTTCTGGTGTCCTTTCTATGTTTGTACTATTTTTAGAAACGGAAATCACGTTTTCCTTCGGAAATATCATGAATGTGTTCGTAAGCTGTCTGTTTTACTTTTGGATTTGTGATTTTCTCCAGCTCACGGTCGATCAGTTCCATACCCAGTTTTTTTGTTTCCTCGCTTGCGTAGTCCTCTAAATATTCTTTCAGCGTCATGAGGGCATTTGGATGACAGCAGTTTAAGATCTGCATATTTTTGCATAATGCCATAAAACGGTCCCCCGTTCTTCCCTCACGGTAACATGCGGTACAGAAACTTGGAATATAGTCCATTTTAATGAGCCAGTTTACAACCTCATCTAACGTCCGCTGGTCACTGACATCAAACTGCTCCGAGCTCTCCTCCTCCGGCTCTCCTTCGGCATAGCCTCCGACACTTGTTCTCGATGCACCTGAAATCTGCGAAACGCCGAGTGGCAGTACTTTTTCACGAACCTGCTGGCTCTCTCTGGTGGAAATGATCATTCCGGTGTAAGGCACGGAGATGCGGACGAGGGCACAGATTTTTGCAAAAATATCATCTGAAATTCCATTGTCAAACGCTCCCGGATCGATATCATCTGCGTGTTTGATACGCGGAACACTGATGGTGTGAGGTCCTACGCCATGCACTGCCTCCAGATGCTCTGCATGCATCAAAAGTCCTGCAAATTCATAGCGGTACATCTCAAGTCCGAACAGCACGCCAAGTCCAACGTCATCGATGCCGCCCTCCATCGCGCGGTCCATTGCTTCGGTATGATATGCATAGTCATGTTTTGGCCCGGTCGGATGAAGTGTTTCGTAACTCTTTTTATGATAAGTCTCCTGAAATAAAATGTATGTTCCGATTCCGGCTTCCTTTAATTTACGGTAATTTTCGACAGTAGTTGCCGCGATATTAACGTTGACCCGGCGAATCGCTCCATTTTTATGTTTGATACTGTAAATCGTGTTGATGCACTCTAAAATGTATTCAATCGGATTGTTGACCGGATCTTCGCCTGCTTCAATAGCAAGACGTTTGTGTCCCATGTCCTGCAGCGCAGTCACTTCTTTTGCGATCTCTTCCTGTGTTAGTTTCTTTCTTGCGATGTGCTTATTTTTCAAATGATATGGGCAGTAGACGCAGCCATTTACACAGTAATTGGACAAATAAAGCGGTGCAAACAGCACAATGCGGTTTCCATAAAAATCTTTTTTGATCTGCTCCGCCAATTTGTAAACTTCCTCTATTTTTTCCGGGATCTGACAGGCTAAAAGCACGGATGCCTCCCTGTGGTTCAGCCCTTTTCTCGCTCTCGCTTTCTCAATGATCTGATCGATCAGTTCCACATTATCTTTGTTGACATCTGCATATGCCAATGTGTCTAAAATTTCCTCATCTGATATAAATTCTTCTGCTTTTAAAGACTTTACGTTGTACATTTATTCTTCTCCTTTTCTCTTTGCAATGATAATCTTTTTTTCAGTATTTTATTCTACATAGTCTCCGCGGCTTACCACCACCTCATAGCCGATGCTTTTCATACGTTTTTCCATACAGTAACGACATTCGGCGGCTTCATCACCCGTACAGATTTTGTTGTCGTAAAGTTTGTATTTTTCCCTGACATTGACCGGCGAAAGGTTCGGCATGACCACATTCGCCCCGGACAAAATGCCGAGTTCCCGCCCTTTTGGATGAATCGTTCCAAGCGCCGTTGTCGCCGGGAGCAGCACATGCGGATGGATGAGCCGGATAATTGCCAGCAATTTTAACGTCTGTTCCATCGTTCCCGACGCTTTGTCCGCAAACGGAGTGTCTTTCTGCGCAATGAATGGTCCGATTCCAACCATGTGCGGCTGCAGTTCCCTGATAAACTGAATATCCTCATACAATGTTTCCACTGTCTGTCCCGGAGAACCCACCATAAATCCGCAGCCGACCTGATAGCCAATTTCTTTTAAATCCCACAGGCATTGTTTGCGATGCGCAAGAGACATCTCCTCTGGATGGAGTTTTTTGTAATGCGCCTCGTCCGCAGTCTCGTGGCGGAGCAGATAACGATCCGCCCCCACGTCAAAATAGCGTTTGTAACTTTCTTTTGATTTTTCTCCAATGGAAAGTGTGACGGCACAGTCCGGATATTTTTCTTTGATGGCACTCACCAGATCACAGATTTTGTCATCCGTAAAGTATCCATCTTCGCCTCCCTGCAGCACAAATGTGCGAAACCCAAGTTCATATCCATTGGCACAGCAGTCTAACATCTGCTCCTTTGTCAACCGATAGCGGTCCGCTTGTGAATTGCTTCTTCGAATCCCACAATAATAACAATCGTTTTTGCAAAAATTGGTAAATTCGATCAGTCCACGGATAAGTACCTGATTTCCGTAGGTTTTCTGGCATACTTTTACCGCTTCTTCACGCATAAAGCGTACACCTTCATCATCATTTGTCTCCAATAAAAGTTTTAACTGCTCCAATGAAATATTCCGGCTTTGTTTCATTTTATTAATTGTTGATTTAATTTCTTTATTCATATGAGTTTTTAACGGCTTTTCCTCTGTTTTTGTGTGTTTATTTTTTCCCTGTGATATTCGAGTAAACGGTTTTGGCTCCGATTCCATCCAATCGTCCGATTTTTCCCGAAAGTGCATTGATCACATCCTGCGGGGCATCAATTGCCACACTGATAATGTTTACCTCGCGCTCTCTGTATGGGATTCCCATTCGACCGATGATGTACTTTCCATACTCATGTAAAAGATGGTTCAGCGCCTCGATCGACTCCGGGTTCTCCACAATGATCCCGATTAATGCAATTCTTGTTTCCATGGTGCTCCTTTCTTCACTAACGTATTTTTGTAAAAAAAAATAGCCGCATCCTCCGAAGAAGATACAGCTAAAATTTCATACGCAAAACAGAAACTGTGCCCATATGATATTGACGCAGTCTCTTCCTTATGGCATGCCGTATCTTTCACCTCAATGATATTTTGGTGTTAGTGACAATTCTTTTTTGCAGACGAAACAGCAAGAACGTATCTCGGCTGTAACGTGTGCAGTTATGCGATAATATTAGCATGTGACCTTTGAAATCACAATGTAAATTCGTTATGTTCTTTTAAATATGCAAGAAAACCCTCACAGCCGCTTACAACATCCCGATAGGTTGCCTCAAAATCCCCGGTATACCACGGATCAGCGACGTCTCCTGCCTCCGACAGCCTGTGCGTGTGTTCATATCCCGCAAAGGACCGCATTTTGTAGATTTTTCCCTGACTGTCCTCGCCTCCGGCGATTTTTATCATGTTACGGATGTTCGCAGTATCCATGCCGATCAGATAATCATAGTATAAATAATCGTTTCTCGTCATCTGACGCGCCCTGTGCGGGATGGGTGGAACGTTCTCTTCCCTGAGTTTCCTTACTGTTCCGTAATGTGGTGTATTTCCGATTTCTTCGCGGCTTGTCGCCGCGGAATCAATTTCAAAATAATCTGCCAGGTTCGCTTCCGCCGCCAGATGGGCAAAGACACTCTGCGCCATGGTGCTGCGGCAGATATTGCCGTGACATAAAAATAAAATTTTTATCATATGATTTTCTCCTTGTGTTATTGAAAGATTGTGTAATTTGAACCCTCTATGTTCTCAATCACTTAATGATATATTTTGTTCCTCTGCCTTTTCCTTCAACTGCAATCACACCCTTTTTCTCCATAGCTTTCAGTAATTGTGTTGTTTTTGATTTGCCAAATCGGACATATGGTGCAATTTCACTTATTGGTTTCAGCATCGTCTTACTTAAAAATTTGTAAATCACTTTTTCGTCTTCGGTTAAATTGACATTCGTTTCAAATATCGGTAGTACAATTTTTATAGCATTTTCTGACACTTCAAATTCTGGTTTTATCAAACTCTCTGCATATAGTTGTTTGATTCGTGTAATTCCTGTTCCAAATATCTCTACTAATCCCAGTCTGTAAAATACATTTGCAAGATTTCTATTTCTTAAAATAGATAGTTTACCTGATAAATATTCTTCTGCCGTTATTCCAGCCGGCAATCCACCAGGAGACACCACTTCTATTCTATCATCAAACATAGAAACTCTGATGTGTGAATTAATATCCCATACCCTATGAATCAAAGCATTTGCAATTGCTTCTCTGAAAGCTGCTTCCGGTATTTTCTCTACCATCTTTCTGTCAGCCCCCTGTATTACTTCATATTGGTAATAATCTCTAAATACAGCAAGTGCTTTTTCATATATTTCTAAAACCGATATATGTTCAAACGTTACTCTTTTTTGAATAATACTGATATTCTCACCGAACTTAACAATATCAATTCCTGAAAAATGATTTTTATCTGCCAAAAGTCCCGCTGCATTATTATAACCATTTATATTGTCATACAGGTTCAATGTCTTTAAAGTATCTTGATTGAAAGTTTCAATGTAAATATTTTCTTTCAGTTTACACTGTAAAATTTCAAAAGATAGCTCCTGATCTTTACAAGGTAATTCTTCGAAGCTAATATTTTTTCCATCTAATACAAGCCTTGAAAATTCCAATGTATCTACCTCTATCGTTGCTGTATCATTTCGTTTGTATGCTTTTGATTTATATAAATACGGTTTTTGAAGACCACTTTTTACAGTAAGTTTTATCGTCTGGTCATTATTTTGTATTTCAAGTGTATAGTTTGGTTGAGGTGATATACTGTCATTGATTTTATTTTCGATATCCAGACAGGCCTGTTTTACATCTGGCAATCCTTTCACATTTCCATTATCATCAACCCCAAAAAGAATTGTTCCACCATTGTAATTCGAAAAGGCACTAACTGTTTTCAAAAAAGTATTCGTAATCGTTTCCTTGAATTCTAATATTCTTGTTTCACGCATAGTAATTGTTCCCTTTCCAACCATAATGATTATATTATATGCAAAAATACGCAAAAAATCAATCGTATTTTTTTACGATTGATTTTTCAATTGATTTTGAGTGTAGTATTATTTTTTGGCCAACTAAATTATGACAACTTTTTTAATTATTCCAATTCGGTCTTCCAAAGGTATAAATAAGGTGTAAATTATTTGTTTCTATCTAGAACATCCTACAAAATCAAGTCTTTCTCGCCATACTTTAGATGTTGCCGTGACAGATGAATAGGATTTTTATCATAATTTTGTTTTCTCCTTGATTAGCCGGTTTTTCTAAGTATGCTGTACGATGCTCTGCAATTAGGAATTACTATAAGTACATTCCTATAACTACCATGCTATTTTATAAATCTATAGATTCCTATCCCACTTCCCGCCTATACTCCTCAATTACCTCAAGAAACCGCTCTCCATACTTCGCAAATTTATTTTCGCCCACACCTGAAACGTCCAGCATTTCAGGCTTGGAAGCCGGCATTTTTGCTGCCATATCGATCAAGGTCTTGTCACTGAAAATAATATACGGCGGCATACTTTCCTCACGTGCAATTTCAAGGCGGAGTTTCTTAAGCCGTTCAAACAGCTTGTAGCCGGAAGATGTAAGTGTTTCCACACTTTTTGCTTTCTTCTTCGTTTTGGCGGCCTTTTCCGGCTGTTTATCTTCATCTGTGATCTTAATGGAAACAGAAGCCGCCGGATTTTTAAGGCCACTGATATCGCCAAGTTTGAGAACCTGATAATCCCCCACACGAAGATATCCCTCTAATACCAGCTGCTCGATCAAACGTCTTAACAGATTCTTGTTCGTTCCTGCCAGAACGCCGTATGACTTGTAGCGAACAGCTCCTATTTCCTCCAGCCTTGCCGTCTTAGCTCCGGCAACAGTGTCAATAATGATCTGCCTTCCATATCTTCCCTTCGCTTCGTATACGCAGTTGATCACTTTTTTGGCTGCTTCTGTCATATCCAAAGTTTCAAATTCCCGCAGGCAATTGCCGCAGTCCTGACATGGTTTTTCCGGATTTTCCCCGAAATACTTTAAAATATAATTGCGCAGACATTCTGTTGTATAGCAGTATCGTTCCATCACCTGCAGCCGCCGGGCATCCCTTTCCCTGACCGTCTCCCTGTCCGCCGGATCAAGATCCTGCATTTCCTTGTGATCCAATAAAAACCGGTTGATCACAATATCCTGCGGTGAAAATAAAAGAATGCACTTTGCGTCAAGCCCGTCACGACCGGCTCTTCCTGCCTCCTGATAATAATTTTCCATACTCTGCGGCATATTATAATGAATGACAAAACGGACATTCGATTTATCAATCCCCATACCGAACGCATTTGTTGCAACGACAATACTCGTGTAGTCGAATACAAAATCATCCTGCATTTTTTTCCGCTCCTCGGCACTCATTCCTGCATGATATTTTCCCACAGAAACGCCCTTGCCCTTAAGCAGTTCGTATATATTATCAACGTTTTTCCTTGTCGCACAATAGATAATTCCACTGTCACCGCTATGCTCGGAAATATATTTCAAAATATACTGCTCTTTATTCTTAGGCTTGTCCACCTGAAAAAACAGATTTTCCCTGTCAAATCCATTTACCAATGTAAAGGGATTCTGCAGTCCTAACGTGCAAACAATGTCTTCGCGGACGGTTTCTGTTGCCGTAGCTGTAAATGCACTGATGATCGGACGTTTCTCCAATGTTTTGACAAATTCAACAATTTTCATGTAGCTTGGGCGGAAATCCTGCCCCCACTGTGAGATACAGTGTGCTTCGTCCACTGTCACCATTGAAATAGGTACGCTTTTTGCGAGAGCGAGAAAACCCTCTGTGACGAGCCGCTCCGGCGCTATATAAATAATTTTGTAAATACCCTGTCTCGCTCTCCTGATCGTCTCATTATAATCTTTTTCAGAAAGCGAACTATTGATAAATGCCGCCGGCACTCCTGCCTCATTTAATGCTTTGACCTGATCCTGCATAAGCGAGATCAGCGGTGAAATGACCAATGTGATTCCCGGCAGAAGCAC
>ERZ1034781.695-NODE-695-length-16400-cov-9.559682_pt1 | contig 16400 bp, 14 predicted proteins | sample MGYA00520700_ERZ1034781 | MGnify/ENA primary metagenome ERZ1034781 (study PRJEB33766, sample SAMN09781709) | gut metagenome | biome: gut microbiome | host: Homo sapiens | place: Madagascar | study: EMG produced TPA metagenomics assembly of the PRJNA485056 data set...
CCCTGGAGTGTGGCCAGCATGATGGCACAGATGCAACTGGGGAATGTGAAGGCGTTGTTTGAGGACAAATCCTTTATCACGCTTCGTGAACCTGCCTGCGGTGCCGGCAGTATGATTCTGGCTATGGCTGACACCCTGAACTGTTCGGGGTATCCGGCATACCGCAGGATGTGGGTGTCGGCAACGGACATTGACCCGTTGGCAGCCGGCATGGCGTATATACAACTGTCGCTGTGTGGTGTGGCCGGAGAAGTGGTGATTGGCAACGCATTGTGTAATGAGCGACGCCGGGTGCTGCTGACGCCCGGGCATTACCTCGGAAACTGGTCATATCGTCTGCGTCATTCTCAGGAGCAGATTGCCGCCTGATACTGAACACTTTTCTGCCTGTGCCGGCCTTCGGGCTGGCATTTATTATTGCTGTTTTGTGTACACGCCACACTTTTGTTTACGCTGAAAAAATTATCACCCTTTGTTTATTTCTTTATTTTTGATTCTTATTTTTGACTTTAATCATAAAATGCAAAAAAGATAGAATTATTGCAACTCATTGAAATAACGATCTTTTGTGTCGCTATTTCCAGTTTTAGTGGTGGTAAAATTCTTTTATCTGCATTGATTTGGTTTTTTTGTCTATTGTTTTCTGTCTTTTCAGGATAAAAGATCGTTAAATCTGTATTTTTTGGTGAAAAACATTGTGATAGTTTTTGGGATAAGGAAGAGATGGAGATATGCATGCAAGAAGAAAGCAATAAAGTGTTAATACCGGGAAAAGTGGATGAAAGACGATTTTGGTTATTAATTGAATTATCTCCTTTTCGAAGCGAAAAGATTGTTCGCGCGCTCCGGGATTTTTTGGTTATGGGATACAACCGAAAGGAGGTGTGTGAAAAATATGGAACATCGTACAGTTATTTTTCGATAGCATTGAAACGTTTGACACATATTAATGATATTGTGTGTCAATTAGCATGGTGAAGAAGTTTATTTTTATAAGATAATAATGATTCGGATTGAGAATGCCAAGGAGTAAAAGGGGATAGTGAGTGACGTTATTGACGTTTAATAGTTAGGGTTGTGATAAACTTGAAATAATAACATCAGTTGCGTGAATGTATTTAAGTATGTTTGTTGTTATCTTATTTGTGTGAATAAGATAACACCAGCTATGCTGGTTTCTGTTGTTTTCTTTAATCTATTAAGGAAATTTTTGAAATGAAAAAAAGTATTTTAGCATCTGTAATTGCATTAGGTATGGTTTCTGGCCTGGCGCAGGCTGCAGGAAATGAAGTTCAATTTGTCGGTTCTGTTGTTGCAACAACTTGTGATCTGGAGGCTTCTGGAACGGGGTCTGATGCAGGTTTAGTGAAGAATATTATTGAGCTGGGGCAAACTAAGATAAATACTCCGGGTAAGGAAGTTACTTTTGCATTCAAACCCGTAAATAATGCGCAAAATCAGCAAAATTGCGAACAGCTGGCAGGCTCAAATTCTAAAGTTGTACTTACCTGGAACAGTAATGCATTTGATGGGCAGAATGGTCTGGGAGCAATTAGTGGTGCGGCTTCAGATGCTTTTGTGACGGTTCAGGCGCTGAACGCTGACACTAATAATAATGTAGTGATGTTGACCTCTGGAGATTCACAGGAATTTGCAGCAGCTAAGTTAGCATCAGATGGATTACAATATAAAGCCCAGTTAGTTGGTAAGACACAACCTGGTGATTTCCAGACTGCTTCGAAATTCACTGTCCATTATAAATAATTTTGTAATTAAAAGGGAAGGGATTCCCTTTTAAATCGCTAGTGTCGGAGTAATAAGATGTGTAGTGTTAAGAAGGCACCTGTATACAAATTATCTATGATAGCTCTTACTCTGCTATTGCTGTATTCTTCAGCGTCTAGTGCAGTTTCCGATACAGAGCTGAATACTGTCTTTTTACAAGGAACTCAGTTTGTCCCATCCATATTGAAAAAAGGGGCAAAATTTCCTGCTGGAGAATATTACGTTGATGTTGTCGTTAATAATGATAATGTTGGTAAGTCAAAGTTAAATATATCTTCGGAGGAGGAGTTATCGGGTGAGTTGTGTTTTTCACCGGAGTGGTTAGCGAGTTCTGGTGTTTTGATAAATCTGGATGAGTATACATCAGAATATAATAAGTTGAAACATTGTTACAAATTGTCGAGAGATTTATACACTCATGTGAAATTTAATTATGGCAATCAGAGTCTGATTTTTAGTATTCCACAGGCTAATATTATAAGTAGAACTGATCCCCGTCAGTGGGATTATGGAATCAATGCTTTTCGTTTGCAGTATCAGGGTAATGTTGCACATCTGAGTGGAAAAGAAACAACAGCATATGGCAGTGGTGATGTAAACATAAATTTAGGCCGATGGGTTGTAAGCAGCAATATGAGTGGTAACAGAAGTAGTGATGGCCGTTCTGATTTTGCTGTCCGTGACGCAACGTTATCCACAGCTATAAGTTCTTTGCGCAGTGATTTTCGTGTCGGGAAAGTATGGACACGTAATGAGTTGTTTAATGATTTTGGATTTTATGGTGCCTCTTTACGTTCTAATAGTAGTATGACTCCATGGGAGTCACGTGGTTATGCACCATTGATTTCTGGTATTGCAACGACGACATCTCGTATTAGCATCACCCAAAACGGTTATACAATTTATTCCAGAGTAGTTCAACCTGGACCATATGAGTTGACGGATGTTCGTTCAGTTGGTAATGGTGATCTTGTTGTGACAGTTGAGGATGCCTCTGGGAAAAAAACGAGTACGACTTATCCGGTGACCACTTTGCCGACATTATTGCGTCATGGAGAGTTGCAATATGATGTATCAATTGGTCGGAAATCCAGTAATAGTGATATTAATAAGCCTTTTACTGATGGTGATCAAGGTATTTTCTGGTCTGGTAGCTTGGCTTATGGACTGGGAGGAACAACTCTCGGTGCAGCTACAATATTACACAATAAATATCATGCCGGGGGGATAAATATTACTCAGTCTCTCGGAGAGTTAGGTGCAATATCTGTTGGCGGTGCTTTATCTCAAGCTGATTATGATAATCATCAGATCCTGAGAGGGCATAGTATTAGCGCAAAATATGCAAAGAGTTTCTCGGACAAAACGAATTTACATTTAATGGCTTATCGCTATCAAAGTAGAGACTATGTAGAATTCTCAAACTTTAATCCAACATATATTTATGGTCGCAATATAGACAAACAAAAATCGCGTTATGAAATGCAGTTAACTCAACGTCTATCAACGATGAGTAATCTTCATTTTTCTGCCTGGCGAGAAGATTATTGGCAACATTCAGGACATGCAGTTGGAGCAACATTAGGCACAGGGTTTACTTTATTTGATAATGTTTCATTTTCCGTAAATGCTGGATATAACGAAGCTCCGTATCAGGCAAAGCCAGACTATACAGCAGCATTATCCATGAGCGTACCGTTTAATCTTGGAGGAGTGCGACATTACAGTCATTCCTCTGTAGGGTATAGTTCTGTTTCCGGCACACAGTTTCGGAATTCAGTTTCTGCATCTGATGATCGTATCAGTTATACAGCCAGCGCGACAGCCTCTGATAAAGGAGCGCGTAGTGTATCTGCAGGTATTGGTTATGAATTTGATTCTGCTTCTGTTGGCGTAGGGGTAACTCAGGACAGAAATAGCACAAGCCTTAGTGGTGATTTTTCAGGAAGTATCGTCGTGACTGGTGAAAGCGGGTTACTTATGACGCGTGACAGGAGTAATACGCAAGGGGTTGTGCGTATCGCGGATATTCCAAATGTGCGTTTCAACGGGTCACCTGAAACAAATAGCCGGGGTTATACCGTTGTTGGGTTATCTGATTACAGCCAAAACAGTATTGATATTGATATGGAATCTGTACCAGATAATCTTGAGTTGGATGTTACTTCTTTCAGGGTTGTTCCAACTGAAAGATCCGTTGTTTATCGTGATTTTGGTGCAAATTATGTGAAACGTTATTTTCTGCAGGTTAAAAATAATTTGGGAGAATTGCTGGATGGAGGTAATGCTAAAACAGAACAGGGAGTGGATGCAGGTTTCATTTCTCGCAATGGTGTTTTGTCTATGGGCCTGCTGAGTGAGCCAAGTTTGCTTAAGGTTAGCCTTTATGGTGGGAAAGAATGCATTATCGATATGAAAGGTGTGAAAAATAATGTAAATACAGTACAGGAGGTTCGTTGTGAGTAATATTATTAAGTGCTTTTTTGTCGGGATTATTACCCTCATTTCTGTTGGACCTGTTTTTGCCGCTTTTACGATTAGTGGAACCCGATTTATTTATGAGGAAGGTAAGAAAAATATTTCGTTTGAAGTTTCCAGTAGTGCAGATGATACTTATGGTGGACAAGTTTGGGTGGACAATGTTAGTCAGAATAATGGTGTGTATATGATTCCTGCTCCACCGTTTTTTAAAATTGCACCAAAGGAAAAACAGATCGTGCGAATTATGAACTTGGACGGGAAGTTGTTACCTAAGGATCGAGAGTCATTATTTTGGTTGAATGTTCAGGAAATTCCACCAAAACCAAAAACAGATGGTAATGTTCTTGCTGTAGCTGTAAATACCAGAGTTAAGCTGTTTTTTCGTCCGAAAAACCTGATTATGGACCGTAAAGGTGCAGAGAAAAAAATCCAGATAGTACATAGGGGGAATTCTACGTTTTTAAAAAATCCTACACCGTATTATTTTGCGATTACAAAAGTAAGAGCCAATGGAAGAGATGTACCCTTGAGTTCTGATGAGGACCGGAGGTTGTCAATGTTTTCACCATTTGAAGAGGTTGCAGTCAGTAAATTCCCTGTTGGAGCGAAAGAAGTTACTGTCGTTTCAGTTAATGACTGGGGAGGGGTAGAAAATTATAAGTTAAAGGGATAATGACAATGCAATGTTTTAATTATATGAAAAAGTGTATTAGCTGCATATTAGGAATGTTATTGGTAGTGAAAGGAGCGTATGGAACTGGAGAGAATTCGGCATCAATCTTGGTTCCTGTAACGCTGATAAATATGCTACATACTTGTAGTCTGTCATTTAGTGGAGCAGGACTCAATAGTAACGGTGGTGTTTATCAATTAGGTTCTCTAAAAATAGGGGAAGAAAAAGAACATTCCTCCTTTAATATTATTGTGGATTGTAAGGATACAGATGGTACTGAATCGATTAATACAGCATTAACCGCATCAGTGCGAAATCCGACAGTAGATAACTACCATATTCAGATGACAGTTAATGGACAGTATAATGATAATGCGCCTGTATTGTGGCTGGAATCAAATGGAAAGAGCATTCCGGTAAATGGGGCTCCATTTTGCCAGGGCGTAAAATTAAACAGGAATGTGTGTACTTTAACGCCTTACACGCGAGTTCCTCTTAATTCACCGGGCGGAGAGATTTCGGCTGCTATAGTATTTGACATAACGTATATTTAATACGTAATAGTGAGACATTTATTGTGAAATGTAAGGCAGTTGTATTTATTGAGGGTTCTTCAGTTCAGGATTTATAGATGAAAGCTAAAGCTCAGTTAATTGTATTTTTTGTAACGTCAATTCTCACATCTGAAGTGTTTGCAGGAATTACAAGACTTGATGGCACTAATAATACTTATTTTTCAACAACAACGGTTATGGGATTTAATCCTGAAATATATCTGAAGGGAGGGGTGCATAAAGGCCATTCATTTGATGCAGAAATGATCATTGAGAATATTCATGTTATAGGAAAAGATGGGGCTTCAAGAAAATTGGAACCTTTGGGATTTAATTCTTTGTATTGTACTGAGGGGAAAGCTGAAGGCATTGTTCAGAATGGTCAGGCTCGGGTCAAAGTGCGTGATATTAATTATCAGTTTGGTGGAGTATACCAGACAAGTTGTGCCTTTGAGATAAAGACGAGAGGGCGTCTTGCAGGTGTATTGCCATCTGTTTCTTCAGGAGGGAATACATGGTTTGATGTTAGAACAGTAATAGATAGAAAAGGAAATGATCTTTTTGATTATGCAGAGTGTTCTTATAATGATGGAAGGGGAGGTAATAAAAAAGACTGTAGTTCTGATAAGTCAGAAAGGGTGACCGATTCTAATGCTACTAGTAGCTGGGATGAGAATAATCCTGCTGTAAATATTACAGGTATTGCTTATACTCCAGATTCATTAACCTTGAGAAAAGGTGAAAGAAAAGAATTACTCCGCTGGAATGGAAGTGGTCCGGTAAATTATTTTATCTCATGGATAATACCGGCTACGGAAACTATTCGATTGGTTGATTCTTCAGGGAGTGTGATTTCAAATAAACAGGGGAGATTAAATGACGGAGAACTACTTTATCTTGAATACTCGAAACCACAAATAAATGGTATTCATACTGGTTTTGTAACAATCGCATTAGAGTTAAGGTAGATTGAGATATTGTGAATCTGGTGATTGATTATTTATAAAGTTGTGAAAAATGGAATCAGGTAATAATATAAATATCTGGTTGGCTGGAGTGGTTCCTTATGAAGTAACTGGTGTGGAGTCGGTATTGGCTAAATATTCAGTTAGTGGGCGGAGGATTAATTCAGAAACCCGGTTTACATCAGGGGATGTATTGATTTTGTGTCTTGGTAGTACTCCTTTAATTGGGTGGTGGCGTTATTTGAGAATAATTAAGTGGTTGGAGAGTCGCTATGAAATAAAATTAATTGTATTATGTCCAGAGATAATATATTCGATGAATATATTCTGCGGAAAAAAAGTTACATTTCTCAATATAGAGTCCTTTTCTGATTCGGTCCTGAATTTTTTGTGGTATGCGCCGGAAGAAGAATATAAAGAAAAATGGATTGATAGATTCTGGCTTTACGCCGTTATGTGTTTACGTGAAGACCCGTCAGTTGAGGTAAAAGGCAATTTGGCGAAGAGAGCATATCACCGTAGATGTATTCTGTTGCGTAAGCTAAATTTGAGTTCAATACATCTTCTTCGGGTTTTTATGTCTGGGATAAAGATAAAAATATGATCATTAATCAACGGTGTTTTATTGTTGAGTGTTTTTGAAAGTTGATATTTTATGCATGCTTTTCTGTCATCGTAAGGGGAAAGGGGGCTTTTTTTGTGTTATCTGGAAGCATGGGGAAATATCTTGATGGGGAAAATGGTGAGAGATGTATACAAAGAAATTGTTGATTTCATGAACTATCAGATGAATACAAAGGGGGTGGAAAGTTTCAGAACCCGCAAAATAGCTGATGCTATTGGTTTGACAATATATCAAGCGCGTGTTTATCTTGAGGCGCTTCAGTCGCTTGGTATTGTAGAGAAAATTAATGCAGGAAAAGGTGTCTCAGGTGTGTGGCGCTTACACTGAGTATTATTTTACTTGGAGTGTTAAAAAATAGTGGTTAAGAGTGACTTTGTAAGCTCAGTTGAGCAGGAATAACCATAGTGTTTGTTAGATTTGTTTATTATGTTTGCATTATGTTTGTTGTTTTTTTTTTGATGTTTTTCGTTACAATGGTGCTATTTATTATGAGGTTTTTATGATTTTAAAAACAATAAGAAATGAACTGAGTTTTAGTGTGTGAATATACAGAATTAATAGTTGTTTATAATTGCTGTGTCAGAATTGATAATAAAAGCCCTGTTATTGACTTTACAGGGCTTGCTTTCTCTTTTGTTTAGATTCAGAAGGTGTATTTCACACCCAGCATGGCTGAGGTGTCACTGTACCCCTTGTCACCTGCCTGTACTCCCACATTACCCCAGAGATTCAGACGGTCATTTATCTGTCCTTCAACACCGGCTTTCACTTCCCCGATATTGCGGGCACCGTCCTGATGTACCGTCACGCCGTTCATGCGGGTACCAAAATCACGGGTGTTGTGCAGCCAGTTTACCTCCACGAACGGGCGGAACTCACGGGATTTACCGTCGTCCATTCTGTTGTGTCCCTTAATCCAGGTTTTCACTCCCAGACGGGTACGGACGTTACCGTCACCGGTGTTCTCAACACGGGTACCGTTGCTTTCACGGTGTTCATCCGCTTTTACACCCATCCAGACAACCTGTGCCTGAGGCTGAACATACCATTCATTCAGGCTGCCATGGCTACCGCTGAACTCACCTGCTTTCCAGGTATAACCGGTTTCCAGCGAAGCAGTCAGGCCTTTTGACTTCCAGGACTCGCCCGGCAGTCCGTCACCTTTCACATGGTTGTCAAACCAGCCGTACTGTGCCCACGTATCAAGATAAGCCCCGTTATGTGTTTCATCGTTGGCAAACCAGGTGGCATACAGACCTGTGCTGTATCCGTTCACACTGCCTTTTGAGCGGTATCCGGTGCGCACAGAGTCCGTATTGTTATGGTCGTTACCGTAACCAGCCATAACGCCAAGGTGCCAGCGGTCAGTTTCTCCCCAGCCCCACTGTGCAATGTCTCCCCCCAGTTGAACAACATAACGGTTACCCTGTGTTTTCAGCTGGCCTGTACCATCACGCCAGCGGTTATGTCCCCCTTCGTGGCGCATCCACATGCTGGTATTTTTCGTCTCACCGGTCATGATATCGGTGTACTGCACTGGCCCCAGACGTTCATGAAGACGGGTCACGAACATGGTGTTCGCTGCAGCCATATTTGCCGTGTAGGAGCCAGCTTCCGGACGCAGGTCATTATCATAACCACCCGGCGCAGGTTCAGGTTTAGAGTCCGGTGTTGGTGTTGGTGTTGGTTCCGGATTGGGCAGCGGGTCCGGCGTATTCTTGCCGCTGGTCAGATACCAGTTACCACTGTTAGTTCCTGTACCACGTCCCAGCTTGTACTCATAGGCACCGGCAGCAATACGCCCTGTCTGAGTAAATTCACCATCTGACTGCCCGTCGACGTGAATCAGTTCAATACCATTAAGCGTCTGCGCTCCGGAACCGCCCGCCTTGTTTACGGTAACAAAGGTTTTACCGCTGGTATTGCCCTGTACAATAAGTTTGTCTGTTGTAGAATCATCGCCTGCCAGCACGGTATTAAATTCGATATTCCCGTTATTTCCCCGATAATCTCCGGTTACCGTAACGACATTACCCACATTCTTGGTGGCATCAGGTCCGGAAATAACCAGGTTCCCGTTATCCAGCAGAAGATTTGTCACAGTGGAATCGCCACCGGATATCCAGGAAGCACCATCAGACAGGAGTATGTTAAGAGTACTTCCTGTAACAACACTGGTCGTTCCTGACAGGACTGATTTCTGTGATGCATCAACAGTTATTTCTGCATTGCTACCAATATTGGCCAGTATCCCCATATCTGAACGAGCGGTGGAATTTATCATGTCAATCTGACCAACAGAATTTGCGGCCAGGATAGCTGCAGTATTTCCGTGCAGGGAAGAGTCGCCAAAGGTGGCAATCGCTCCGGTTCGGCTATTTCCCTGATTAGTAAAGTCCAGGGCTGCGTATTGTTTTGAAACCAGGGAACTGCCCTGTAAATCAAGAACTCCTGTATCAGCCATAACGGCAGCATAGGAATTGCTTCCTTCTGCAAGCACAGCTAAATTCTGGCCTTTCAGCACTCCGCCGACGACCAAACCATCAGCACGTTCTCCACCCGAGGTGGTTATACTGACATTATTAAGATCAATTACTGCCTTGTTGGAAATGCTGATTCCCCGGGCGTTATTTCCCGTGGTCTTTATATCAGAATCAGAAACGGTGAGATTGCCCTGTGATGCATTAATACCATGAGAATTTTTTCCGGATGTAATTATCTGACTATCAGAAATACCAGTATATCCGGATTGTGTACTTTCTGAGGCAATAGCATAACTTTTTTCATTCGTAGTGGTAATTGTGGTTTGCTTTAAATATATGTCACCACCATTGGCAAAAACGCCATTTGAGTTAATACCATCAACAAGAATTTGCGTACCGTTAACGTTTACTATTCCACCTGCCTCGGCAGATACGGCACGGGAACTAGCACCATGAACGTCAATTGCTCCACCATTAACATTTACTACACCACCATTGGCAGCATTAGCAGCGGATGAGCGGTTTCCGCTTGTAGTGATTGTATGCCCGTTGGTATCAATTGTTGCATTTTGTCCGTTCGCATAAACAGCATTGCTGTCATTGTTGCTGTTCAGGACGTCATCAGACATGACAATAGATTGATTTTGATTCGCCGTTACTGAAGTAACCAGTGCAGCTGATGTCAGTGGGCTGAATAGTAGTGAGCTAATGATAACGGAGAGTGGTGATTTTTTAATATTCATATAAAAGACCTGAAGATGATTTCATGTATTCTATAGGCTCGTTTTTCTTATTCCCGACAAAGTTCCCGGGTAAGAATGTTTAGTTATATTTTTGGCTATGTCCCGTTAATGAATTGTATTTCTCTTGATTTGTAAAGTGTTTTTGAAAAAATGATGTTCATACAACTTATAACATCTCACAGAAATATCAAATGAATATTTGATATGTCAGAATGCAATGTATATATAACATATTTAAATTCGATCGTCAAAAACGATCGATAATGGATTGTTAATAGCTTTTAACTATCAAACATGTATTATCGATCGCTCGTAATGATCGTTGTTTGGCAAAACTAACCATTTTATTAAACTGAAGATCATTATGTGAAAGCTGAAAATATATATAAATATCAGCAAGGTAGCAGTTATTAACTATGGCGATATTTGTCTTGAGCATATTAAAGACTTTCAGCAGGCTTTGTTGGATTTTTTGCCATCATGTCAGCAATGTGATCTAAATCAAATATTGACGACAAACAACTTTTTTCACTTTTAAAAATTTTACGGAATACAAAAAGAGTTATTTGTTCACGACCTGTTTCTTTCTGACGATATTCCCTGCTTCATTTGCTGAAGCAGGAGAATATTGATGGTAAAGACAAATCCATCTTCTTCACAGGTAAGACGTGTCGCAGTTTATGGGCTGGCCGGATTGCAGTTCTTTTTTCAGGTTAGCCCGGTATTTGCCGGCGTCTTTCAGGCTGATGAGCTGTCTGTGGCACAGACTGCTGTGGAGGCCGGACGTGTGCTGCAGGGCAGCAACAGTGGTGACGCCGCCCGCCAGTTGCTGACCAGCCAGGCTTCCGGGCAGGCGGCAGATGCGGTCACGCAGTGGCTGAACCAGTTCGGTACGGCGAAAACGCAGCTGAGCGTGGACAGTGATTTCTCCCTGAAAGGCTCGTCGCTCGATGTGCTGCTGCCGTTTTACAACACCCCGAAGAACGTGCTGTTCACCCAGCTCGGGATGCGGGATAACGACGGACGCTTCACCACCAATGCCGGGCTGGGCCACCGTTACTTCACGGATAACGGCTGGATGCTGGGATACAACGTGTTTTACGATGTTGACTGGCGCAACACCAACCGCCGCTACGGAATTGGCGTGGAAGCCTGGCGTGATTACCTGAAACTATCCGCCAACGGATACAAACGCCTGTCTGACTGGCGGCAGTCCCCGACCGTTACCGATTATGACGAACGTCCGGCTGACGGCTGGGATATCCGTGCCGAAGGCTGGCTGCCTGCGTACCCGCAACTGGGCGGTAAGCTGGTTTACGAGCAGTATTACGGGAATGAAGTGGCGCTGTTCGGTGAGTCTGAACGCCAGAAAAACCCTCACGCCATCACTGCCGGCGTCACCTGGACGCCGTTCCCGCTGCTGACCGCCGGTGTCGATTACCGCCGGGGCAAAAACGGGGCTGACGACACCCGCCTGAGCCTCGGTCTGACATACCGTATCGGTGAACCGCTGGCGCATCAGCTGGACAGCAGCCGGGTGGGCGCACAACGCTCACTGGCCGCTAACCGCCTTGAACTGGTGAACCGTAACAATGATGTGGTGCTGGAATACCGCAAACAGACGCTGATTACCCTGCAGCTGCCACCGGATGTGTACGGTGCAGAACTGACAACCGTCACCCTGACACCACAGGTAAACACAAAATACGGGCTGTCCCGTATCGAGCTTGACGATGCAGAACTGCGTCAGGCTGGTGGGAAGATTATCAGCAACACCGGCAACCAGATTACGCTGCAGTTACCCGCCTGGTCTGCCGAAAATCAGAGTGTCACACTCTCCTGCAGGGCACGGGATACCCGTGGCAACCTCTCTGATATTGCCCGTACCCGTATTCTGGTGTCCCCGGCAGTACAGCAGCAGCTGGCTGTCAGCACGGATAAAACCACGGCCACTGCAGATGGTGCGGACAGTGTGCGCTATACCCTGACCGTCACGGGCAGTGACGGAAAACCGGTCAGCGGACAGGCTGTACGCTGGGAACACAACGGCGGCACGCTGAATGGTGAGAACACCACGAACGCTGATGGTGTGGCCACAGCCACCCTGACCAGTCAGACTGCCGGTATTATCCGGGTTACGGCCACCACCCGTAACCAGACGGCAAAAGCGGCTGATGTGACCTTCGTTGCCGCCATGCAGGGAGAACTGCTGGCTGACCGTACTCAGGCGCTGGCCGATGGTCAGGAGGCGGTTAGCTACACCCTGACGCTGAAAACCACTGACGGTAAGCCCCTTTCAGGGAAAAACGTCACATTCACCACCACGGCCGGGCAACTGAGCCGGACGCAGGGCACTACCGACCAGAACGGCCAGCTGTCTGTGCAACTGACCAGCACCCGTGCCGGACAGGCGGTGGTGAATGCCTCTGTGGACGGCACCACCATCAGTGCCGCCCCGGTGACGTTTGAAAACCGCCTGGATTCCGCCATTGTGGTGAACAAAACCTCCGCCGTTGCCGACGGGCAGGACAGCATCATTCTGACCGCTGTCATCCGGGATGTCGCCGGTGTTCCGGTCGCCGGGCAGGCTGTCACCTGGCACACGGACAACGGACAGTTCACACAGCAGGATGCAGTGACGAATGCTGCCGGTGCCGCATCTGCCACCCTGACCAGTACACAGGCCGGTAATGCACAGGTATCGCTTTCCCTGAACGGTACGACCACCACAGTAAGTGCTCCCCGCGTCAGCTTCACACAGCAGTTGTATCTCACCCTGCAGGCCGGCAGGACCACCGCTGTGGCTGACGGAAACGACGCCATCACGTACACCCTGAACGTGCGTGACGCAGCAGGTCAGCCCGTGAAGGATAAAGCCGTGCAGTGGAGCACCGACCTGGGCACACTTTCAGCCTCGCAGGGCACAACCAGTGCACAGGGCGAAGCCACGGTAACGCTGACCAGCACGCAGGCAGGACAGGCCGTGGTTAATGCCACCGTGGACGGTAAACAAATCAGCGCACAGTCTGTCACCTTCACCCGTACCGTCCGTGGTGTCATCACGGTTGAAAAAGAGCGTGTTTATCCGGGAGCCAGACAGACGGTCACCCTGACGCTGACGGATGCCACAGGCAACCCTGTCAGTGGCGAACGCGTGGACTGGCATGTTGACAGCGGTAATCTCTGGCAGACACAGGGCACAACGGATGCACAGGGCCGTACCACCACGACGTGGGAAAGTACCACGCCCGGAACGGCCACCATTACCGCTGACGCGTATGGTCAGCAGTACACGGCCCCTGTCATCACGGTCATGCCTGCCCTGACGGTCAGCAGCGTCACCGGCATCGATGCCACTGGCGCAGACGGCAAAAACTTTGGCAAGCGTGTTCCCAACAGCACCTGGCCGGGCGCGAAATTCCGCATCGATACGGAGAATGCCGCCGGCACAGTCACCTGGACTGCATCCTCACCGGCCGTAAGCATCAATGGCAATGTCATGACCGTGAAGAGCAATCCGGCAGGTGTCACCCTGACCGGCACGGATACGGACGGACAGACCGTGACCCTGAACATGGGTGGCAACTGGTTTGCGCAGAGTGCGACAAAATACGAATGGCTCAACAGCGATTACGACGGAACAGCGATTTACTCCTGCCGCCAGCTGGGTGCACAGGTGGCTTCATCCGGTGCTCTTCAGGGCGTTATCAGTGAATGGGGGGAACTGGAAACCTACGAAGGCTGGACCAACCTGAAAAATAACTGGCTGTATTCCAGTACAACCGTTATCAGTGGTAATGGCGTGAAAAGCACCATTGCTTATTATTTCCCTGGTGGCAGGGAAGGGCTGTTGTCCGGTATCCGCGGTTATTACGCCTGTCGCTGATATAATTGAGACAGAGAGGGTGAGAGGGCACATGCATGGTGCCCTCTTTTATTTTGCAGGATATATCGCTGCGGATGAGAGAATGTTTTGCGGGAAAATCATCTCTTCCGGTAAAAATGGTAATACAATCGTCGTTCTTTCCGGAGAGATATCAATTCCGGCATATTTCCATGCGTACCAGACCAGTTCTGTGCAGTAAAAACCTTATCCAGACAGCCAATCAACCAAACTGACTCCTGTATTGTTTGCACGTTTGATTTGAATACAAATACGCGCGAGAATTCATAGAAATAATGTGGAAAACAGGTGTTTGATGCTCAGACTCTATACTCTATGGGAACTTGAAAGGGAACTGTCTCCCGATGAATTTCAATACATACTGACTCCCGGTGCTGCGCTGGAAAAAGCCGTATTCACTTACGAGCTTGACCACCGTAATTACACATCCCCTCCGGTCAACTGTGTCCCTGAATTGCTGACCAGCCCAAAAGATAAGCCTTATATCTGTTCTGGATACGATCCTGTTTATGATGCCCTTGAAATCAATCTGATGGAGGGCTGGATTATCGGCCTGGATACCGATGAATACTGGGATGACTCCGTAAATCCTTTTTACATCAATTCTGCAGGTGAGCTGGTTTTTGACAGTGTGGATCCGTTTTGCTGGGTGATCAGTGATTTTCAACGGGCTTACCAGATCGCTATCAATTGTCAGAATGGCAGGAAACCTACAGCCACAGAGAAATTCCGCCCGTCAGATGAGCCTGTGCAACACGCACAGGCAGCGAAAACCATCAACAGCAAAGCAGCAGGACGATTGCTGGCTGCCGGGGGAATTTACAACGGCAACATAGAGGGATTCAGACGGACAGCCGAGCAGTTGGGGGGCGATGCTGTTAAGGGGTATGATAGCGTTCTTAACGAGACCACATCCGGGGTGATGGTAGCAGCAGCCTCATTGCTTGTTATCCGCAACCCGATGGCGGCGGAGGAATTGACAAACTATCTGGGCAAATACAAAAAGGCTCACGTCCTGCTTGAAGATATGAATGTGTCAGAGTTGAACTATGCTCGTCGTGATCGTGCTGAATATAACGCACTCCGTAGAGAGTTTAACAGCTCTGTTCGTCCGAACTTTCTCAAGTCGATTTCCACTCACCCGGATGCGCTATTGACGTTTGATTCTGACAACCTGTTGCGCCTCGCCGACGGAAAAGTTCCGTCCGGATGGCAAGTCCACCATAAGATTCCACTTGATGACAGCGGCACAAATGCCCTGGATAATTTGATACTAATTCAAAACTCGCCATATCACTCTGCGCTATCAAAGACCCAGGCGATAATCACTAAAGACATTCCATACAACTCCAGTACTAAGGTTCTGTGGCCTTCGCCGAATGGCGTAATTTACCCAGTAGGAAAATGAACACGTTATGAACGACACAAATCAGAAGATTGGTATTCTTAATGCGTTGATGGTTTCTGATAGTTACCCTGTAGCCAGCCCCGTAGCGCCAGACGTTATGGCGGAATTAGTGCTAAAGCCCGCGCCAGTAGAATGGGATGAAATAAAACGCAGTGTTTACTCTGATATGCAAAGGCTGGTGATAAATCGCCCGGATTACGCTGATATGTTCAAAGTCATGGATGGTCTGGAGTACAACGGGCTCACCCTGTATGGGATGACACAAACGGATAATGGCGAGTTGGCATGGTCAAATATCTATATTCGGAACATTGATACACGCGACAACGAAATCTATGTTGATCCAAACCTCACAGACAAACTGCTGATTGGTGAAGATGGTATGTCTGTTTTCGTATACAGCTTCAAAGATAACTGTTTCCAGATCCGCGATAAAGCCTCAACAGATTACGTTATTGATGAGTACAAAACTTTTAACGATCTATTATCAGCTCTTATCAACACAGTGAAGTAACGCTGTCTCTGAAAAATGCAGATGAGGTATGGAAACGTACGCCAGTGAATTAACCGTCTGGTAATCGATTTTTCAAATGTTTATTTTTTGCTTACCGTACATTTTCATACGATTGGTGTCCTGCAAGTACTGGGCAGAATAATTTCCCGACACCGGTAAAGAGTTAATGATGGTGGGCACGTTCTGCAGTGATGCAGAGTGTGCGCACCATTTTTTCTTTACAGGGGCCTGTATGTCACTGACACCCACCGATGAACAGTCTGCC
>ERZ1034781.696-NODE-696-length-16399-cov-12.349547_pt1 | contig 16399 bp, 9 predicted proteins | sample MGYA00520700_ERZ1034781 | MGnify/ENA primary metagenome ERZ1034781 (study PRJEB33766, sample SAMN09781709) | gut metagenome | biome: gut microbiome | host: Homo sapiens | place: Madagascar | study: EMG produced TPA metagenomics assembly of the PRJNA485056 data set...
CCGATAGTCGTTCACTTTGTTTCCCAGAGGAAACTCTGTTCTTTGCGCTCAAGTCTGAGCGTAATGACGGTCACAACTACATTCCGGAGTTGTATCGTCGTGGAGTCAAGAACTTTGTGGTGACTGATGTCCCTAAGGGATATGCTTCTGATTATCCGGGAGCCAACTTCCTGAAGGTTGTCAACACGCTGGAGGCTCTCCAGCGCCTGGCAGAACGTCATCGTGATGAATTCAACATCCCTATCGTGGGTATTACGGGTTCTAATGGCAAGACCATGGTCAAGGAGTGGCTTTATCAGCTGCTCTCACCGAGCATGTTCGTTACCCGCAGTCCACGCAGTTACAATTCGCAGATAGGTGTGCCATTGTCGGTCTGGCTCATGAACGAGCAGACCCAGGTGGGCGTGTTCGAGGCTGGTATCAGTCAGCCGGGCGAGATGCTTGCCCTGCGTGACATCATCCAGCCTACCATCGCCGTACTCACCAATGTGGGTTCTGCCCATCAGGAGAACTTCTCTTCCCTGGAGGAGAAGTGCAGAGAAAAGCTTATCCTCTTCCATGATGCAGAGACCGTGGTTTACGATGGCGATGACGAACTGATTACCAAGGTGGTGGCTGAATATCCAGATTATAAGGGAGAAAAACTTTTCTGGTCGCTCAAGAACCCTGAGGCTCCTTTCTATGTGAAGAACATCGAGAAGCAGCAGAACGTGAGCGTCATCACTTATATCTATAAAGGAGAGATTGACAGCTTCTCCATCCCATTCATCGATGATGCATCTATCCAGAACTCCATCATCAGTGCCGTGGTGGCTTCGAAGCTCGGTGTTTCTGCCGAGGATATCGACAAGCGCATGGCAAAACTGGAACCTGTGGCGATGAGACTGGAAGTGAAGGTGGGACAGCATGGCTGCACCCTTATCAACGACAGCTACAACAGCGATATCAATTCGCTCGACATCGCCCTCGACTTCATGAACCGCCGTCCTGACCACCGTGGCCGTCGCCATACGCTGATATTGAGCGACATCTATCAGAGCGGTCTGTCGCCTGAGGCTCTCTATAAGGAAGTAAGCGACCTGGCTCGCAAGCGTGGCGTGGTGAAGTTCATCGGTATCGGACCAGAACTCTGCCAGCAGCATGATGCCATTCAGATTTCAGAAAAGTTCTTCTTCCAGGACGTGGAGGAGTTTATCAAGAGCGAGGTGTTTGCATCGCTTCGTGACGAGGTAATCCTGCTGAAGGGCGCCCGCCAGTTTGGTTTCGACCAGTTGACGGAGTTGCTGGTTCAGAAGGTACACGAAACCACGCTCGAAGTGAACCTGAATGCCGTGGTAGCCAATCTGAACTACTACCGTGCATTTATGAAGCCGGAAACCAAACTGGTCTGCATGATCAAGGCAGACGGTTATGGAGCAGGAGCCGTGGAGATAGCCAAGACCCTGCAGGATCATCGTGTGGATTATCTTGCCGTGGCAGTGGCCGATGAGGGTGTTACCCTTCGCAAGAACGGCATCACCAGCAACATCATGATCATGAACCCTGAGATGACCGCCTTCAAGACCATGTTTGATTACGACCTGGAGCCTGAGGTATATTCCTTCCGTCTGCTCGATGCGCTGATCAAGGCAGCCGAGAAGGAGGGAGTCACCGGATTCCCTGTTCACATCAAGTTGGATACAGGTATGCATCGTCTGGGCTTCGACCCAGAGAACGATATGGAGGAACTGATAGGCAAGCTGAAGCATCAGAATGCCATCATCCCTCGTTCGGTGTTCTCTCATTTCGTGGGCAGTGATGCCGATTGCTTCGATGATTTCTCAGCCCATCAGTTTGAACTGTTCGACAAGGGCAGCAAGCAGTTGCAGGCAGCCTTCGACCATAAGATTCTGCGCCATATCTGCAATTCGGCAGGTATTGAGCATTTCCCGGAGCGCCAGTTGGATATGTGCCGCCTGGGTCTGGGACTTTACGGCATCAACTCACGCAACAACGAGACCATCAACTGCGTGAGCACCCTGAAGACCACCATCCTGCAGATGCACAACATCAAGGCAGGGGATAGCGTGGGCTACAGCCGCAAGACCATCCTCGACAGAGACAGTGTCATCGCCGCCATTCCTATCGGCTATGCCGACGGCTTAAACCGTCATCTGGGCAATCGACATGCCTACTGTCTGGTCAACGGTCAGAAGGCTGAGTATGTGGGCAACATCTGCATGGATGTAGCCATGATAGATGTAACCGACATCAACTGCAAGGAGGGCGACTCCGTAGAAATCTTCGGCGAGCATCTGCCTGTTCAGACGCTGAGCGATATTCTTGACACCATACCTTACGAGGTGCTGACCACCATCAGCAGCCGAGTGAAGCGAGTTTACTATCAAGATTAGGATAAAAATCGTTAGAAAAACGTACAAAAATAGGGAAATCCCGTCCGAAAAGCTCGGATGGGATTTTTTTAAGTAATATTTTCGATGAAAACGTATTAAAATTGAAGAAAAAAGTGTATCTTTGCAACCAACAAATCATCTAAAAACAAGTGAAGGGGTACACTTGCGTGTATTTCCTTAACTAATTAACAATTCAAAAGTAATAATGGAACAGGTATTTAGCTATATCATAAGCTTGGGAGCGAGCGTGATGATGCCAATCATCTTCACGGTCATCGGCTTGTGTATCGGCATGAAATTCGGAAAGGCTTTGAAGTCGGGACTCTTCGTAGGTGTGGGTTTCGTGGGCTTGGGTGTGGTGACGGCTTTGCTGACAACCAACTTCAACGACCCTTTGAAGGCAATCTCCGACATCTATCACCTACAGTTGAACGTGTTTGACATGGGTTGGCCTGCAGCCGCTGCCGTGGCTTATAATACAGCAGTGGGTGCCTTGATTATCCCAATCTGCTTGGGAGTCAACTTTCTGATGTTGATAACCAAGACCACCCGTACGGTGAACATCGACCTTTGGAACTACTGGCATTTTGCCTTTATCGGTGCCGTGGCATACTTCGTGATGGGTGAGAGTCTGCTTTGGGGTTACTTTGCAGCCATCGTCTGCTACATCATTACATTGGTATGTGCAGATTTGACCGCAGAGAAGTTCCAGAAGTACTACGACCTGGATGGTATCTCCATTCCGCAGCCATTCTGCCAGAGTTTCATGCCATTCGCCATCCTCTTCAACAAGGCAATGGATATGATTCCTGGTTTCTCTAAGCTCGATATCGATGCAGAGGGATTGAAGAAGAAGTTTGGTGTGCTGGGTGAGCCATTGGTTCTGGGTGTTATCGTGGGAGCCTTGATTGGTTGGGCAGCACAGCTCGACATCAAGAAGATTCTCTTCCTCGGTGTGACCATGGGAGCCGTGATGGAGCTGATTCCTCGTATCACTTCCTTGTTTATTGATGGTTTGAAGCCTATCTCTGAGAAGACCCAGGAATTGGTGAAGACCAAGTTCAACGGCAAGAAGGTGCATATCGGTATGAGTCCAGCCCTGGTGATTGGTCATCCTACTACCCTGGTGGTATCGGTAATCCTGATTCCGGTTATCCTTGCCATCGCCGTATTCCTGCCAGGTAACCAGTTCTTGCCATTGGCATCATTGGCAGGTATGTTCTACCTCTTCCCAATGATCTTGCCATTTACCAAAGGTAATGTGGTGAAGACACTGATCATCGGTTTGGTAGCCCTGATTATCGGTCTCTATTTCGTAACCGATATGGCTACCGACTTTACGATGGCAGCCAACCAGGTTTATGCAGCCACAGGCGATAATGCCGCTCATATCCCTGACGGATTCGCAGGTGGTGCCCTCGATTTCGCCTCTTCTCTCTTCGGATGGGTTATCTATCGTGGCGTGAAGCTCTCTTACATCGCTATGGGCGTGCTCACCATCATCACCATCGCCCTGATGGTTATCAACCGCCAGCGCATCGTGAAGGAAGAGAGAATGGTAAAAAAGTAAAAAGGTAAAAAAGTAAAATAAAAAAGTAATGAAAAAATTAACATTAATATTAGCAGCAATGGTATTAACAGCAAGTCAGGCTTTTGGCCAGTGTGGTAAGTGTGGATACGAGGTGAAGGCTGAGAATGCCTACACCAACTACAACGTTCGTTATGCTAGCAACCCTATGGATGCCAAGCATTACACAACAGATCGCCTTCGCAGCGAGTTCGCTATCGAGAAGGTGTTCGCTCCTGGTGAGGTAAACTGGACCTACACCATGTTCGATCGTTTCCTCATCGGTGGCGCAGAGCCAACAACCGCTCCTTTGAAGCTGACTTCAATCGCTCCTCTTTATACAGACAAGCCAAACGACCAGAAGAACCTGCTCGACAACCGTGAGTTGGGTATCATCAACATCGGTGGCGAGGGTACAGTTAACGTGGATGGCAAGAAATATACCCTTGGTTTCCAGGAGGCCCTCTATGTAGGTCGTGGTGCCAAGAACATTGAGGTAAGCAGCAAGGATGCAGCCAAGCCAGCTAAGTTCTATATGAACAGTGCCTGCGCTCATCAGACTTATCCTACCAAGAAGGTGACTCTGAAGGATGCCAACAACATCAAGGCTGGTAGCCTTAAGGAGAGCAACGACCGCGTGATTCATCAGTTGATCATCGATGGTGTGGCTGGTGTTCGTACCTGCCAGTTGCAGATGGGTGTTACCGAGTTGAAGGAGGGTTCTGTATGGAACACCATGCCAGCTCATACTCACCTCCGCCGCATGGAGACATACCTTTATTACAATGTTCCAGAGGGTCAGAAGATTCTTCACGTAATGGGTGAGCCACAGGAGACCCGTCCTATCTGGCTGAACAACGAGCAGGCTGTGATTGCTCCAGAGTGGTCAATCCACTGCGCTGCCGGCACCAGCAACTATACCTTTATCTGGGGTATGGCAGGTGAAAACCTTATCTATAACGATATGCAGGTAGTGAAGATTCCTACATTAGAATAACAAAACGCTTAAAAACTTAGCAAATGAGCTCTATTTCAACTAGTAAAATGTCCAACTTCCGTTGGGTGATTTGTGCGTTGCTCTTCATTGCGACCACAGTGAATTATATGGACCGTCAGGTTCTGTCGTTAACATGGAAAGACTTCATCGCTCCAGAATTCCACTGGACAGATGACGATTACGGTACGATTACCGGTCTTTTCTCCATCTTCTATGCCATCGCCAACCTCTTTGCAGGTAAGTTCGTGGATTGGATGGGAACCAAGAAGGGTTATCTCATTGCCATCTTCGTATGGTCAACAGGTGCCGTGATGCATGCAGGTTGCGGTTGGGTAGCTATGCAGATGGAGGGTTATGATTCTATCGAGGCACTCCGCATGGTACAGGCTGGTAGTGATGCAGCCGTAGCTATCGCCACCATTAGCGTATGGTTGTTCCTCTCTTGCCGTTTGATTCTTGCAGTGGGTGAGGCTGGTAACTTCCCTGCTGCCATCAAGGTAACAGCCGAGTATTTCCCAAAGAAAGACCGTGCGTTCTCTACTGCCATCTTCAACAGTGGTGCCTCTGTAGGTGCTTTGGCAGCTCCAGCCACCATTCCATTGTTGGCTCGCAGCATGGGCTGGGAGTGGGCTTTCATCATCATCGGTGTGCTCGGTTATGTATGGATGGGTCTCTGGGTGTGGCTTTATGAGAAGCCTTCTCAGAGCAAGCATGTAAACAAGGCTGAGCTTACTTACATTGAGCAGGATGAAGATTTGGAGAAGGTAAATGCTGAGGCTGAGAAAGTTGAGACTGCAGAGGCTTCTGAGGAGAAGACAATCGGCTTCCTCAAGTGCTTCAGCTATCGCCAGACCTGGTCGTTCATCGTGGGTAAGTTGATGACCGATGGTGTATGGTGGTTCTTCCTCTTCTGGGCTCCTGCTTACTTCTCTGATCAGTATGGTTACTCTTCAGACTCTGGTATGGGTATTGCCCTCATCTTCACTCTTTATGCGATTGTTACGGTATTGAGTATTGGTGGCGGTTATTTGCCAACCTATTTTGTAGATAAGAAGGGTATGAATCCATATATCGGTAGAATGCGTGCGATGTTGATTTTCGCTTGCTTCCCATTGCTCGGTTTGATTGCTCAGCCTATGGGTGAGTACAGTGCATGGTGGCCAGCTATCATCATCGGTTTGCTTGGTGCAGGTCATCAGGCATGGTCTGCTAACCTTTATTCTACTATTGGTGATATGTTCCCTAAGTCAACCGTTGCTACCATCACAGGTATTGGTGCGATGGCAGGTGGTATCGGTTCTTTCCTGATCAACAAGGGTTCCGGTATGCTCTTCACCTACGCTGAGGGTCAGGGTTCAGCCTTCACCTTCATGGGCTTCGATGGCAAGCCAGGAGCCTACATGATTGTATTCTGCATCTGTAGTGTGGCTTACCTCGTAGGCTGGTGCATCATGAAAGCATTGGTACCAAAGTACAAGCCTATTGTTGTGGAATAGTTTATAGTTAACAGTTAACAATTAATAGTTTATAGTTAACAGTTTATAGTTAACACTCTGTTTATCGTTGACTGTTGATTCGTATATCAAATATAAAAGCGCATCGGACTTATAAAAGTTGCCGATGCGCTTTTTCTTATTAATCTGATACCCCTTTTCCTGCCCTTAAAATCTACAAGAATAAATAAATTAGTTTAAAATATAGCGAGGTATCTATTTTTTTTGTAACTTTGCACAAAAACTTAGTAAGATCAATTATTCAATAAACAAAAATGATGAAACAAGCAGTTATGTTTTTAGCTTTACTCAGCCAAAGTCTAGGCTTGACGTTTGCTGATAATCTGACCGAAACAAGGGGCATCGGACAATATCCGGGTCGCCCATCTCAGTTTACGGCTCCTAAGATGGTGAAGGACCAAACCTACAGGAACATCGCTTTGAACCGTATGGTGTATACTTCATCCAATGCTGATTTCAATCTTACGGGACATCTCGTAACCGATGGAATCATCACCAGTAAGGCTCCTTCGTTCTTGAGCGTGAAAACCAATGAGGGCGAGCTGTCTAACCGTGACAAGGAGAAGATGATTGACGGCAATACGGTGACAAGCCAATATATTAAAGGTGAAGATGCTTTCGTGGAGTTCAACTGGGATGCCATGAAGGTGAACCTCAAGAATCTGAAGTTCACCGGTGAACTGGCTTACTACAAGGAAAAGGCTTCCGAAGGTTATGTGATTCGTGTTTTGGGTTCGCATAATGGTACCAAATGGGAGGTGCTCGGCGAGGAGAAAGGCGCCGGACTTCCTGGTGAGGCTACCAAGCAGCAGGTGAGCTCCGACCCTAACAAGTTCCAGGACGTGGTGCGCCTGCCGCTCAGAAAACTGAATGTTAACATTCCTTTGAAGAAGCAGGGCAACTATGAGCATGTTCGCATCGAACTGAAGATGAAGGGTGCGGCATGGTGGCGTATCAAACTCATCGATAATACCACTTCGTGGCGTCCTTCCATGCACTTCTCAAGTGTATGGAAATCTGATTTAACCAATAAGTTGAGTTCTAAGGCGCAGTGGCTCTATGTGGATTTGGGTACAGAGGCAGACTTCGACCAGGTGAATCTCTACTGGGTGAACAAGGCACGCCATGGAAAGATTCAGGTTTCTAATGATGCCAAGAATTGGAGCGATATTGCTACCCTGGGACAGCAGAAGCAGAAGGGACTGGTAGAGAAGGTGGCTTGCAAGGGCCATGGCAGATATGTGAGATTGCAGTTGATTGAACCAGATGCTTCCGGCCGATTCGCCTTGTCTGAGATGCAGGTGATGGGGAAGGGCGGTTTGCATGCCGAGGCAGCCAATACGCTGGCTTCAAAAAACGGCAAGCAGATGCTCAACCAGTGGCAGTTGCGACGAGAGGGAAGCGATGCCTGGATTCAGGCTACCGTTCCTGGAACTGTGCTTGCCAGCTATATGAATATCGGGGCAGTGCCTGATAACCGCTACGATGATAATATGCGACAGATTTCCGAGTCGTTCTTCAACTCTGATTTCTGGTATCGTACTACCATCAACCATCAGCCATCTGCCAACAGAAACCAGCATACCTATCTTAACTTCGATGGTATCAACTGGAAGGCGGATATCCTTCTGAATGGTCAGAAGATAGGACGTATCGATGGTGCCTTTATCCGTTCCCGCATCGACGTGACCAAGAAGTTGAAACCAGGTGCCAACAAGTTGGAGGTACATGTTATCAAGAATGCCCACTTCGGCGTGGTGAAGCAGAAGAATCTTCAGAACACCGATTTGAACGGTGGTGAGTTGGGTGCTGATAACCCTACCTTCCACGCTTCTATCGGATGGGACTGGATTACCAATACCCCAGGTCGTGAAATCGGTATCTGGAATGATGTGTATCTTACTCATGATAATGGCGTAAGTGTTTCAGACCCAGTGGTTACATCCACATTAAACTTGCCTGATACCCTGGCATCGATGACCCCATCTGTGTTCCTGCAGAATGCGGACGCCGTGGCAAAGACCGTGAAACTGACGGGTTATATCGGAAAAATCAAGTTCGAGAAGGAAGTAAGTCTGCAGCCAAACGAGAAGTGTGAGGTGGCTTTTGCGCCTGCTGATTATCCGCAGCTCAAGAACCAGCGCATGAATCTCTGGTGGCCTAACGGCTATGGTTCACCTTATTTATATGATGCCGGATTCAAGGTATCTGACAAGGCATCTGGCGAGATGCTTTCTGAGCTGACCTATAAGGCTGGTATCCGCCAGATGAGCTATACCGACCTGGAGACCCAGACCAAGATTTACATCAATGGCAAGCGACTGAATCCGCTGGGCGGTAACTGGGGCTTCTCGGAGACCAACCTCAACTATCGCGGACGTGAATATGATGCAGCCGTTCGTTACCATAAGGAGATGAACTACAATATGATTCGCGACTGGGTAGGACAGATTGGCGATGAGGAGCTGTATGAGGCATGCGATAAGCATGGTATCATGATATGGCAGGACTTCTGGCTGGCGAACCCATGGGACGGACCAGATCCTGATGACGACAAGATGTTCCTCGAGAACTCTGCCGATTACATCTCCCGCATTCGCAGTCATGCATGTATCGGCATCTATTGCGGCAGAAACGAGGGCTTCCCTCCTGCATCCATCGACAAGGTGCTGAGAGAGCAGGTGAAGGCAATTCATCCACAGTTGGGCTATATTCCTAGCTCAGCCGACCTGGGTGTGAGCGGTCATGGTCCTTACCAGATGAAGTCACCATCTTTCTACTTCGCTAACCAGAGCCATAAGCTGCATTCGGAGCGTGGTATGCCTAATGTTCCTACCTTCGAATCGCTGAGCAGAATGATGGAACCGGAGCATCTGTGGCCACAAAACGATGCCTGGGGACAGCATGATTATACATTGAAGGGTGCCCAGGGAGGTGAATCTTTCAACAACATCATGGAAAAGCGATATGGCAAGCCTCAGAGTGCAGAGCAGTTTACCAAGTGGGCACAGTGGCTGAACTATGATGGCTATCGTGCGATGTACGAGTCTTCTCAGCAAGACCGTCTCGGTTTGCTCATCTGGATGAGTCATGCCTGCTGGCCAAGCATGGTTTGGTGTACCTATGATTATTATTTCGAGCCAACCGCTGCTTACTTTGGTGTGAAGAAGGCTTGCGAGCCATTGCATATCCAGTATAATCCAGTGAAGAAGGTTGCCGAGGTGGTTAACTTTGCCGGTGGCGCCAAGAACGGTCTGGTGGCTAAGGCTCAGATTTTCGATATGTACGGAAAGCTGATTAAGGAGGATAGCCAGGAAGTGAATGTGGATGAAGACCAGACTCTTGATGCGGTAAGCGTAAGCGAGCCGGATGAGACTGTTTATTACATCAAGTTGACGCTTCAGCAGAACAACCAGGTGGTATCTGACAACTTTTACGTGATGGGTAAGGAGGAGGATAATCTCCAGGCACTTTCTAAACTGCCAAAGGCAACGGTTGCCATCAGTGGCAAGCGCTTTGTTCAGCAGGGTGAAGAGTGGATTGGCGAGGTTGAAATCCGCAACACGGGCAATGTGCCAGCTCTCTTGATCCGTTTGAACCTGAAGGGTGGTGATGGCGAGCAGATTCTGCCTGTTATCTACAGCGACAACTACTTCAGTCTGATGCCGAATGAGTGCAAGAAGATTAAGGTATCTTATCGCAATGAGGATGGCAGAGGTCAGGCTCCATACGTGGAGATTACCGGTTTTAACAAGTAAACAAAAAAGCGCATCAGAATTCTGATGCGCTTTTTTGTTTACTTGAGGAATCCCTGTTGCTTGAGGGCATCGAGAAAACCGATGCTCATGGCTTCGCAATCCTTCTTGGTATATCGGATGTCGGTGAATACCTGGGCGAGGGTTTCTACGTTGTTGATGCGTACAAACTCCTTATTCTCTTCCAGTGCTTCCTTCTCGGCATAGAAATCATCAATCTTTTCTGGGGTATAATCCTCGAAATGCTCGTTGTGGATGATGCTGCGCAATGGCAGACGGTCGCTCAGGGCAGGCTGCTCATCCGGCCATCCGATGGTAAGGGTAGCTACTGGCATTACCAGCTTCGGCAACTTCAGGGTGTCGATGATCATTTTCGGCATATACACCGTGGTGCCCAGAAAGCAGGTTCCCAGACCCGCCTCTTCTGCCAGATTGGTAAAGGTCTGCGTGAAGAGCAGGGCATCGGTAGCCGCATTCATAAACGAGAGAATGTTGTCGTATCCCGGGGTTCCCTTGCGGTTTTCTGCCCAGAGGGTGGTACGGCGGTAGTCGGCACAGATGGTGAGTACCACAGGAGCGCCTGTCACCATCGGCTGGTTGAAGTGGGCAGGAGCCAGAGCCTTCTTTCCCTCTTCGCTGCGGGTTACCACTACGCTGTAGAGCTGCAGGTTTCCCATGGTAGGAGTGCGCATCGCCTCTTCCAGCAATCTGTTCAAAAGTTCATCTGTTACCTCTCTGTCTGCATATTTGCGAATCGAGGTTCTTTTCTTGATTGATTCCATATCTTGTTTCTTTTTTATATTTCTCTTATCTTCTGCAAAGATAATGAAAGTTTCCCAAAAAGAACACGGTTCTTTTACATTTTTTGCTTCATAATGAGCTTTTCGTGCGTTTTTTGATGAAATATCTGCTCAAACGTTTCATATTTTAGAAATATTGTTTTAATTTTGCAGCTAATTATTAAACGTTTGATATGAAATATACTGAAGATATGAGCTTCGAAGAAGCTAGCCAGGCTTTTCTGGCGGAGATGAAGGCCGGTTTGGCTACTCTTCACGAGCATTTTGATGGAGAAACCACCGATTGGGAAAAACTCCATCTACCTTTGGCTAAAATGATCTCTAATGAGACGCATGGTACCCTCTGCGACCCGGAGGTGGTGGAAGTGCGCCCTAAGGAATTGGAGTGTGATGTGGTGAGATACCAGAATAATAAAGAAAAATGGGTTGCCCTGGTGGGATTGCTCAACGGGCATCCATACGAGATATTTACAGGTTTGCAGGATGAAGACGAAGGCATCATGCTCCCGAAATCCGTGACCAAGGGAAAGATTATCAAGACTGTGACCGGAGAGGGACAGAAACGATACGACTTCCAGTTTGTCAACAAGCGTGGCTATAAGATTACCGTCGAGGGATTGAGCGAGAAGTTCAATCCGGAGTATTGGAACTATGCCAAGCTGATTTCCGGCGTACTGCGCTATCGCATGCCTATCGCCAACGTCATCAAACTGGTTGATCAGCTTCAGCTTACCTCTGAAACCCTCAACACCTGGCGTGTGGGAGTGGAGAGAGCCCTTAAGAAGTATCTCAACGAAGAGAATGGAGAGGAGAAGAACGTTGTTGATGAAAGGAACGGTGTTGAAGAAAATAACTCTCTAGAAAATGCTGGCGATGGTGAAGAGCAGTAAGATCTTTCTTAAGAATATTCGCTTCCATGCCTATCATGGAGTGCTGGAGCAAGAGAATACGGTGGGCAACGATTATCTCGTCAATCTGTCGCTGGAATACGATTTCACCCGTGCCATGCAGACCGATGAACTCAGCGGCACCATCAATTACGCCGAGGTGTATGAACTGCTGAAAAGAGAAATGGCGAAGCCTAGCAAGCTTCTTGAGCATGTGGCTGGCAGAATCGGCGATTCGCTCTTTGCCGCCTATCCTTCCATCAAGGAAATACAATTGTCTGTTACCAAGATAAATCCGCCGATGGGAGCCGATAGTGACGGCGCTGGGGTGGAAGTTGTATTAACAAATGATAAAACTTAACTGTAGATTTAGGTTTTCTGATAATAAAGTAGTAATTTTGCAAAATCATCTGAATGATGTGTAAGAAAATAACATTGCTGTTGGCTTTGATGTGTATGCTGGTAGTGACGGCGTTCGCAGCCAACAAGCGTTTTACGCTGGTTATCGACCCAGGACATGGCGGCCATGATGCTGGTGCAAGAGGTGCCATCTCCATGGAGAAGAATATCAATCTTACCGTGGCTCTGCGCTTCGGTAAATACGTGGAACAGAACATGCCTGAGGTGCGTGTTATCTATACCCGAAAGCAGGATGTGTTTATTCCGCTTCACGAGCGTGCGAATATCGCCAATCGTGCCAATGCCGACCTGTTTATCTCCGTGCATACCAATGCGCTTCCGGCAGGCAAGGTGGCACGTGGCTTCGAAACCTATACGCTGGGTATGCACCGCGCCAAGGACAATCTGGATGTGGCGATGCGAGAGAACTCAGTGATTTCGATGGAGAAGGGCTTTGAGCAGACTTACGAAGGTTTCGACCCGAAATCTTCTGAGAGTTACATCATCTTCGAGTTCATCCAGGGTAAGAACATGGAGCGCAGCGTGGATCTGGCTCGAATGATTCAGCGCAGCGTGTGCGATAGCGGTTGTCGTCCTGATAAGGGCGTACATCAGGCTGGATTCCTGGTGCTTAGAGAAACTTCGATGCCGAGCTGTTTGATAGAGTTGGGTTTCATCACTACGCCTGATGAGGAGCGGCTCTTGAATGATAATGCCAAGGTTGACGACATTGCCAAAGGCATCTATGAGGCTTTCGCCAAGTATAAGAATAAGTACGACCGGTCGGTTTCCGTGCCTTATCGTGCTGCGAATCGACAGGAAAGCACCCTGCCGAAAATCGTTCCGGATTCTTATAAGGAAGAGGCGGAAAACAGAAGGGTGAAGAAGCAGGAACCCGTAAGAAGAACGAGAGCATCAAAAACTGATGATTCTGACAGAAAGGCTGATACGGTAGCATCTCAGTCGCGAAATGCTCCGAAAGATGCACCGGTGTTCAAACTTCAGATATTCGTAGGCAATCGGAATCTCCGAAAGGGCGATGCTCATTTCAAGGGTGAGACGGAATTCGACAGTTTCCAGGAGGGCAACCTGGTGAAATACACCTTGGGGGCATCTACCAACTATAATGAGATTTATCGCTTGCGCAAGGAAAAGATGGAGAAGTTCCCGGAAGCATTCATTATCGCCTTCAAGAATGGGAAGAAGTATGATGTGAATCAGGCTATCCGAGAATTCAAGCAGAATAGGAACAGATAATAAAAAGAACAAAATTAGATAGATATGAAACTTACAAAGGAAATTAGGATAGCGTTGGTAGCTGTTGTTGGTATCTTGGTGATGTATTTCGGAATCAATTTTCTGAAAGGCATCAACCTGTTTTCCACCAACAACACCTATTATATGACGTTTGATGACATCCAGGGTCTGGGCGCCTCTACTCCTATCTATGCCGATGGTTACAAGGTGGGAACGGTAGACAAGGTGGATTTCGACTATTCGGGTGATGGTCCTATCAAGGTGAAGGCCGACATCAATAAGGATTTGAGAATTCCTGCGGGGAGCAAGGCTGAGATAGAGAAAGACATCATGGGCAATCTCCAGGTGAACCTTCTGCTTGCCAACAATCCGCGCCAGAGAATAGAACCAGGTGATATTATTCCTGGCTATGTGAACGCCGGAATGATGGGAAAGGCGGCCGAACTGGTGCCGGTGGTAGAGAAGATGTTGCCTAAGTTGGATTCCATCCTCACAAACGTGAATGCCCTTCTGGCTGATCCTGCCCTGGCAGCTTCGCTGCACAACGTGGAGACCATCACCAACAACCTCACCGTTTCTACCCGAGAGTTGAATACGCTGATGGCTGGTCTCAACAAGCAGGTGCCTGGCATGATTGGCAAGGCGAATGGCGTGCTCGATAATACCAATCGACTGACGGCAAACCTGGCTAGCCTCGATGTGCAGGGCACACTCAACAGAGTGAATGCCACACTGGAGGGTGCGCAGAAGTTTACCGACCAGTTGAACAGCGGAAAGGGTAGTCTGGGCTTGTTGATGAACGATACCAAGCTCTATGACAACCTGACCTCTACGATGTCGCACGCAGATTCTCTGGTCATCGACCTGAAGGCGCATCCAAAGCGTTATGTTCACTTCTCTATCTTCGGCAAGAAAGACAAGTAAAAGGGGCGTTTTTGTCCTAAAATGCTAGGAAATCAGGAAACAGCTTAAATTAATTTTGTCTAAATAATAAAGACGATGTTTCACGCCCCGAAATGTGAGCCGAACTTGTTGTAGTTTAGCCATTTCGGGGTGTTGCAAAATTGTTTCACTGTCACTAAAACGCAACTGTGGATAACTTTCTTAGTTGCTTGATTCTCAGTTGGTTGTAAGTGTGTCTTAAAATATTATAAATGGGGTGATTTGCTACTCTCCGTTTTTTTTCGTAACTTTGCAACCGATTTCGCATCCAGGTGGTGTGGAGATATTTCAAAATCTTTAAAAATAGGTTAATTAAACAATTTAAAATATTAGGTAATAAGTGTCAATGTTAGCAAGTCCAAAGGCGCTTTGGGACAATAGTCTTTTGTTCATAAAGGATAATGTTTCGGAGCAGCAATATAATACATGGTTTAGACCAATAGTCTTCGAGTCGTATAAACCTTCGACTAAGACTTTATTGGTTCAAGTTCCAAGTCCGTTTGTATACGAGTACTTGGAACAGAATTATGTTGGCTTGTTAAGTAAGGTGCTTCATCGAAATTTTGGCGACGGAATCCGTCTCACCTATCGTGTGGTAGCTGCTGATAAACAGCAGCCTGTGGCGCAGGGAGTAGATGCCGAAGCGAGCGACGATGTTGATACCTCGCGAAATGCGATGAATCATCAGGTAGGAATGCCAGCCGATGTTCAGCAGCAGGAAGACATTGATACCCAGCTTGACCCAAAGCTCACCTTTAATACATACGTAGAGGGAGACAGCAACAAGCTGCCTCGTTCGGTGGGATTGTCTATTGCTGAGCATCCGAACACTACGCAGTTTAACCCGATGTTCGTCTATGGCCCTTCTGGTAGCGGAAAGACTCATTTGGTGAATGCCATCGGATTGAGAGCCAAGCAGTTGTATCCTCAGAAACGAGTGCTTTATGTAAGTGCCCGTCTCTTCCAGACGCAATATACGGATGCTGTGCTGCATAATGCAAGCAACGATTTCATCAACTTCTATCAGTCTATCGATATTCTGATTGTGGATGATGTGCAGGATTGGGCAGGAAAGGCTAAGACTTTGAACACCTTCTTCCATATTTTCAACCACCTCTTCCGCAATGGTAAGCGAATCATTCTGGCAAGCGACCGACCTCCTGTGGAGTTGAAGGACATGCCAGACCGTCTGATTACCCGTTTCTCTTGTGGATTGGTAGCTGAGTTGGAGAAGCCAAATGTGGAACTTTGTGTCGATATTGTGAGCAGTCAGGTTCGCAAAGACGGCTTGAAGATTCCTAAGGATGTGGTTTCTTATATTGCCCAGACCTGTAACGGCAGTGTTCGTGACTTGCAGGGTGCCATTAATGGCCTGTTGGCTTATAGCATCGTTTACAACAGCAGCATCGATATCAAGTTGGCTGAACGTGTGGTAAAGCGTGCCGTGAAGGTAGAGGAGAGTACCAAGACTCTCACCCTTGATGAGGTGGTAGAGGCTGTATGCTCTCATTATAAGGTGACGGTGGCTGCCGTAAACAGCAAGAGCCGCAAGCGTGAGTATGTGGAGGCACGTCAGGTGGCGATGTATCTGGCACAGAAACTCATCAAGATGCCTGCTTCGAGAGTGGGCAAACTGATTGGTAATCGTGATCATAGCACCGTTATCCACAGTACTACAAAGGTGGAGGAACGCTTGAAGGTTGACGCTGAGTTTAGCGATGAACTGGCAAGCATCGAGAGCGGCTTGAAAGTAAAGAAGTAATTCTAGGGCGTTTTTTTCTAAAGAAGCCCTGATCACATAGATAAGCACGGAACCTTGGTATAGTGGTTCTCGTTTATATAAATGAAATAAAAGGAAGCCTGGCAAGTTTGTATTTGCCTTGGCTTC
>ERZ1034781.703-NODE-703-length-16273-cov-5.142188_pt1 | contig 16273 bp, 10 predicted proteins | sample MGYA00520700_ERZ1034781 | MGnify/ENA primary metagenome ERZ1034781 (study PRJEB33766, sample SAMN09781709) | gut metagenome | biome: gut microbiome | host: Homo sapiens | place: Madagascar | study: EMG produced TPA metagenomics assembly of the PRJNA485056 data set...
CGCCGTGCGCTTGACGAATTGATCGCGGATGGAGAGATGCCCGCATCCTCACAGGTCGTAAAGACGGAGGATGGCTCTGTGTGGAGCGCATCGTGGGAAGAAAAACTACGCGGGAGCGCACTGGTCATGATCCGTTTCATGGGAAATACGATCCGTACGAAGTTTTGGACGGCGTGTATGCATTTTCTCTCGCGGGAAGGGATCCCGTATTACATGGATGCGGCGGGATCGGCAGAGGAGGAGTGCATAGAGCGGGTCGCGGCAAAGGACATCGCGGCGATGAAGGCGTACTCGTTCTATGGGGGTCTGACGAATTACAAGAATCTGTGGCGCTATGTGGGGGCACTTTTCGAAGAACCTTTGCACGCTGTAGAGCCGCCGTCACCGATCTGCTGGGCTGGGATCTACCACCCCGGCATGGAGAAAAACTTCATGACGGATCTCACGAGCTATGAGAAGACGTTTCTGCGCGAGGGGCGTCCGACGCTGGGGCTTCTCTTCTATCGGGATGAGTGGATCTGGGATGACCTGCATTACCAGAAGGCATTCATAGAGGAGGCGGAGCGGCAGGGGCTGAATGTCATCGCAGTCTTCACGAATGGTCTGCCGGATCCGAAGCTGGGGATGCCGACGATCCGTGAGGTATTTGAGAAGTATTTCATGAAGGAGGGAAAGCCTCTCGTCGATGTCATCGTGAATGTGATGAAGTTCTCCTTTACGACGTCGGGGTCGATTTCCATCAAGGCGCTGGAAGAAATGGGTGTCCCTGTGCTGGAGGCCTACTCTCTGATCGCTCCGAAGGAGGAGTGGGAGGCATCGCCGGAGGGGATGAATGCGATGGAGATCTCCATCTCGGTCACGATGCCGGAATTTGATGGGATCATCCACGGGATGCCGATCGCTGCGAAGCATGTGAAGGAGGATGGGGAGGTGGAGTACCTGCCCATCCCCGAGCGTATGCGTGCGATGGTCTCGCGGGCGGGGGCATGGGCGAGACTGCACAGGAAACCGAATGCGGAGAAGAAGATCGCGATCATTTTCCACAATTACCCGCCGAAGAATTCGAACATCGGGAGTGCGTATGGTCTGGACAGCATCGAGAGCGTACGACGTCTGCTCGGCTTCATGAAGGAGGCAGGCTATCAGGTCGATTTCATCCCGGAGGACACGGAGGCCTTCATGAAGCGGCTGACGGCGCAGGCGACGAATGACCGCTCGATGCTGACGGAGGAGCAGGAGGCGGCGTGTCAGAAGGTCCCGAAGAAGCTCTACTGTGATTTCTTTGATACCTTCCCCGAAGAGACGCGGCGGCAGATGGAGAAGGACTGGGGAAAGGCGCCTGGCAGGGTCATGACGACGGAGGCGGGCGATATTCTGGTACCGGGGCTGATGGACGGGCATATTTTCCTCACGGTACAGGCGCCGCGTGGGTATGGCTTTGATGCGGCGAAGATCTATCACGATCCTTTTATAGCACCGACGCATCAGTATCTGGCATACTATCAGTGGATCCGTGATGTATGGGGAGCCGATGCCGTGGTCCATGTGGGGACGCATGGAAATCTGGAATGGCTTCCGGGGAAAAGTGCGGGGATGGATAGAGGAAGCTATCCCGATCTGGCGCTGGGAAGCCTGCCGAATATCTATCCCTACCATATGACGATCACGGGAGAGGGGATCCAGGCGAAGCGGCGCGGCGGCGCATGTCTTGTGGATCATTTGCCTGCACCGATGGAAGAGGCAGGGACGTATGAGGAGCTGGCTGAGCTGGAGCAGGCGATGGATGAGTACGCGCATTTTGAGAAATCGGAACCGGAAACGGCGAAGCGGCTGGTACCACGGATCCGTGAGCTTGCGGAGAAAGCAAGTCTGGACGGTGAGGTGCCGTATACGGAAGCGGATTTGGCAGGGTATCTTTCGCGCCTTCACTGCTATATCGAGGATCTTAAAAATAGCGAGTGCCATGTCGGACTGCACATTCTGGGAGAGATGCCGAAGGGGGAAACGCTCATCCATGAAATATTGGCTCTTCTTCGTCTGCCGAATGGTGACATCCCCTCGATCTGTGAGCTGCTGGCTGAGGAGGAGGGGACATCCGTGGATATGCTGGTGGGACAGGCACAGACACTTTTTCCGAATGGTCTCACCGGGGGCGAGTGGATGGCGCGCCTGCAGCGGAAGGCAGAGGGACTGGTCCGCAAGCTGTCAGAAATGCATTTCGACAAAGAGAAGGCGAAGGCACTGGGGACAGAGAGGGAGCAGCCGCTGCTTCGTTTCGTTTGTGAGGAGGTATATCCGCGTCTTGCAGAGACAAAAAAGGAAATGGAGCATACCCTTCGCGGGCTTTCTGCCCGTTACATTGTGCCGGGGATCTCCGGCTCTCCGCACGCGGGCGGTGTCTCTCTTCTGCCGGCAGGGGTGAATTTCTACGGCATCGATCCGCGGCGTCTGCCGACAAGGACGGCATGGGAGGTGGGAAAAGAGCTCGGAGATCAGGTCATCTCGCAATATATCGAGAGCGAAGGCCGGTATCCGGAAAGCGTCGGCATGGTTTTCTGGTCGGGGGCGAATATGCGAAGTCACGGGCAGTGCATCGCAGAATTTCTCTATCTCATGGGCATTCGTCCGATCTGGGAGCCGGGCAGCCTCTATGTGAAGCGTATGGAGCCCATCCCCCTGTCGGAGCTCAAGCGTCCGCGCATCGATGTGACGGCGCGCATCAGCGGTCTTTTCCGTGATACCATGCCCTCTGTCGTCTCGCTCATGGACAGGGCGGTGCTGCTCGCCGCCTCTCTTGCGGAGAATGACGAGGATAATTACGTCAGGAAACATATTTCTGAGGACAGCCGGATCATGGAAGAGAAAGGCTCGCCCAAGGAAGAGGCGTGGCGGGAGGCTGCGTACCGCATCTTCGGGGATGCCCCGGGGACGTATGGCGCAGGCGTTGCGGCGCTTCTGGAGGAGAAAAATTGGGACAGCCTCGATGACCTCGCGAATGTTTTCATCCGATGGGGCGGTCATGCCTACGGATCGAAGTCAAATGGCAGCTACAAGCCCGAGCTCTTCCGTGAGCGTCTCGCGCATATGGAAGTCACGATCAAGAATGAGGATAACCATGAGACCAATATGATGTCATCGGACGACTACAATGCTTACCACGGCGGCTTGATTGCAGCGGTCAGAAGCTGCTCGGGGAAGAAACCGCATGCCTACGAAGGGGACAGCAGCGATCGGAGCCGCATCAAGGTACGCACTGTCGAAGCGGCAGCGAAGCGCATCTTCCGCACGGAGACTGTGAATCCGAAATTCATCGAAGGCCTTATGCAGCATGGCTACAAAGGCGCGGCAGATCTTTCAAATCGCGTCGCCGTCAGTTTCCAGTGGGATGCGACGAGCGATGTCATGGAGGACTGGATGTATGAGAAGCTCTCCGCCGCCTATGCCCTGGATCCCAAGGTGCAGGACTGGATGAAGCGTGTGAATCCCTGGGCGCTTAGCCGCATCACCGAGACGCTCCTTGAGGCAGCGCGGCGAGGTCTGTGGCAGGCCAAAGAGGAGACTGTGGATGCTCTCGAGAAGCTGTATCTTGAGGTCGAAGGCGAGATCGAGGAGGAATAAGAAAACGCTGATCGGATCGCAAAGCGATCGGATCAGCGTTTTTTCACGGAATGGCGCTCTCTGTCCCATTGTCACAAAATATCCAGATCCTCATAAGCGGGGCGCATGACATAGCGCCCCGTCTTATCAATGAGCCCCCATTTGCCTTTGACCTTGACGCCGGCGAGACCGGAGGAAAAGGGGGTGACGTCGGAAAAGGTATCGTCATGAGGGAAGGCTTCATGACCTGCAGGCGTGAGGAAGCTCCAGCCGTTCTTTGTCTTGACGGGAAGGAGGCCTTCTCCTGCTTTCGATACAGCAAGGTAGAGGGGGGCGGTGAGGCGTGTCCCTTCTTTGTCTGCGATGCCCCATTTGCCCTCTTCCTTATAACCGAAAAGACCACTGCCCAAGGATCGGATCTCCTTATAGGAGAATGGCAGAAGCTCGTGACCGTCTTCCATGGAGAGGAGGCCCCATTTCTTGTTTTCATCTTTGGCGAGAAGTACACCGTCTTCCTCATCAGGGAGGAGACCGGTATAGATAGTATGAGCGATGTAGGTGCCTTCGCGGTCGACCCAGCCATAGCGGCCGTCTTTCGAAAGGAGGATGCCTTTTCTTCCGGCGGAGAAGACGCGGTCATTGGCGGGGCTGGCGATGACTTTTCCGTTCTTGTCGATATAGCCGCGCTTCTCCGTGACGGATGTGACAGGCTCATAGTCGTATCGGCCGGGATACCAGATGGGCAGGCCGATGCCCCATCCCCATGGGTGATGGTGATGGCGGAAGGCAAGCCAGTCGCCCCATCCCCAGCCGATGCCGATGGAGATAGGAGGAAGGCTGCGGACGGCGCGCGTCTCCACCTCGCCTTCTCTGACTTCGGCAAGACCGTCCTTGAAGGGGAAAAGCCGGTCGTAGTCTGCCATGAAGGCGATGGTGCCGTCAGGTCTGGCATAGCCGTTGCCGTCGATGGTCTTGACACCGGAGAGACCTTCGGAGAAGGGGGTCAGCACAGCTTTGAACTGCGGCTTTGCGGTGACGTGTCCTTCGGTATCGATGAATCCCCAGAGCTTGCTGTCGTCCCTGATAGCCGCGTAGCCTTCGCTGAAGGCCGGCGAGACGGCTTTGTAAGTGGGAGGGATGATTTCCTTGCCCTCTCTATCTATGTAGCCCCAGAGATTCTTCTGGTTTTTGACGGCCAAGCGTCCCTCTTGGAAGGCAGCACCGGTATCCTTGTAGATCGGGGAGACGATATAGCGGCCCGTCATGTCGATGACGCCCCAGCGTCCTTTTTCTTTGACGGCGGCGAGACCGTCTTCGAAGAAGCGCGCTTCCTGATAGACAGGCTTCACTTCTCTTCCATCGAGCGAAAGATAGCCATAGGTCGCGCCCCGCTTTACGATCGCCATACCGTTCTCGAAGTCGGAGACTTGATCGTAGGCGGCACCAGAGATCAGCGATCCATCCTTTTTATAGAAGGAGATATTCTTGTCCTTCCCACGGACGGCGAGAGCGCCTTCTTTCCAGATGGAGCGGCTTTCATAGGAGATCGGGATGATTTCCTTTCCCGCGCGGGTGAAGAATCCGCGAAGTCCGCCTTTTTCTGCTTCAATGAGATCATCACGCCCCTCTTCAGAGAGAAGGTCCTCCTTCTGCTCGCCGGCCTCGGAGAGTGAGAGGCCGAGACGGTCATACGAGATCGGGATCACGACTTGGCCGGCACCATTCACTGCGCCCCACATGCCGTTTTCTTTGACTGCGGCTGTGAAGGGGAGCGTGGGTTCATTGGCAGAAATCGCTGTTGTTGCCAAAAGGGCAGCGAGCGTCAGGAGCAGTGTACGTTTTTTCATAGAGAGCACCTCCAGAAAGATGATATTCTATCCTAAGGAAACACTGATTAAATCGTTGTCCGACTTGGCTCTTGCATTTTCATGCAAGGCGAGAAATAATCCGACGCGAATAGCGAGCTATTTAAGGAGGGTTATGACGAAGCATTGCAAGAAAATACATGCCAAATCGGACTCTGCGATTTAATCAGCGTTTCCTTAATTATAGTCAAAGAACGAGGGGCTGTAAATTGAAAGCAAAAAAGCATTTTCCGCGGGGAAAATGCTTTTTGATGCTATGGGGATCTATGGGGCGGCACGACCCGGGGGATAAGTTTGAAAGCAGGGAAGAGTAGCTAGTGGCTAGGGATTAGGGATTAGGAGTGACTAGTGACTAGTCACTGGGATTCTCCGGCATCGTCATCCCGAGCGTAGCCGAGGGATCTTTACTGCACCGCAGGAAATCAGCGTGCATGCGCCGAGGGAAAACGATGTCTTGGTGCTGTCTCACAGCAGGCAATGAGCGTTCTGCCATAGAGATTTCTCGGCTACGCTCGAAATGACGACGGCGCGAAGCGCTATCAAAATTCCGCGGCGCTTCTGATTATGATGCGCCGCACCAATCCCTTTGAACCTCTTGAACCTCTTGAACCTATAGAATCCGCTGAACCTTTATCATTCCACTTCGATGAGTTCATACTGTGGATTTCCCATCTTGAGCTCTTTCATCGCCTGCAGCTGATGGAGACCGTGGCGAGACTCGATGCGCTTGACGAGATCCTGATTCGAGGCGGTCTGATAGACGAGGTCGACCGATGCCTGATCGATGGCGAGAAGGTCGGTCGAGGCGAGGATGCCGATATCCGGGATCGTTGGCTCGGCAGCGATGAGACCGGCGCAGTCGCAGTCGACAGACATGCGGCGCAGGACATTCAGGTAGACGATGTGCTTGCCGAAGAGATCAATGGTGGCTTTGGCGGATTCCGCCATGTTCTCCATGAGGAGCTCCTTGCCTGGCCAGGCGTCCCAGTCTTCCGGCTGGTTGTTTACATCGACGCCATGGACCTGGCTCTTGCCGATGCGTCCATCCGCGCAGCCGATGGCGAGATTCTTCATCGAGCCGCCGAAGCCGCCCATGGCATGTCCTTTGAAATGGGTGAGGACGATCATCGAGTCATAGTTCACGATGTGGCTGCCCATGGAGACTGTCTTGAAATGCTTGCCGCCGCGGACTGGAAGCTCGATAGTCCCTTCTTCGTCCATGATATCAACAGGGCAGAAGGTCCAGCCATTCACCTGCAGGGTGTCGCGGTGCATGGCTGTCGTGTAGCGGTCTCCTTGGTAGAGCGTATTCGTTTCTACAATCGTGCTGTCCTTCACCTGCTTCTGAAAGGCTTCCACCATGTCACGCGGCAGGATATTCGGCCCATGCTTTTCACCTGTATGCAGTTTAATGGCTACTTTGCCATAGATGGCATCATTGATCCGTGCGTAGAGCGAGATCAGGTGCGCTGCATCGATCGCGCGAGTGAAGTACACCTTGGCGCGGCTGCCTTCTGCGCTTTCATCCACACGACGCGAGCCGATGACGGGAGCCTGTTTGTATGTTTCCATATCGTATCCTCCTTAATGGCTAGGGCTGCCTGTGGCAGCTCCGATCTACTTCATTAGTATAGTCTGTATTTTCTTCAATCACAAATGCTTTTGGCGAATGAGCATGGAAGCGGGAAAAGCATGGGAAGGCCCGGTCGGCGCTCTGCGAAGGAGAACCGATGGGATGGGGATCACAAAAAAACGCCCATGCATACACATGGGCGTTCATGTTCTGGAGCCGGCAACAGGATTTGAACCTGCGACCTACGCATTACGAATGCGCCGCTCTACCAGCTGAGCTATACCGGCATTGACATGAAATATTGTAACAAATGGAGTGGGGGTTTGTCAAATGAATTTTGCTATTTTCAGAGAAGGCTGCGCGTTTTCCAGGGATCATGCCGAGCGTATGCGCCTGTAAGCAGGAAACAGGATATGCGTCATGGGCTTTTAAAAACCTGTTGACAAATCCGAATTTCCGTGCTATACTTCTAAACATTGTCGGGGCATAGCGCAGTTTGGTAGCGCACTTGGTTCGGGACCAAGGGGTCGCAGGTTCAAATCCTGCTGCTCCGACCATTTTTATGCGGGTGTAGCTCAATGGCAGAGCGCCAGCCTTCCAAGCTGGTTACGAGGGTTCGATTCCCTTCACCCGCTCCAGAAACGATCCGCTCTTGGGGCGGGCTTTTTTATTGCCTGAAATGACTGGCGCCTGCCTTTCGTGCATCCAAGGGAAAGACTGATCCCGCGATTTTCCGGCATTTCCTTATACCCGTTTCCGAAATATGATAAGATAGTAGCAATAGCAGTGGAGGTGGATCACGATGGCATACACAGAAGCGGAATTGATCGGTCAGCTGGAGAAGGATCTTGCGCGTCCGGGCGAGCTGTATGTAAAGGACTATATACAAGAGGGCGGGGCGGCGAGTGATACAGGGCGCTCCTATGAGGTCATCATCAGCACGTATCTCGTCTCTCACGCAGAAGCACTGAAAATGACAGATATGAATTGGGGCATGGTGCATACCGCTATCGGCAAGACTTCCGAGCGAGGGAGCCGCATGGCGCAGAAGCTGCTTTCGGAGAAGGACTTTTTCCATGCCATTCCGCTTGACGGAGATGTGCGTCTGACAGATGGGACGATGGCGGAGATCGGATACTTTGATTTTATGACGCTCGATAAAGAAGGAAAGAGCCTCACACTCTTTGAGATCCGGCCATATCCGGAAAAAGAAAAGCCGCTTTCGCGTCTCCTTCGCTGCTGGAGCCTCAAAACCTCACTGAACAAAGCACTTCTTTTGCAGATGCTCGGCATGGAAAAGCTGCCGCGGATCTCCATCGTGACGCTCATCACCGGCGGAGGAAGTGATCACTTCACGCCTGCGGGGAGACAGCCGGTGCCTCTTCCTTTGAAGCAGCTGGGCGGGATGCTCGGTGTTTTTTGCCTTTATCTCTTCCACGGCCTGTACGGCGTCCCCGTGAGCGGAGCGCAGGCTCCGGCGCAGATGACGCGCGCGGAGCTGCTCTCGCTCCTGGAAAAAGATGCCGAGCATCCGGAGCTTCTGTATCAGAAGGACTATATCAATCGATTCGGCCTCACGGCGGATACGAAGGAGCCGTACGCGGCTGTCGCAGCCGGCTGGCTCACCAGGCATCGGGATCTGTGGATGGGGGTAGCGCATGGTCTTTACCGATTGGTCGAAGGGAATCGCGTCAGCATCATGATGAAGGATCCCGATCTCCAAAGGATCCGCAAGCAGCGCGTCTTTCCGCCTTTTGGCGAAGTGCTGCCTGTCGCGCTCGTGCTTTTGGGAAATCGGTCGCAGGAGCTAGGACGCCCCTCCATGCTGCTCTATGATGGAAATCCGTCAGGGACGGGGACGTACTCTCTTGTGAGAGCACTCGAAAGGGTCGATCCGTCCGACAGCCTGCTTCGGAGCGTACTTCGCGCGTTCACACATCTTGTGCTGGTCGATCGGAAAAAGCTGATGGCAGATCTTCGGCTGCCGGAGGAAACGACGCTCGAGGTACGTCTCGTCGTAGGAAAGGGGATGCAGTACGACCTCTTTTTGCGGGATCTCCCCTTCGTAGAGCCGCTCATGAAGGCCATGGGCATCGGACTCATCACGATGGGAGAAGGATATGAAGCGATGTATTGAGGGGGATTTTAGTGACTGGCGACTGGACACCAGCTGCCAGTCATCAGTCACTGTTTCTAAAAACCTTGAACCTTCCCTTCGTTCCCTATATAATAAGAAGAAATAAAAATGTAAGGAGAGCAACCATCCATGGGATTTTTTGATAAAAAGCACGAATCCGACACCCCGATAGGAAACCTGAGAGCGCACATCGGTACCTACATGTACTTTGTCAAAGTGGGCAAGTCGAAGTTCAAACACAAGGGACGCATTGGCGAGATCTTTGCGGATATGGACAACACCCAGTTTCTTTTCAATCAGGCGACAATGGGGACGATGTATGATTTCAAAAAGAAACTCGACTATGCACTTTGGGATGCAGCCGTTCATAAATACACCGAAGACATGGAAGCCCTGAAGGCAGAACTGCTCAAGGTCGTCGATCAGGAAGAGGCAGCGCCGAAGGAAGAAGCGCCGAAGGAAGAGGAAGCGGTGGAAGTCGCTCCAACGGAAGAGGAGACCGGCGACTGGAAATCCTCCATCAAAGGACAGATGGCGGCTGCGGAAGAGAAGGCGAAGAAGGAAGCCGAGCGCAAGAAGCGCGAAGCTGAGGCGGAGGAAGGCTTTGAGGTCGATGCCAGCGAAGAAATGACCGAGGCCGACTGCCGCGAGCTCTGGCGTATCCTCCAGGGACTCGAAAGAGAATTCCAGGAAATGAAGAGCATTGCGGACGACTGGTTCACCGTACACGGTAAAGGCAATGGCTGCTTGGCAGCGCTCGCCATGATGGCTCTTATCCCTGTGGGCGCGATCTACGGGATCTGTCAGATGCTGTAAATGAGGAATGGATGTGTGGCATGCATACTAAGGAAGCCGGCCCTCATGCGCTTTGCTCTCCTTTGGATTCGCAGAACCTGCTGCCTCTTCACCATGACGGTAAAGGGAACATGGACCGATGTGCCTGCCCGGCCCCACTTCCTTATAATAACTTTTCTCGAGAGGGTGTACATTTACCCTCACCTATGGTATGATAATGCAAGAAATCTTGGTTTCAGGGAGGTGACATCATGTCCAAACACATCGTTACAATCAACAAGTCTTCTCTGCAGGACTCCATCAAATTCGAAGGCTGCAGTGAATGTCAGACTTCCTGCCAGTCCGCTTGCAAAACAAGCTGCACCATTGGCAACCTGATCTGCACAGAACAGGAAGAAGCAGAAGCAAAGAGAGCATAAGCTGATGCACGGCCAAGCCCCCGGCCTTGAGACCGGGGGCTTTTCTTGTGAGAGAATGGATGAGGGTGGAAGGGAAATAGCATCAGAATTTTCGGCGCTTCCTGATCGGCTGCGCCGCACCATCCCTTTGAAGCCATAAAAACTGTTGAGCCCTTCCAGACCATAAGCCTTACCCGATATACCAGCAAGCAATCAATAAAAGGAGAATAACATTTCATGGATTACAACGTTAAGCCAATGATCCACCGTTTCCAGCAGAACGGCATGAATATCGTCATGGATGTGAACAGCGGCATCGTACATGTCGTCGATGATGTGACGTACAAGGTCCTCGCGTATTACAATGGAACCAACCGGGGAATGGTTCTGGCGAATCTGGCCAAAGACTACGAAGAGGCCGAACTCAATGAAGTCATGGATGACCTTGATGAACTCATCGCCAAAGAAGTGCTCTTTGCACCGATGGATAAGAATTACAAAATGGCGATCGAAGACCGTCCGATCATCAAAGCACTCTGCATCAATATCGCTCACGACTGCAATCTGCGCTGCCAGTACTGCTTCGCCGGACAGGGCGGCTATGGCCAGTGGCGTATGCTGATGAGCTTCGACGTTGCCAGAAGAGCTGTCGATTTCCTCATCGCGCACAGCGGTCCGCGTGAACACTGCGAGCTTGATTTCTTCGGCGGTGAACCGCTCATGAACTGGCATGTCGTACAGCAGACCATCGACTATGTACACAAGCAGGAAAAGAAGCACGGCAAGAAGATCAAGATGTCCCTCACCACGAATGGCCTTCTGCTCGACAAGGAAAAGGTAAAATATCTGACAGACAATCACATCAGTCTCATCCTGTCGCTTGACGGCCGCAAGGAAATGCATGACCGTATGCGTCCGGGCGTCCATGGCGAAGGCACCTATGATGAGATCGTGAAGAATCTCCAGTACTGCGTGGCGAACCGCAAGGGCGAGGAATACTATGTCCGCGGTACCTTCACCCGTTACAATATGGACTTTACGACCGACGTCATCGACATGATCGACAAGGGCTTCCCGGCTGTATCCATGGAACCGGTCGTCGGCGAAGACACGGCCGACTACTCCATCAAGGAAGAGGATCTGCCGCGCGTCAAAGCGGAATATGACCGCCTCGCCAAGCTCTTCATCGCAAGAGAAGAAGAAGGCCGTCCATTCTTCTTCTTCCATTTCAATATGGACCTCTGGAAGGGCCCCTGCCTCCCGAAGCGCCTTCGCGGCTGCGGTGCCGGTCACGAGTATCTCGCCGTCGTACCGAATGGCGATATTTACCCTTGCCACCAGTTCGTCGGACGAGAAGGCTACGTCATCGGCAACGTCTATGAAGGTCTCAAGAACTTTAAGATGATGCGCGACTTCCGCATGAACCACGTCTTCAGCAAGCCTGAATGCGTCGACTGCTGGGCGAAATTCTTCTGCTCCGGCGGCTGCCATGCGAATAACGAAGCATTTGCCGGCGACATTCATAAGCCGTACCACATTACCTGTGAGATCCAGAAGAAACGTGTAGAATGCGCGATGATGATCCAGGCGTACAATGAAATGAAGAAACCAAAGGTCATGGCGCAGCCAGGCACCTACCAGGCAAAGAAAGAAGCCATGGAAGAGAATAAAGAGAAATAATGAAAGACCGCAGCGGCCGCCTCCGCTGCGGTCTTTGCGTATAAAAACGGGTACGTCCCTGCCCGGAAGGGACATACCCGCTTGCCATACCGGTGTCCCCTTTTACAGGAAATGCTTCGCACGTTCGATACCAATGACGGTAAAATGCTATTATAAGAAAAAGGTGGGAGGATGGATCAAGTATCAACAAAAAATCCTATTGACAGGAAGAAAACAAAATGCTATAATCATCTACGTTGTCGGGGCATAGCGCAGTTTGGTAGCGCACTTGGTTCGGGACCAAGGGGTCGCAGGTTCAAATCCTGCTGCTCCGACCATTTTTATGCGGGTGTAGCTCAATGGCAGAGCGCCAGCCTTCCAAGCTGGTTACGAGGGTTCGATTCCCTTCACCCGCTCCATTTTTTTATCCGCTCAATGAGCGGATTTTTTATTGGGAGAATAGGTGACTGGTAGCTGGTGACTGGTGACTAGTCACTAAGAGAATGGGAGACTAAGAGACATCAGACTTCTAATGTCTAACGTCTAACGTCTTAAGCGGGCATCGCCCCATATATATTTGCGGCGCTTCTATATTTTTATGCGCCGCACCACCATTTCGCATTTCTCATTTCTAATTTCTCATTCAAGCGAGGCTTTCAAACGTAATCATGGGCATCACGCCCCTTTACATTTCCATCGTGATTTGCTACAATGTTCCCATATACGGCGATGAGGAAGAGGAGTATGTCCGACAAAGCGAGCCGGCGGTGGTGAGAGGTCGGCGATGGACAGAAGGCGTTTCTGAGCTGTTTCCTGAACAGAGTAGGGAAATAAGAGAAATCAAGGTGGGCCTTAGGGAACACTGATCAAATCAGACTCTGCGATTGAATCAGTGTTTCCTTAGGTCAATGAGGGTGGAACCGCGGGTTAATGATCCCTGTAACTCGTCCCTGTAACTTTTTGTTACAGGGATTTTTATATTGTCAGGAAATGGGAACGCAGTGATCGATCGGTCACACCCCATTTCTTCGATCAGGAGGAACAAATGACTTTTCAGCAGATCGTCTTAGCACTCCAGAAGTTCTGGTCCAAGCAGGGCTGCGTACTCGGAGAAGCTTACGACACAGAAAAAGGCGCAGGCACGATGAATCCGGCTACCTTCCTGCGCACCATCGGACCGGAACCGTGGAACGTAGCCTATATGGAACCATCCCGCCGTCCGGATGACGGCCGTTATGGGGATAACCCGAACCGTCTCTACCAGCACCATCAGTTCCAGGTCATCATGAAGCCGTCTCCGAATAACATCCAGGAGACCTATCTGGAATCCTTAAAAGAGCTCGGTATCGACCCGCAAGAACACGACATCCGCTTTGTCGAAGATAACTGGGAGTCCCCGACCTTAGGTGCATGGGGCATTGGCTGGGAAGTCTGGCTCGACGGCATGGAAATCACCCAGTTCACCTATTTCCAGCAGGTCGGCGGTATCGATGAGCATCCGGTCTCCGTAGAGATCACCTATGGTCTTGAACGTATCGCGATGTACATTCAGGAAGTCGACAATGTCTATGACCTCGAATGGACCGACGGCGTCACCTATGGCGACATCTGGCACCAGAATGAATACGAGCAGTCCGTCTACAGCTACGAGCTCTCTGACCACGACATGCTCTTCAAGCTCTTCGACATGTATGAAAAAGAAGCACAGCGCGTCGTAAAGGCCGGTCTCGTACTCCCCGCCTATGACTATGTACTGAAATGCTCCCATTCTTTCAACCTGCTGGACGCTGCCGGAGCGATCTCCCTCTCGGAACGTACAGAATATATTTCCCGTGTCAGAAACCTAGCCCGCATGTGCGCCAAGGCCTGGCTGAAAAAGCGCAAAGAGCTGGGATTCCCCATGCTTAAAGGAGGCGAAGCGAAATGAGTAAGAATCTTCTCTTAGAAATCGGTACAGAGGAAATGCCGGCCAATATCATGTCCGGTGTCGTAGAACAGCTGAAAGCACTCGCGGCTTCCCAGTTCGAAGCCCACCGCATTGCTGCCGAAAACATCACCATCTACGCGACCCCGCGCCGTCTCGCCGTCCTCGTCAAGGATGCCGCAGACCGCCAGCCGGATGAAGAAGTCAAGAAACGCGGCCCATCCGTCAAAGCTGCTTTCGATGCTGATGGAAATCCGACACGTGCGGCCCAGGGATTTGCCCGCGGCCAGCACATCGATCCATCTGAACTTGTCAAAGAAGGGGAATACACATGGGCGCATGTCGTACATGCGGGCAAGAAAGTCGAAGACGTCCTTCCCGAGCTCTTCCTCTCCCTCATCACCGGCCTGAACTTCACCAGAAGCATGCGCTGGGCCGATGAAGAAGCCCATTTCATCCGTCCTGTCCGCTGGATCGTCGCTCTCTGCGACAAGGAGATCATCCCGATGGAATTTGCCCACGTCAAGAGTGGCAATGTCAGCCGCGGTCACCGTTTCCTCTGCAAGGAACCTGTCGTGATCTCTGATCCGCTCTCCTATAAGGAAACCATGCGTAACGCCTTTGTCATCGTTGATCAGGATGAACGCCGCGAAATGATTCGTACCGGCCTTCTCGCCGTTGCAGACAAGCTCGGCGGCCACGTCTGGCACAATGCAGACCTCTTGGAAGAGATTAACTACCTCGTCGAATACCCGACTCCGCTCTATGGCAGGATCGATGATGAATTCCTGAAGCTCCCTGTACCGGCCGTTGTTACCCCGATGCGTGACCATCAGAGGTACTACCCTGTCAGAAACGAAGACGGCTCCCTCATGCCGTACTTCCTGACCGTTCGTAACGGCGGTACGAAAGCCCTCGAAAACGTTCAGCACGGCAACGAAAAAGTCCTCCGTGCCCGTCTTGACGATGCGAAATTCTTCTTCGAAAACGACCGCAAGAAGACCTTGGAAGGCCACAGAGATGACCTCACCCGCATCAACTATCAGGAAGGCATGGGAGACATGCGTGATAAAGCAGACCGCCTTCAGAAACTGACGGAAGCCATCGGCAAGGACTGGGGCTTCACGGCAGAGGAAGCCGCTGACGCCGACCGCGCCGCCTTCCTCTCCAAGTCCGACCTCGCGACCGGCATGGTCACCGAATTCACCGAACTGCAGGGCGAAATGGGTAAGGAATATGCTCTCCTTGACGGAGAAAAACCGGAAGTTGCAAAGGCCATCTTCGAGCAGTACATGCCAAGATTTGCTGGAGATATCCTCCCGCAGCAGGAAATCGGCCGTGCGCTTTCCCTCGCTGATAAGCTGGATAACCTCGCTGCGACTTTCCTGCGCGGTCTCATCCCGACCGGCTCTCAGGATCCCTTCGCGCTCCGCCGTCAGACCATCGGCGCCGTAAATATCCTGACCGACGGAAAGATCCACTGGGACATCCGCCGCGGCATCGAGGCAGCCCTTGCCCTTCTTCCGGGTGATGAAGAGACGAAGAAGACCGTCCTCTCCCAGATCGAAGACTTCTTCCGCCAGCGCATCAAAGCCATCATGCTCGATGAAGGCATCGCCTATGATATCATCGACGCCGTCCTTGCCGGCCCTGTTGATGACATTTATGCCCTCTTCCTGAAAGCCCGCAGCATGGCAGAAAGCCAGCTGAAGGACGAAGCCGAGCTCCGACAGGCTGTCACCCGTCTTGCGAATATCACCAAGGGTAAGACCGGCGGCAAGGTTGATCCATCCCTCTTCACCGAAGATGTGGAAAAGAAGCTTCAGGATGCTTTCGAAGCTGTTTCTGCCAAAGCCCTTCCGCTCTTTGCTTCTTATGAGTACGGAAAAGCCCTCCCTGCTCTCAGGGAACTCACGGCTCCGATCAATGACTACCTCGACAACGTCATGGTCATGGTCGATGACGAAGCCGTCAAGAACAACCGCATCTCCCAGCTCCTCGCTACCCTCGCCCTCTTCAATACCTGGGGCGACTTCAGCAAGCTGGTGTGATCGGATTTTTGGAAATCGTCTTTTCGATAGACTGCTAAAAAAAGGAGCTGTGAAGAAATGAGGATTCATTTCTTCACAGCCCCTTTTTACTTTGCTTTCATTTGGTTCAGGGTTCAAGGTTCAGGGTTCAAGGTTCAAGGTTCAAGGTTCAAGGTTCAGGGTTCAGGGTTCAGGGTTCAGGGTTCAGGTGGCGGCGAAGCCGCCACCTGAATCCTGAATCCTAGTTACCAGTCAACACACTCCTCTTTTCTCCCTCCTTCCTTTGGAAGGAGGT
>ERZ1034781.715-NODE-715-length-16169-cov-34.218692_pt1 | contig 16169 bp, 15 predicted proteins | sample MGYA00520700_ERZ1034781 | MGnify/ENA primary metagenome ERZ1034781 (study PRJEB33766, sample SAMN09781709) | gut metagenome | biome: gut microbiome | host: Homo sapiens | place: Madagascar | study: EMG produced TPA metagenomics assembly of the PRJNA485056 data...
TTGGAGAAATATACAGGTGAGCTTATCAGTTCCTTGTAGGGTTTGGCTGGCTCTTGACTTCTTGGACGTGTTTCTACAGGTGTCATCACGGCTTGCAGGTTTTGTAATACGTCTGCTTGTGGTGCTGCTTGTTGCTGTCCTTTATAGTAAAAGCCATAACCTCCAGAGGTTAACTCACCAGGTTTCAGTCTTCTGTCAGGTCTTTCCGCTACCATCGGTGCTCCTGCATAGAACATCTGTCCACCGACTCTGCGTAGATGATAGCCGTCCTGCATTCTCGGTGTCCAACCTAAAAACTCTGGACTCCATCCCAACCGTCCGTACTCTCCAGCACCAATCCTATATCCATGCAGCCCCATAGCCACTCTTCCGTTAGCATTCCTTGCATGGGCAAGGTTTCTCGGCATGTAGAAGTCTTTGCCTATAATACTGGTAAAGACATTGTATGCCTTCTTGTTGGCAGAGTTGGTTCCCCAATCAGTCAATGCCAACATCTGTTTCTCGGTGAGGTTATAGGTCAGCAGTGGGGAGTCATGTCCCTGTACCGCTAACTGATAACCGTCACCGTTGGCTATGATATGGGCTTGCATACCATTGCGCATCAGGATGTCACGCATCTCTGGCTGCAAGTCCATCTGTCTTGGATTCAAGTTCTTTCTTATCGCCATAGCATGATTGTATTAAGCGTTCTCTGTTTCCATTCCTTGCTCCAACAGCTCGTCCTTGTACTTCACAAACTGTTCCGCACTCTCGTTGCCGATGCACAGAGCATGTTCTTTGCAGTATTCTTCGTACTCGTTCTGCCATTCCTCGCTGAAATGGTTCACATAGTCGAGCCAACCATATTCACCGCTCTGCATCTTCTCCACGAGGATGTCTTCTGTATAATAAGGTCCTTTTCTCATTTCTTCCCTAAATTTGATGTTTCACTTTACTTTCTTGCAACGGCAGAAGCATGTCTTCCTGCGGCCTTCTTCTGCTCATTCCATAACTCTTCAGTATATTCCTCCTCTGGAACATAGTCGAGGTTGCCGTCATCGTCCATCACCCAACAGCCATAGATGCCGAAAGTGTATTTGTCCCACTCTCGCTTGCCTTCCTTGCGCCACTGCTCACCATCGCCGTTGGCGAAGCGGATGCCAGTATCGCTCTTCAGGTCGATACCTACAGTCACAGGCTCGTCTTCTACGGCAAATGTCAGTGCCTCGCCATTTTGGATGCTCTTTAGCTCCGTTCCTCCAAGACTGAGTTCGTCAGATAGCACCTGCAAGTTTCTACCAATCACAGGTGTCGGCACAGCCATCACTTGGTTGGTCTCACCGTCAATCTGTACGAATGCCTTGATAGGATTGCCATCGGGAATATTCACATTTGCCACAACTGCCTTGCCCTGCTTCAACAGTTCCTGCTGCTCCTTGGTGAATTTGTCCAATGGGGCATACTTCAACACAGGATAGAACATCACATCTACGTTTCCATCTGCCATTCTCACCAAGGCAAACCGTGTTCTGCTCTTGATACTGTAACCCTCGTTTACTTCCATGCTCACAGGCAATACTGGCGATGGACGCCCATTGCTGATGTCATCCAAGGCGTGCATCGGCAGGTCTTCTATCATCTCATGGGTAAGACCAAACTTGGCAAGTGTCTGGTACGGCACTTCGCTTTCTTCAAATGAGTTTCTTTTCATATTCTGATTATATTTAGAATGATACTTTACATATTGCCATGCAAAGATAGTCTAAGAGAAATGAATACAAGAAAGCCTATGCTCCATCGTCCAATCTTTTCCGTTTTATTATGATTATATCATCACTTCATACTCTCAATCATACTTTAATCTTATTTTATGTTATACTTTTATGGCATCGCCAATCACTCTTGATTTCTTTCCCTAACTTTGCACCATGAAAAGGAAAATAGTGGCATTATGGGTAATAAGTTGTCTGGCGGTATCGAATGCAAAGGCGCAATTCAATACCGTCAGCGACAACGTATGCCGTTACAAAGTCAAGAAAGTTGAGGAAAAGCTTCTGCCTCCTGCAAATAATCAGGTAGATTCCGTCACGGCAAATCTGCCACAACAGGAAACAGATTCTGTGGATAACAAACAAAAACAGTGGACAAGTAGCTATCCAAGCTTCACTTATCCACTGAGATCAATCAAAGTCACTAGCCCTTACGGTTATCGTCGTGACCCTTTTACAGGTAAACTATCATGGCACAATGGCTTGGATCTTCGTGCGAAGAACGAACCTGCCTACGCTATGATGGATGGTATTGTCGAAAAGGTAGGGTATGGCAATCGTTCTGGCAACTATGTTACATTGAGGCATGGCAATTTTTATATCAGCTATTGTCATTTATCCTCTATCATAGTTCGTAAAGGAGAATATGTTTATCCTGGTATCATAGTTGGTGTCACTGGCAATACCGGTCGTAGCACTGGCAGCCATCTCCACCTTACATGCAAAAAGGATGGCAAGAGTGTCAATCCCGCCATCCTTCTTATTGCTAATAGTTCTCCGTTATAACGAAAACAGACCGACATGAAATCTTGTTCATATCGGTCTGTTTCTTGGTCAAACTCACTTGCTAAAACTTAAAAAGTTTATCGTTTTGGCTTAGTTTCACTACTATATATCTATCGTCTTTCAACTCTTTTGGAAGTTTGTCGGATAAAATAGAGGCGACGAACTGCAAGTTGTGATATTCCTCAACGAATTTTGCTGTACCCAAGAGTTGGTTGCCATGTACCAATTCTTTTTTGTCATACAATCCAAAATGCAAACATGGTATATGCTCTTTGTCTGCGAATAAGATATATGCCATATCAAAGCAAACAATTTCTCCTTGCTTCTTTCCTGAACTGAAGTTTATGGTGTCGGCATCAAATCTTTCTATATTGAATTTATAGATTTCATTTTTATTCTTTGTTTCTGTTTCGTACACTATACCATATTGTTCCGCATAAAGCAACTGTGATATTTTGGCAAGATAGTTGTTCAGCTTATCCAATTGAGCTTGTACCTTTTGCTTGAACCCATCACTAAACAGAGAATTGTCTATACTTTCAATCTGTTTGTTTAGAGAATCTATCCTCTCTTCTACTTTATCGATTTGATCAATCTGCTGCTTTAATGCACCCAATCTCTCATGCTTTTGAGTAAGGTCTGCTATCAGACTTTCATAGTCTGTATAGTACGATGATTGCAACAACTTATCACTAAGAGTTTTTTCCGATGCATGCAAAGTTCTAATCTCTGAGTCCAATGCTTCTATCTTCTTCTTTAACTCAGGCAACTCACTTGCTATAAAATCTGCTTTTTTCACAAGCATACTATTATGATGCTTAAGCAAATCTTCGAAAGTGTGATGCAGGGTTGGAACAAATTTCTTTGCCTGATTATATACTGTTTTTAATGTGTCTGCATCGATATTCGACTTGTTGCTAAGAATCTCCTCTTTGGCTTCTTCCATTATATCATGGCGCAACTTCAATGAATTAAGTTGAGAAGAAAGCACTGTTATTTTATATTTCAAGTCAGATAACTCAGCCATGTCGTTGTCAAAGTCAGGGTTTAAATGCATCTGTTTCTTGATATGCTCCAATTCTTCTATTTCTGATTTGACAATACCTAATTCTGAAGCCAAAGCATTACGGCTTTTTTCTTTTACGAGTTTCTTTCTGAAACTTTCTTCTGTTTTCTGCTTCTGAAGTAATTGTTGACGTTCTTCCGCATCAGTATAGTTCAACCCCAACATATATAGGTGCAGAGTTTCATAAACAGCATCAGAAGTTGTACCTTCAAGCCAATGCAAGGTATGATTGACTGCAGCATTTGTATATCTTACATTATGTGCAACCAATTGTCTAAATGTTGGCTTGTTGGTCTCCACGCCCATGATAGCATACTGAAGAGCTTTCTTAAATTCATTTTCGTTTGAATAATTCTCTCCATTTATTTCTTGAATAGAGTTCTTGCGTAAGAGAAAGTTTCTTCTTATGCGAACTTCTTTAGCTGTGGTAGTCCAGTCACTAACCAAAATTAAAGTTATCACCACTTCCTTCTCTGTCAAGAATGTCTTTACTTCTTCATTGACGACACGCCTATCTTCAGGACTTATATATATCGTTCGAGCTTCCTTACCCAAACAGATGTCAATAAGTCTGAGTATGGTTGTTTTGCCAACGTTATTTCCAGTCTCTGTATTTGTGTCTGGGGTTTCGTCGACTATCAAATTAAGACCTTGATGAAAGTCTAACCTTCTGATAAGACCTTCTTTTGATTCTATGATAAGTGATTTTATGAACATAGCTCAACCTCCCCATTTTTAACAATGACACAATCTATTAAGTAAAGCCAATCTATACAGAGTTGCAAGATAGCAAAACTCATTCTATACTGTTCTCGAAGACGACAATACAAGTCCACGACAGAAATTTTCTTTTCTGTCTGCAGCACCTTTAGTACAATAGCACCATTGTAATAGATGCAATTTTCTGGTCTCATATTATCTGGTAGAAGCATAACTATATCGGCTTTTCAAATATTTTACATTCCATAAATGCGTGCACCATTAACATTTCAACACACATTTCCAATTGTTCTTGTGATAAATTATTATTTTTATTACCTATTTGATTGATGATTTCATTTTTAATTGCAATGAACAAAGCATCGCCACTTGCCTGTGATTTCAACCCAACATATATCCTATGCAATTTCTGCAGTACGGCCATACTTTTGGTTTTTCCTTGCCTAGCATATTCGCTGTAGATTTCCTGCACATTGATATAATAAATTTTATATTGGTCTATGGCATCTTTTGAATATATAGACAAGTTGTTGAAACTTATTTTTGCCTCTATTTCAAATTCAGTCATATCAAAATCACATTCGTTTAAATCATCTTCTGCTAACTGACTAATGATGTAGTTCAGCCCAGAAGTTAACTGTGTAGTATCGGGTACATCATTTTGAATGTTGTTTTTTATGAACATTGCTATTGTTCTGATGTCCTCAATAGCCGGCATACTCTTTATTTTGTCCGCAATGAAATGAATATCCAAAATATCTGTTTTCGGATTAAACACAACCTCATGAGGTGGGCTGTATTTATACTTTCGCTGCTCCTTTGCGTCGATAACAATTGGCGCAAAATAAAAATGATAGCCAGTATATTTCTCTGGAATTTCTTTCAAAGAATGATCGATTTTTCCTTTGGTACTTGTACCTGTTACTTGTACCAATATACGATTGGAATCATCAACCAAATCAATTCCTGGTGCATTTTGTTGCAAACTATTTGCATTGCGAAGTTTCCAGCCATATATAAGATTCAAAAGATCTACATAGAAGTCTTCTGATATGACATGCAAACCCAACAGGTTTAGCAAACCACTTAATTCTACACTGCTTGCTAAGCCTGACAGTCTGTTCACAATATCATTTATATATGTTTGTCTTTGTAACATCGCCATAATTTATACTTAAATAATCTGCAAATATAAAGGTTTTCTTTGATAAACAAGTCTTGCCTCCTTGCTTTTTAAGGTTATTTGTGTTAATATGTCAAATAAATATGTAAGCAAAGAAAATAAACGTAAAACAGACCGACATGAAATCTTGTTCATATTGGTCTGTTTTCGTCACCACCACCTACTTCTTTTACGTGTTTTTATCACAATTGGTGTGTAAGGAAATCCTTCTTGGGTCATTTTCAAGCCATCGCCATCAAATTGAGTAATTTGGATCTCAGTATCATCCTTGATGAGTTCACTTTCATAATAGCATGCCAATACTGAAAAATAAGTGAAGTCATCTGTTCTTCTGCATATTTTGTACCACTGATCTGGCTCACTTTTCTCTATCAGATACGTATTATTGATGACACAGATGTTGTCATCTGCCACAATTTCCCATTGCCTTAATGGTCTGTTCATGAGTCTCTGGATGTTTCTTACATAGCACCAGTCGCCTTCTTTCAATATGTTCAGATAACCACGCTTGAACAGGACTGGTCTTGTATAATGTTTCCTGTGTGTGATAGGGTCAACCCAAAAGCTTTCATTACTCTGTGCATCATCCACATGCCAAATGCCGTCTTTCTCGATTCTTATATTATCTTTCGCTGTTCCAAGATATTTCTTGATAGGATAGAAGTTATCGACAGGATAATATTCATAAAGTTTATATGAATTCTTAAGCTTTTCTAAGCCTTCCTTCCTTTCTTCTTTGTCCTTTTTAGCAAACTCAGCCAACTCCTCACGAGAGTCAACTTTCTCCAGTTGACTGCCGATGTTCTTCTGTACAAAATATTGTTCGTTCTCATCAACATACAGTCGTGCGTTGCCTTCTCCTTCTTTGTACATATACACCTTGTTCGGCTCGTCCCAAGGAATAAACCTATGCTTCCAGCTTAGTCCTGTTCCAACTTGTAGTTCCAAGGTTTTCACCGTCAGATAGGTCTTTTCATCAATATACTTCGATAGGATACGAGGGTACAGCTTTTTGCCGTCCTCTGTACTGAAGTCAATGCCCATCAGCTTTACACTTTGTGGCTTATTGGCAAACCACAACCTGTTCCGCAAATCAATCCATTCCTTCCTTCCTGCTTTCTTTCTTATGTAGCAATTGGCAAAGCCATCATTGGTCACTTCTATCTTCTTATATATGCAATCTAATATCACATTGCCGCCATTGTCTTTGATGCCCAACAACCCTTTGTCGTTCTCCATCAGGCTATAGCCATAGGTGTCCATAATCATCTGCTGTTGACGCTCATGATTGATGATTTTCATCATCTCCTCATCACCATCCATAACCAGGTCCATCCTACAGTTGTGACTATTGACTTGCATACACGCCTCTTGCAGAATGTCTTCCAGAGAAGTACGTCCTTCAAACATGCTCTGCCAATCTCTATCCACGGATGGCAATCCAAACCTCTTATACAGTCCCACGTTGTCCAGTATCACGCAGTATTCTTTACCTTCTGCTACTCGCAGTCCGCGTCCTACCATCTGCATATACTTAGCCAATGACAGCGTAGGCCTTGCCAGTTGGATAAACTCCACATCAGGACAGTCGAAGCCTTCTGAGAATAAATCCACGCTCACCAGTATCTCAATCTCCTCGGAAGCATTTGAAGCAGATTTTATGGAAGAGGATAGCGAGGAAGATTTGAACCGTTCTATCATGTCTTTTCGTTCAGCAAGCGGAGTCTTGCTCGAAATCGCAACTGCCTTGATGCCATTCTCCCGATAGTACTCTGCAATATGCTCTGCATGCTGAATACTTATGGCATACACGATGCCTTTCTTTCCTGGTACATACTGCTTGATGGTTAAACAAAGTCTTTCGAGTGACGGTCTTACATCCATAACCTTGTTCAACTCCTTCTGCTGATAGTCACCATCAACTCCTCGCTTCTGTAACGAATCAATAAGTAGTTGGTCGGCACTGTCTGGCTTGATGGAGTAATAGTCATACAGACTCAACCGTCCTTCGGCAATAAACCGTTCCATGTTCCAAGAACATAACAGCATCTCAAACAAATCCGTGAACCCTTTGCCGTTCATTCTGTATGGTGTAGCCGTCAGTCCCAATTTCTTCGCTTTCGGATAGGTGTTCATCACCTCAGCGTAAGTCTCTGCCAACGCATGATGCGCCTCGTCAATCACAATCAGACTCGGCTTTTCCTTTATCTCCCGATAGTGTCTTGACAACCATTGTATGGATGTCACTTGGATTTTCTCTAGATCCAAGCCAGGAAAAAATCTTGCAAGCGTGTCTTTGATTTGTGATACGAGTTCTCTGCGATGGGCCACTACCCATACGTTCTTCTTCAAGAACATCTCCACAATGGCTGCAAGCACATGGGTTTTCCCTGTTCCCGTCGGCATTTGCACCATTACGGCATCATGATGCTTGAATACATCCTGCACTCGTTTCACCATGTCCTCTTGATAATCAAAAAGCTGAATATCCTTCGTCATTTCAGTTTGATTGCCTGTGTTTTTCCAGTGATGTTTGTTACCATAGCGATACCGTTGTCATGAATCTCCACCTTCTCATATTTGGCATCAACAATCACTTTTCCTTTTAATGTCATAACGCCCCAATGTCTGGGAATCTCTTCAAAGGCACAATAGGCACCGACAGGTTGCGCTATACTGTGGTAGAGGGGTGGCACGATTACTTTACCATCTACCTTCACACCCCATTTCTTTCCAGCTTGATACAATTCCACATGCCCAGCCTCTGACTTCTCATGCAAAAGAAGCAACTCGTTTGCTTCCATTTTCTTCTTTTGCAACATTGCCTCATGATAATATTTTTTGCCAAGTCGTGGCATTACATATTGTAAATTCTCCTCTTTGTTCTTTGGGTTATTGCATCCTATATATGTTTTTTTCAAATTAGAATCCACCAGATAGTAGTCTTCCTTACTGTCCATAACAACGATACCATCACCACAAAGATTGGCACACAGCCAATATACATGCTCATAATCATTACGCAAAAAGCACACATCCTTACTCTCCGTATAATCCTTACGCATCAGACCGTCACCACCTTCATAATAGTACCATACTTGGCAACCACTGCCTACGGAAAAATCATTGTGGAATATCAAGTAATACCCACGATTCAACATGTCATTTTGTAAAGGACGATAAGGTAAAGCAAAGTCCTCGTAGGTACGAGACCTGAAGAGGCCATTATATACGACGAACTCCCATTCATTTATGGTGATTACCTCGGGAACATCCTTCGCGTGAATATCCTCGTCGATGAGAAATCTCGCCAAGAGATCGTAGTAACATACAGTCTTTCTGCGAGGCCGATAGGACAAGATATTCCCTCGCAAGAACTTCATGTCATAATAGTTGCCAGGTTCTATCACCTGTTCGCCTTGTCTGTTTACCACCGTCATCTTTCCGTCAGACAGCTTGACGATGGCAAAATCATCATTGCAATCAACAAACTCCCGATACCGCAACAACCGCATCAACTCCTCATGGCTCATCACCATCATCATTTCCGAGCCTTGACCAACAGGCATCGTTTCTTGCTTTCCATACATCAAGAAAAAATCTCTTTCTTTCGAAGTCTCCTTCTTCCTGCTGTATTTCAATCTTCCTTCAAACGTAGCCTTCCAGTTCCACACTTGCGATGGCAACCCGAATACCCGATACAATCCCACGTTATCAATAATCACACAGTTCTTCTTCCCCTTGGCAACACGCAGTCCACGTCCCACCATCTGCAGATACTTGGCAAGCGAGAGCGTAGGACGAGCCAACTGCACAAACTCCACATCCGGGCAGTCGAAGCCCTCCGAGAAAATATCAACATTCACCAGCACTTGGATCTCGCCTTTCTTGAAGGCCTCAATATCTGCTTGTCTTTCCGCTGCAGGAGTCTTCGAGTCAATGGCAACCGCCTTGATGCCATGCTCTTGATACAGCTCCATAATTTTCTTTGCATGAGATATGTTGATAGCATACACGATGCCCTTTCTATCCTTGCCATACTCCTCAAAGCTTTGGTAAAGCCTTTCGATGGAAGGTCTCTTGTTCAGCAGCATATCCATTTCCTTGTTTTGATAGTCACCGTCAGCCCCACGCTTCTGCAAGGAGTCAATGATCCGTTGCGTCACACCGTCCGATTTGATGCTCACGAAATCGTATGTCGCCAATCGTCCCTTTCTGATAAACTCAGGAACGCTCCACGACTGCACCAACACGTCGAACAAGTCCATAAACCCCTTCCCGTTCAACCGGCAAGGCGTAGCCGTCAACCCCAGAAACTGGGCCTTAGGAAACCTCTCCCACATCTCCTTATAGGTCTTGGCAAGCGCATGGTGTGCCTCGTCAACAACAATCATCCCTGGCTCTTCCTCAATCTCGTCATAATGCCGAGACAGCCATTGTATAGACATGGCTTTTACAGAGACCAATAGCGACTTGTTTTTTGACGAAGAGTAAGAATAGAACTTCTTTATAGTTTCCTCAATCTGTGAAACCAACTCCCTACGATGTGCAACAATCCAAACCTTCGTGTTTGGATTATCCTTCACAAAAGCGTCTATAACTGCTGTCAACAGGTACGTTTTTCCCGTACCCGTCGGCATTTGCGCCATTACGGACCGATGAAGGCGCAACGCCTTCTCAATCCGTTCCTTCATATCCTCTTGGTAATCAAATAGCTTGATTTCCTTCATTATTTATGAGTCTCGTTGACTTTATTCCAGTCTTTATTCATCAATTCCTCGATGATGCTATGAATCTTCAAGGCATATTTTGTTCTTGGATGATTGCCATACTGTGTTCCTCTCAGAATACCTTCATAGAAGATGGTTACGATGATTTCAGTCTGTTTTCTGTACATCATATATTCCTGTTCATCATATTTCTTGTTGTGCCAATAGTAGGAACATGCCCAATAGCGCTTATGGTTATCCAACATCTGTGGTGCCAGAAAACCATACTTGACGAGTGTTGCCTTCTTGGTCTTCATCAGTTCATACATCTTGCTGTGGAACAACAGAAAGGCATTAAACGACATTCCTGCCATGATGGCTTTCCATTCTGCACTCTTTTTCTTGACAACAGCTTGGTCTGCTTCTACCTTTGCCGTGATCTCATCCTCTTGATTCATTCGCTCTTCCAGATAGGTGGTGTCCCATTTTCGCCATATCAGTTTCTTGATATACCCATCCAGTTCCAAGGCAAGCTTACCTTCTTCTGTCTCCTTGACATGGAATTTCTCTTCCAACAATGGTGTACGCATCTTCGACGTTATCAAATATACAGTTGATGTAATCCGCAGTCGTTCAGTACTGGCATCTTCTCCTGCTATCACCTTATCACCCAAGATAGAAACTGTTTTCTCCAGTTCTTCCATCTTTTCGTCAGTAAAGAAACCATATTCCTTCAACTTCCTCATCATGCCATAGATCTCAAAATACAAGGCATTACAGAATATGACAAAGTCCATGTCTTTCAGCGTTTCCGTGAAGAATAAGAAATAGGTACTAACAGGGTACATCTCCATATTCTGTGGCATTTCTATTTCCTCAGGCAGTTCCACTCCCTAAGCCTTACCGTCTTCTCTCGCTGCCGATATAATCTCGCCTGTCTCTGGATTCCTGGCATCCAGATAATTGCCGAAGTCAAAGTCCTTGTCTATCTCGTCGATACCAGTCAACTCCTTCAGCAATATCTTCGGCTGCTTGGCATCACTCTTCATGATTTCCTTGAACACGTCCACGCTTGCCATGCACAGATTACCTACGGCAGAGGCAAACGCCACGTTCATTAGCAGATTGCCATGCAGCAGGTCATCAAACTTTTCTCCATAGATGCGCATGGAGATATACCATTCCTTTGGATTGCCTTCAAAGCCGATGGTGGAGATGTGGATGTCCTCAGCCGTATCAGTATGTTGTCCATACAGACTGCTGATGACAGGATATTTCTTCCGGATTTTTTTATGATATGCTCATAGCGGTCATAACCGTTCTCTGCAAAGTCCAGCACATGCGCCCATCTGCAGCACGCCATGATATATCCATCATGGTTCAGGAAGTTCATGTTGAAGTACTGGTGCTCGTTGATCCTCACCGTCACCTCCAACTGCTTATGGGTCTTCTTGTTGAACGCAAACGTGCCTTCTGGCGGAAATTCCAAAGGCACACTGGTTGTGAACACAGGTAAAAGTATAGGTGCTTTTCTCTTCATGTTCTGTTTCATTGTTAGTGAAATTTGTGTTGTTGATAAATGATTGCTCTATATCTCGAAGTCATTCGGCTCATGAACCACAGCCACGGGCTCACCATCAAAAGGAATCTCTGGCATCAAGCCCATCAGCCTTTTCTTCATCCCTCGATAATGTTGGTATTGTCTTGCATTCTCAGCGATAAATCGACAAACATCCTGCCGCTTCTCCTCATTGTTCCATACCTTGACAGTCTCAACCAAGGCGTAATAACTATCAAAAACAAGTTTCCCGATACGTCTTTTGTATTCGCCTACCAGTACTTGTATGTCATCTCGGTTGATGAGCAGTGGTATATGCTTGCATAGCGCTATGGCGATGGCATACGCTGCATCGGGTCTGTTCTTCTCCAATATCTGTGGAATGGATTTCTTGTGCCATCGTTCCAGCAGACGTAGCAGAGCAGTGAAGTCATCATTGTCTCTTGGCTCAAAGCTTACTTCTTGCATCAGATATTTGGAGTATTCCTCTTCATAGTCCACACTCAGCCATTTCGGTATACAGTTGATTCTCGGTCGCTCCATCTTGGCACGATACCGTTGCTTCTCCATGGACCGTTTTCTCTTCTCGTCCCATTTTATGCGCAACAGCTTTTCTTCCCTTATCTGGAGTTCAATATCTCTGAACTCAGGTGTATTCATCACCTCTGCCTTCAGATGTTTCTTGATAATTTTTTTCAGATACCGTCGCCATGCTTCCTTGTTCTCTTCGGTAACGAATGGCGGACATTGCTCACCGTAGAAAGTATGCCAGGTGAATGGCTCAATGTCAAGGTGCCAGAGAAAGGATTTGTGTTGGGTATTGTTGGGTTCCATAATTCTTATCTGTTCAAAATATCAATAGTAAATTTAGCAAAACAGCGATGGCCATTCTGTATGTATTCTTGATTAAAAATATCCTCTTTCACTTTCTTTTCTGACCGGTGTAGGCATTTAGCAATCTGTGCAATCTGACTCCTTGAATAGTTCTTTTTAAGTTTCTCCAATCGCAATGCTTCAATTTTATGATAATCATATCGTTCTTGTAAGTGGAAAAAATCAACATATCTGTCATAAGGGTATTTGGCAACAAAGTAAATGAAATCCTTGCGTGGGCTCATTAAGTGTCCTAATTTTACTTTTATCCTTTTGGAAAGATCAAAAGCAAAAGACGAAGGACTAAGAAATTTCAAATCATTTAGATTCACATTTGGTAAACCTTCACGTTTTATCCGCTCGTTACAAACTGGACATGAAGGAACGAAATTGAATAATGAAAGTGCTACAGGTGGACATTTTCCTTTTGGCAAAAAATGGTCTATATCAAATTGGCTTTTTGCTACACCTTTACCATTTTCCGTATATACATTAATATAAGCCATATCGCAATAATGACATGTATAAATCTTTAGTTCATCAGCATGCCTCTTGAAAAATGCAGAAATTTTTGAATCATATTTGTTCGTATATTTGAAAATATCCTGTAAGTCATGTAAACTTTTAGATGTAAATCTCTTTTTGGAACAAACTCGAAGAAATGCCTCATAGAATAATGCCAAGTCTTCGAAATCCATAGTCAATAAGTCTGCAACTGAATTATTCAATGCTCTGATGCATCTGTATTTGCGTTTCCAATTCTTCCATTTTGATTCAAGTCCGAGTCTTTTTCGTCCTCGTTTCGTAACTTTATCTGCTAAATCTGTAGTGAAAATGCTCACATAGTCATTGACTAAATCCGCAAATTCTTTAGTCCCTTTGGATGGATATTCAATTGGTTTCATTCATTATTGTCATAAAAATCCACTAACTCATCATACATTTCCCTAAGCTCCTTTTGAAGATACTCTTCACCAATGATACTGGTAACATAATCAAATTTGGATTTCCATTCTTCGAATTCCTTAGCCAGTCCCATATTTATGTGCCACCCTTGTTTGTTTTCGTTTTCTCTTAGTGATTCTTGATATCTTCTATGCTTGAAATAAAACTCAACAACTTCATTGATACATGATTGTGCAATATCACCTATAGTGCCTTGCAAAAAGAAAGATTCGTTCAGCATATCAACAATATTTGCTCCAAACGTTTGTCCTCGTTGGTTTTCACGTTCTCCTTTTTGCAGACATAGGATGTTGTTTTGGGGTATATCACTCAGCACAAATGGCGAATGAGTAACTAATGTTATATTAATGTCATAAATATTATCAAGTGGCACCGAAGTTATTGAGTCCAATAATAGTTTTACAAACTTACGCTGCAAATCTGGATGGTAATAGAGTTCCACTTCATCCATGAGCATGCATACGTGATTGTATTTCAGAAAAGACAAATGACTTCTCTCTAAGGAGTCATCCTGTACGGTCGAGTTAATATTGACAAGATGATACAATACATTTCCCAAAGTATAGGCTATTTGTCTCTCTCCAGAACTTAATCCTGTAAATGGTATCAACTCAACAGACTTTGGATTGTTCTTGAAAGCTTTTTTGTCCTCACGTTTTACAATCATCAACGTAACATCTGCAATAGGCGGAGGCAACAAGTCTTCCTTTTGAAATTTGAAATCAATCGTGGGTCTATTACGCTTCTTTTCGCTTTTGTAAAAGAACTTGCCTTGATAAGTTTTTATAAACAAATCTACGTTATCAGCAAAAACGACCTCTTCTTTTATTGCATAATAATCATCTGTATCAAGGAAAGCCAAAAATGCTAATTGTTGACGAAGTTTCTTGGTTCGATGTGTTTGGTCATGGAGTACATCATGAATATAGTTCTCTATGAAACTCTCTTTATACCGGTCACCGCTTAACCAATTCCAATCCTTTTCATATGGTTTGTAAGTTTGTATTATTTTCAGCGTTTTATAGGCTACATACTCCCATGCTTGACGTCTCAAATTAGGCAATGCCTTTACATCGGTGTTTAGAATTAACCGCATTTGCTTAGCCCAGAACCCACAAATAGGATTTATCATGGAAATAAACCGTTGTTTTAAGTTTTCCTTCTCTTCCTTTGCCATATTTGCAGGAATGAGTTTACTTAAATACAATTCTTCGAATCCCTCATATTCATTTTCTTCCTTATATTTAAACGTGAACCCTACAACCTCGTATGTATTATTGATGATTCGCAAAGGGAATTTGCTAATGGTCTTTCCTTCTTCATCCGTTTCCGAAACTTCATAAAACGCAAGATTTACAAGATTATTCTTACCAAGCATATTTTCTTTGCTGGCATTGATATATCCCTCTTCACGCATAGGATGAACTACAATTGGAGTTTGATAACCATCATTTTTGTGAAACACACCTTTTAACCAATAATGGTCTTCTTCCTTCAATTTTCCAATGTCACCATATAATTTAGATAATTTTTCCGCAGGAGTTTTCTCACTTTCATAATCTCGATAGTTATAAGCGTATAAAGAGTAATTGCTTATGATGGTATAAAACCACTCACTTAGATATGCATGTTTTCCATCTTGATATTGTAAAGGTTCTGAAGCATCCTCACTGATAAAACTATCATTAATAGTGATTGTTTCGCAATGATTATTCTCATCTATAGTTGATATACTGACATTTCTACCTTTTACGGTAAGTATTTTTACTTCATGATCCAAATAGACGGCAACCGAAGCATACACATGTTCTATGTAATGAAGATGCTGAGCACTCGAATAATTGAATGTTTCACCCAAAATAGCAGCCGAAAGATTGTTGAGAGTCCTTAAAATCATGTCTATGATGGTACTTTTGCCTGTACCATTTTGACCAACAATGGCACTTATACTCACTTTTACTCCATGCTCTGGTGAGTATAGCAGGAATTCAGAATCAAAAGCATCCTCTTGAATTGCCACATTAAAACCATTCTCAATATCACCTGATATAGAAAAGCCAACATTGATATACAGCCAATCTTCATGACCATACAGAGACTTTTGCATCATTTTGGCATGGTAAATAGCATTCTCATTATTGGGAGAATACAACTTTATACCTATCAATTTAAATCCACGAGAAGCCATTACTTCATTACCATCCACCATAGAAATTGAATTCATCCAAGGGCGTTCTATATTTATCATGTCAATATCTTTTATGGGTGATGTTTGTCATATTCCGCATGCAAAACAAAGTTGCACAAGTATAATATAGCACATCTAACAAGTTGCGCCAACCTAATCGTATTGAGTTCCAATTCTTTTTTCGATATGGTCAGCTGATATTCTGTACGAGACATAGGCTCATCCTTAATAATTATTGACTTATGCTCCATATAATTGCGCAGCATTTTCAAGTCCTTTGTTTGTTCATCAACAACATACCAATCCGTTTTAAGAAAAGAAAGTACATATAAAAAGTGTTTGAGAGAAGAATGAGGAAAGTTTACTGGTTAT
>ERZ1034781.717-NODE-717-length-16137-cov-11.133628_pt1 | contig 16137 bp, 19 predicted proteins | sample MGYA00520700_ERZ1034781 | MGnify/ENA primary metagenome ERZ1034781 (study PRJEB33766, sample SAMN09781709) | gut metagenome | biome: gut microbiome | host: Homo sapiens | place: Madagascar | study: EMG produced TPA metagenomics assembly of the PRJNA485056 data...
GGCAGACTGTTCATCGGTGGGTGTCAGTGACATACAGGCCCCTGTAAAGAAAAAAAGGTGCACACACTCTGCATCACTGCAGAACATGCACACCATCATTAACTCTTTACTGGTGTCGGGAAATTATTCTTTCCAGTGAGTACCAGCCTGCGGACTGGTTAGTAGCTGGTGTAATACCCACTGATACCCGTTAACTGACCATCTTTACCACCGGGTGTCACTGTGGCTTGTCGGACTTGAACACAGCCAGTTATTTTTCAGGTTTGTCCAGCCATCACAGGATTTCAGCTCTCCCCATTCACAGTTCCTCTGCGGTATTGTCCATCTTTGTGACACGGTCTGGATTGTTTTTTACTGGTTCAACCGCCGGGAACACTTTGCTTTTCTTGACAGAATTCCTGGTCATACTGATGACGCTCGTTATGTAGAGGATTTTGCGGATGTCTGTCGGATAAATGAAGACTTTCTGACCTTCGATATTTATGTCCGAAGCCAGGAACATCGACTTATTGATAACGCGATTGTCCTGCCCGCACCATAAAATACAGACTCAATACATATTACTTACCTCCCGGTTCTTCCAGACCGGACCTGAATACTGCGCAATTGCCTTTAACTCCCTCACCAAACAGCCAGTTCAACAGATAACAAAATGTTTCGTTCGCTAATTCACGCTCAACATTGACATTAACATAGCTACAAAACGCAAAAACTGTATGGGCACATTCATGGACCAGCGTTTCCAGTCCCCCCCTGAAAACACCAATAGCAAAAATACGCTTTGTTCCTTGCATAAAGTCATACGCCACACCCTGAGCACCATCAACCTCAGGTATATCCAGCCTGAAAACTCTATGCAGAGTTTCTCAGTGTTCCTGGCTATACGCAAAAACGAAATAGCCACACCGGAACAACGGCGCATACTCCACAACATGTAATCCTGCTTTCCTTAATTGTTTTAATTCTTTCACTTCGTTATTCTCCTCTTCCTGAAACGGCTCTCTGCGGGGCTGACACTTTTATCATTCCCGGTAGCCGTCCGGACCTGTTTCAGGTTATTTTTAACCACATACTGGAAGTAATATTTTATTGATAAAAAACACTCATGACAAATTTTATTGCATTGAAGATTTTTTCTCTCTCAAACGTTTTCGTGCATCTGGTGGGATGGCGTAGAGCGGTATCTCTTCCCAGGAAATAACGTCAGCATTATTACGTACATAAATCCGAAGATAGGCACCGGACCGTAATACATGGCTGGCAGTAAACTCCAGCGATTTTTCAGTGCCAGTAGCTGAATAAGCTTCTGTCAGATAAGTGTATTTCCAGAAGTTGTGAGCATTACTGACAGAATGGGCTGCTGATATCCTTACGTAATAGGATTCACTCCCAATACGCTTCACCATTTTTATAATATCATTAGCATTAAATATGACTGAAAAAATAATAACACCCACTATTATTTGCAAAGACCTCTTTGTTATATTTTGCATGTTTTTCTCTCAGGAAATATCTGGTAACCTGCATGGTGTTTTTCACATCATGTCAGTAAATTAAAACTGTATACGTGCCCAGGCAAAGTAAACATTACCGTTATTGTAGGTACCGGGAATATAGGTCATCTGGAAAGTAGCCGGGCCGTAACCGACCGATGCCAGCGGAAGAACGACCGGAACAGGGATATAGTTCCAGTTATCGCGCGCCGTCACCCCGATGGTATAACCGAGGCCGAAGTGGACGTTCTGATCTGTCAGCGGGCGCCAGGTTTTCTCCCAACCGTAGCCACTGATAGGCTCCCACTTATTAAAAGAATCTTTAAATACCATCAGGTACAGACCATGCCAGTTGCCTTTCTCATCCTGACCAGAAACGCCAAAACCAGCTCCCCACGGACGTTCATTATACTGTTCGATTTTTTCCTGATCATAGGCAAACCGCGCATGCCAGGTAATGGAGGGAATGTACAGATCATAATGCTCCGGCGCGCTCCAGGTCCGTGCTACGTTATTGCTTAAAGTATGGTAAGCTTCACTGAAAGCCGATGAAAACGACGCACAGACGTTTCCGGTTACCAGAATCCAAAGAAAAAACGATGAAAAACAACGCAATACCAACATTTTTCTGTTACTACTTTCATTTAAACGTCGCACACTGACTCCTCGATCATAAAATACTCCCCCGTTTTTCAACTCCTGCCTCTGCCGTTAAGCTGAGACGGAGGTGGCGTCATAGCACCACCTGTCAGGGCATTCCACGACAGTTTGAAGTGTTGTCTCACATCAAACTGCATCTCCCCGTTACTTTATTCATACCCCCTATACCAGGAGTGTTAGCCTGCCAGATCCGGAGAAGCGGATACGCTGATATATCGGTGCATACAGAACCAGAGTTAATAATACAGACTCCCATAATCAGTATATTTCTCCAGACGTCGGGAATAAGAGAGACATCCTCCGTCATCATCATAGCTGTAATCTTTTATATATCCGTTTTTATCCACCGCAATCTGAATTCTGCAGCTTAACGTAACAGGAACATACTGGTTCTCGTTGACAATGGTCCTAATTTCTTCTTTACCAACTGTGCCATATACCATCCTCGGTTCTGTATAAACTCTCACGGTATTCAGCGAGTTATTCCATATGTACACAGTAACGCCATTAAATTCCTGTTTATTTTCCGGATAACCAAGAACCCTAAAGGCGGTATCTATCTTTTTCCCAGACAAAGCCCGGAGCCCCTTGTCCATATTTTGCGTTGCAGAACACCCCCCCAGAACAATAAGGATGCCCACCAATATTACCTTTTTCATTTTTCCACCTTTTCCGGAAAACATCCTGCAGAGATGTCCTGTAAGTCCCGGAGCCAATGATAATTGTTCATTCTGAGCAATACTGTCACAGACAAAAATACACAAATCAGATCCGGACACTAATCAGCGGAATATACGCCCATCCGCCATGAAAACTTTCAGTTTCAGCAGAGAAGAAAAACCCAGATACTGCAGCATTAATGATCTCTGACTGTACGCTCTCCGTGCCCCTGTAACGTCTGTTTCTGAAGATGGTGAAATCAACAATATCTCTGAAGCCTTCTCCAGAAAAACTGGCCACATCACCTTCTGATTATCCTCCTTATCTCCTTTCTGAAAATTATTCAGTACCGTCTGTGTTAATACCTGAATTAACTGAAAGAGCTCACTCTCTCCGTTCACTGTCACCATATTTCTTCCGCAAACCAGACCAGATCGGTACACCACCTCAGGGCACAGTACAATCAACCGGACATCATAACGCCCGGCCACCCGGAGTACTGTTTTCAGGTACCGGTACCATCCCAGCAATGGAGCACTACTGAAACAGAGTACCAGGGTGTCTCCGGCACCAGGCCGGCTCCCTGCACAAAAATCCCGGGCCACAATTCCCCGGTCATTCAACAGAGTCATCACCCCGATCGTTTCATAACAACTGCACCCGCTTACCCATACAACCATCGGCATCACCAGTGTTATTATTTATCCTTTCTGTTCAGCAATGACATCACAGCAGTAACATAACTTTTGCGGAAAGCCTCCACGCTGTCAGCCTGAAATGCACTATTCTGAATATGGTATCTGCCGTTAACATATATCGAGGGTGTTCCGGTCACTCCGTACTCTTTAAACAGGCGCCTCTGCTTCTCTGTCATATCTGCCACTTCCTGACTGGCAAGCATAAGTTCATACTCTTCTGCAGGCATCCCGGCCTTCACGAACACAGCGCGGATATCCTCCGGTCTTTTCAGTGTCCGGGAAACCATCGTGGCCTCAAACAACAATGGTTCCACTTTCTCCTCCAGACCGCTCAGCATGGCCACTGACCATGCCCGGGTCAGCTCATTCCCCAGCGAGCCCAGTAAATCTGCATGGTATTTCACCATTTTCCCGCCGGCGGGCAGGCTCTCTCTTATTGCTCCGTCAATACCGTATCCCTGAGAAAAGGCGTAACAGGGAGGACAGTAAAACGAAAAAAACTCAACAACCGTTTCATTGTCCTGCACTGTTTCAGTAACCGGTTTGTCCAGTACTGAATATGTTGTATATTCCTGTGCAGCAGCTGCTCCGGAAAGCAGCAGCCACAGAATAAGAGGCAACAGTTTTCTTTTATACATTCTCAGACTCCATCATTCCGTTATCATATAAACGCTGACATTCCCCAATGAATATCCGTCCCCCGGGAAACAGCTTTACCCGGTATTTACGGTAAATGAAAAATCTCCTGGTTTCAGATGCATTAACCATTATTACGGGGCAGACCAGAACATATCTCCCGCTCAGCGAAGAACAGACGATCCATCTTCCTCCCATAATGGTATAAACAGTTCACACCAAAATACTCCCTCTCTGTAACTGAAAACTTCTGTATGAATATCATCTGCCGGTATGTATTTCTTATTTGTCAGAACACACATATACAGCGTACATATATTCCGCAGATGTTTTTCCCGTGACGTTCTGAATCTGAATTTAAGGTATTTCCGTCCGCCAAAGGAAAGAGTCGTATCTCCGTCATCGCAGACCAGATATGTGATAATGTGATACCCGGTATTTACAGGTTTCGTTCCGGATACCACTGTCACCTCTTCTGTTTTTTCCCTGACAGCAGAAAACACCGTATCCAGCACGCGCGCATAATGTTGGCTTTCATGTGTTACGGGGATATGCCCTTCCGAGATAAACTTCCGGACACGGACATCACACCATTCACGGACACATTTTCCCGTGCTGTATTGCAATGTTCCTGTTTCGTCCAGTTCAGCCCGGGGAGTCAGTAATGACAGGTCCCAGCCCGGTCTGCTCCGGTATATTCCGGGAGAACAACCAAACCTTTTTCTGAATTCACGGTTAAACGACGGCTGGGAATCAAATCCCACACTGATGGCAATGTCATGTAATGGATATCCGGTCAGACGAACCAGTATTGCTGCCCGCGTCAGCCGCCTGCGGCGAAGATAATCTCCCACCGACATCCCCGTTTTATTTCTGAACAGGCGCTGAAGATGTCTGTGACTGTACCCGGAATATCTCACCAGCTGACTGATATCTGACCGTAATTCACTCTCAAGTAAATGTTCCGCAAACGCAATCACACCAGCAATAACCTTATTCTGTAATGTCATCCTGCTTACGTCCCTGACCTTTTCGCACAGAACTGTCCAGAAATACGATACAGCATAAAATGCCAGATACCTTTCCGTGAAAATGAATAATACCCTCAGTGTTCCTGTATATACTCTTAATATCTTATCCTCTGTGTTTCTTATTTTAACCATTCTGCCTGACAACCATTTACTGAATGCAGTCCGTCCCGGCAGATATTCCGGATACCTGAGCGGATACTGTCCAGCAGCGCATTCCGTCTGCGGTATTCCGCCCGTTTGCGGGCCGGGATGTCTTCCGCATCTTTACGCGGCAGCGGCACAGATAGCCGGTAAACGCCACTTTCGTCATACACACCACCTGCCGATATCCAGCACTCACTGTAACGCGCCACAAACCGCCCCTGTTTACGCGCCGCATACCGGTCATGTCGCAGGACATGCTGCTCTTCACTGACCGCAGTGATGGTATACAGCCGGCACACTTCCGCCAGCGCAGCAACGGCCTCACACAGCACCCTGCGCGGAAAGAGGCCGTGGCATACACGGGTGGCATGACGAATGATATCTGCCCCGTCTTCCCGGGGGCCCTGTAGTCCGCCAATAAACAGTGTGAAATTTCCCCGCCAGCGAATAAATGAAAACGATATCCGGATGACAGGCGTACCGTCACAATACAGAACCAGCATCAGTTCGCCTTCACGGTCAAACCCACAAGGGGTACAGGTTACAGATATCTGTTCTCCGCCACGCCCTTCTGTGGTGACCAGCGGAGTCTCCCGATAAACCTGCAGATAACGCCTTACCGGTTCCGGCTGTGTCCGTACAAACTGGTAATGTTCCAGGACAGCCTGAGCACGCTGCCGGACAGTATTGCTCCTGCACAGATAAGGACGGTGAAGTTTGGCCGGCAGAACCGGACTGGCCTCAAGCAACTGCTCCAGGTTTTCCAGTTCACACAATGCCCGCAGATAACGGAAGGTTGCATCCGGATATACAAACAACGTACGCAGAAAAAAACGGTAACGAAAGTTCCGCATTTCCCATCTGCGGCGCTGGTATGTCGGGTCTGTCATCAGCTTTACAAGCAATGTCATCACCGACAGGTTCTTTGCTTTGTTATTTTTTCCGTCACCGGGACGTGTTTTTCCGGTCAGTTTTTCCTGTTGCATATTGCTTAACCACATTTACCTTCATGAAAATTATCGTCCGGTGTCACTCCCCAGCGGATATACCGGTAACGCCTACCCTGCGCTATCAACTCCCTGACCGTACTGTCTATGCTGTAACGGGCATCCATTTCTTCCTGTCCCCGCAGCACCATCGTCTGTGCACATTCCGGCGCATCCAGAAATGAAGTCAGGGCATTTTCCCAGGCGGCCCGGTCAGCCGGTGGAAGTAAGGTTCCGTTATATCCGTGATGAATAACCGACGGGATGCCCCCGACCCGGCTGGCCATCACCGGCACCCCACAGACGGTAGCTTCCACAATTGCCATGCCAAATGCTTCATTCCGGGAAGGCATTACCATGAGGGATGCCCTCCTGTATACCGGTGCCACAGGCGACAATAGTCCGCACATCAGCACACAATCGTTCATCCCCAGATAGTCGATTTTCGCTTTCAGACGTGCTTCTTCTTCCCTGCGTCCACCGCCCACAATCAGCCAGTAAAAGCGCACGCCCCGTTGCTTCAGACAGTGGAGTACCTCCAGCATGAAATCATGTCCTTTCTCAGGACGAATCATGCCCACCTGGACAATGACCGGGGCCGTTGAACGTTTTTTCAGCCAGACGTCAATATGTTCCGGAAGTGCCTCATCAGCCTGCTTCCTGAGTCCCGCCAAATCCATTCCGGGAGGTATCACCACAACAGACTGCCTGCACATTTCGTGAATCAGACGGGACCGCATCTCCTCAGAAGGCACCACCACAACATCACACATGTGATTCAGGGAGAACATCTTCATATTCTGTGTCATGTACGTTTTCTGCCGGATAATGGCAAAACGTGACGTACCACCGGACAGTATTCGCCGGGTAATGCCGACGATATTGCTGTCATGACCGCTGTGGCAGACCACCATTTCCGGCCTGAATGTCACTATCAGCCGCCGGAGGGCCAGGACAGAAGGAGGATGCAGGCTGTTCCGGAACGGAATGTGAACCACCGGAATACCATAACGGTGCGCCTCTGCCGAAATCCTGCTGTGTTCGCGGCAGGCCAGCATCACCTGATGCCCAAGCCGTCTCATGGCACACATCTGGGCAACAGCCTGCAGTTCCTGCCCGCCAATATTGGGAGAAGATTCGGTATACAGTATGTTCATCGGAGTCCCCCCTGCTCAGTCAGCAGTCAGTCGCGGTCCCTTATGCAGGGCCAGTAGTGAAGAAAATCCGGGCGTGGTGTAATAAAACAGACGACGTTTCAGCCATCCCACGTTTTCCCGCTCCTTTGTGCTGATACGACCAATACGCAGTGAGCCACTGGCAGGATTGTTCATTCGCCTTTCTGTTGTGTAGAGATAAGAAAAACCAAGTTCTTTAGCCACTTCGATATAGTCATGGTTGTAATATCCTTCCGGCCAGCACAGATGCCGGCTGCAGTACCCCAGCATCTCCTTCATTCGTTCACGACTGAGAAGAACATCAGCACGAAGTAAATTCCGCGGACTGTGGATATCCGGCATACAGTCCCAGCGCTGATGAGTGTGTGTGTGCGAGTGAAACTCAACAAGGCCACTACGGTGCATCTCCCGAACTTCTGACCAGCGGAGCATAACCTCATCAGCCTGCCCCAGCTCAATCATGAGCTGACACTTCTCATGAGAGTATTCCTTTGCGTCTGCAGAAATACGGACCGGACCGTCACCGACCAGCCCGGTCACCAGAAAAAGATGCGCATGCAGTCTGAACTCCTGCAGCACCGGAAAAACCTGCAACCAGTTATCCAGCCAGCCGTCGTCAAAGGTCAGCATGACACTTTTACGGGGTAATGTTTCACCACGATAAAATGCCTCCACTTCGGCGGCAGTAACAGTTTTCCAGCCAGATTCAGCCAGCCATTTCATTTGCTCCCGGAAGGTTCGGGGGGATAATGTGACCAGTCCCGGTTTATTACTGACGTGGTGATACATTAGTACCGGTAAATGCCTGGCATTAGTTACATTTCCTGTATTCAGGATACCGTACCCCTCCATACTTTTTATATTTGAAAGATGCCAAATAAATCTCACGGAGAAATAATTCTTACAGGAATACTCTCAGAGCAGCTTCCACACACCTGGCCTTCCCCGACCTGAATTTACTTTCTCCACAACGCTGGGTGACTGTAGCACTTCCAGATATTCTCTGGCCTGATATATCGTTAGCCCGACAACATCAGCAATTTCACGGGTGCTAAAGAATATTTTACTGGAATATTTTTCTGTTCTCCCAGAAACTCAACAATTTGCTCATTAATATCCTTATTATTTATATCATCTTCCTGTAAATCAGCTAACCACCCAATAAGTGAAACACGCCATAATACGAAGGACAACAAAATAATGCAGATATAATAAAAATACTCCCTTACTTCTCTGCGACACTTATTCTGTCAGCTTTTCTCTGAAATTAGTATGCTTTTCACTGTAATCCCCATACTCCAGGCACACCTTTTCCTGAATTTATTTTCTCCACAACGCCAAACGACTGAAGAGCCTCCAGATGCAGACGAGTCTGATATATCGTCAATCCAACAGCATCAGCAACTTCACGAGTTCTGAACGTTTTCTTTGTCCCGGAATTCATCTTCATATACTCCACTATTTCCTTATATATCTCTTTCACTTTTCACAAACTCCATTCCTCCCTCTTAATATCTGACCTTTTCTTTACAGAAATCTGACCCAACCTTATAAGAACCTACTCCAACTAACAAGACATTCATCCCTGAACACCCCGAATGGTTTACAGGATATGTTTCTCTTTAGCTCTGCATTTATTGCCCAAATAACAAAAAACTAAAGATATACTACTGTTAATCCCACTTTACTCCGGTAAGTCCCTGCTTTCTTCACACCATTCAAGAATGCATCAAACTGGAATCCGTCAGAGATCAATTTATCTATAGGAAACAAAATTACTGAATTACTGAATGTTACATCATTATTTTTTAAAGCATTAACGGGGGTTATTCTTACCCATGCATCAGATGCTGTTCCTGCAAAATTACCCAGCCCTTTACTGTTAAGATCCCCGGATAACGTTATTCTGGCATTAGTATACTTGCCTGAGGTGGCAAAGATGCGACACTCAGGTTTTGATGGATCAACCGCTTTAACAACAAATGTTTTTTTTGCACTTGTTCCGCCTAATGTAACACTGCCCATATAGATATCCCGAGCGATAACACCATCTACATATATTGCTATATCGCACGTACCGCAGAAGACTTTTGCAGAAAAACGTGTATCTCCATACTCACCAGCAATTACTGCGGTAGAAAAAAAGGCAAAAAAAAGAGCTAAAATCTTTTTCAGATAAAACATGCGTTCACCTATGCATCCTTCTCATACGAAAATCAAATTATTGATAACGTTATATTTGCAATAGCCTGTTTCTGCCCATACCAATTGATTTGCGAATTGGCTTTTATCTTACACACATTTCCTTTTTGCAAAGAACCATTACAAACATAGTTTCCCATTGCGCCAGATGAATGAACCAGTGTTAAATCACCTGATGCGTCACCATTAAGATTAACACTTACTGTATAACTGCCATATGCATCAGAAACTTCAAACATATTTTTTGTTTCACCAGGCGATAAATCAATCTTGCTATTATATTGTATAGCTATTCTGGATGGCACCGAACGCGTAGCCACACCCGATAAATTACCCATAACAGTCCATGCCCCCGTAAGATTATCCGTATTCCCATTAAATGCATCTCCTGTTAACCCCATCATCCAAGCTCTGACAAAGGCTATATTCCCTGAATCACTGGCACGTCTTGCTTTAATAGTTACTTCTGCATTATTTGACACTCTGCGTAAACCAAACAATCTGGCGCACCTGAAAGTACCAGCATCAGCTTGTGAACTGGCGTAACTCGCTGTAGAAAATATTTTAATCGAACTCCCCGCCTTAAAAACGCCACTTTCGATATAACAATCAGCCTGACCAGCAATGGGGGACAAATCATTTCTTCCCTCGATTTCCCATCCCTGAGGAACCTGAATTTCAGCAACAACTTTACTCTGACCAACAACGCAAACGCCATTGCATCTCGCGTTGAAATTCAATCGCGGCGGGCCGACAAACCACTCCCCTGGCGCAGAGGCCTCCAGAGTTTGATCATAAGCTAACGCACTAGAGATATAACAAAAAAACAATAAAACTGGTTTTAAAAGAAATTTGTTCATATATATCTATATCACACCGGATAAACAATATTGAATCGAATAGTTACGGAACCATTTCCCCAACCAGCATCAGTCCGCATATTAGTTACGGGCTTAAGAAAACAATCTCTGGTTTGTTGGTTAGCATCACAAAAACGGGTTCCTCCTGTCAGGTAAATTATCTGGTCGTTACTATCAACCAACCAGAACAGGGGCTTTGCTCCCACTCCACTGTTACTCAACGATACCGCAACCTGATAACCATTACTCTGTAATCCATCACCGATATTCTGAGCAGTTAATGCGGTACGCACTGCTCCTGTACAATTTATGGACACCGGAAAACTACTATATTTTTTCTCTCCAGGCTCCATAGTCAAAGAATAATCACTTCTGACGCTGATATTACATGTCGGACGGGGATTAGAAACGGTTATATTAACATTTGCCGTTGCAGTTTTGGCACCCTGAGCAAATCCTGAAGACACAATAGAAAGAATAAAAATCCCATACTTGCCCATCGTTTTCCAGAAGTAAGACTTATTCATGTTTTGACTACCTTCCTGATTTTATGCCGGATATATAACTGTAAAGCCGATTGTTACAGAGCCGGCCCCCCATGATGAGTCTATATTAGCCCTCGTTCCTGGAGTCAGAGAACATTTTCTTAAAACACCTGTTGATGAACAAAATGCATCACTCTCCAGCCCTCGCAAATAGATACGTGATGAATCATGCTTCAGCCAGAAAAACGGGCCTTTACCCGTTCCTGCATTTGACATCGGAATAGTAACCCGTTGCCCATCTGAATTCAGTACTCCATTCAGATTTTTGGCTGTGATAGCGGTTTTCATACTAACCGGACAGCTAATCCTAATATCAAATGGGCTGTAGTTATTTTCTGCACCCAGCGGTAAATCGCCCAAATCGTATGTCGACTGGACAGTTAAATCACAGGTGGATGGTTTTACATTAATAGTGAATCGGGTTTCCGCTGATTCTTTTGCTTCACCAAATGATGAAAACAATACCATCGCCCCGCCTAATAATAACCCGGGAAGTCCCTGACGCTTTATGGATATCATTTTAAATTCTCCTGTTTTCCTGTATTATCGAATTCACTTCTGTAATTTAAAAGTCTCAGTCGCCCCCCAGTCATTAACAGCCTCAACAGCGATACTACCATTCAGAACACGATTGCCCAGACTGGCTTTACCAAATGGTTCAAGAACGGCCAGTGCATTTTGTTCAGTTTCAGTCAACTTCAGTGATTGCCCATTAACCTTAATGCCCACAACGGCAAAATAATAAGGTGTCGGATTACTCAGAAATGTTCCTTCACCAAGTCGAAGCACTTTTATCTTCTTCTCTGCATCTTTTCTTCCTTTGATGAGAGACTCTGGTCGATAAAACAGTTTAACCCGGGTATTTACAGCAACCGACAATACATTACCTTCTGCATTTTCTGGCTTAGGTGGTATTTCCTGCACATTCAGCCAGAACAATGACTCTCTGTCTGTTGGCAGAGGGGTCTCCGTTTTTATAATTCGAATAATCTGTTTCTGTTTTGTTCCTACTTTAAAAAATGGCGGTGCAGGAACCATATACACACTATTGCCCTGATTACTGTTGTCTATCCACACCTGCCCACCATAAGTATCATCTGCATTATTTGTCACTTCAAAGGAAACATTTCTTTTTCCTTCCTCATAAATAAAACGTGTTCCATTCAGGACAAACGCAGCCATGGCATTACTGCATAATATCATTGCCAGAAAAGAAACAATCCCTCGCTTTACTAACTTACTCACAATTTACCTCCTGCACTCTGGTTGCACTTGGGGTGATCCCCGACATTGAAAAACGACACTGATTTCCCATCCCCATATCAACCACAACAGATCTGGGCTCACTCAGTAAACTCATCATCAGAACACCATTACTGGCAACAGTGCCAACATTTAATCCCATCTCTGTTTTTGCAGTTCCACCATCCAGTAACTGACCATTACCAGCTCGTATCTGAAGAATGTAGCGTTGCACATAATTCGCACCAAACTGACGATAAACAACCGCACCTTCTGTCGGAACAACGTTGTAAGATGTTGTCTGAAGTTCAAGATCATCCGGAACATTATCCATATCAATATTAATGCGATTCAGAGAATAACCAGACAACCCTACAACCGTATTTCCTTTACTGTTCGTCGGTAATGAATTATTAAAACTCACACCTGATACCTCAGGAATACTTACAATGCCAATCGTATTCCCGGATTCTTTTGTCATCAAAAAACCACTTTCCCGGGTACCCAGTATTTGTCCACTCAATGAGCCAGATACACTTGTCCGGTGACGCGACTGCTCAAGCCCAAAGTTAGTTTGCACGGCGTCGAATGCATACCCCATACCAGCACTGATACTGTCTTCTCCCTTCTCGCTAATCTGGGTATTCAGATTATAATTAAGTCGCTCTGTCGGAGTGGCCGATACTCCCGTATTAAAAACAGTTCCATTTGTCCGTGAATAACCAATATTACTGGAACCGTAATGTCGTATACCTCCCAGCGTAAATGGTATGCTAATCCCCAGAGATGTGCTGTAATCAGACTTATCCAGATAAGGGCGCTTACTGTAATTCCCGTTAAGATACAATGAGACATCATCAAAAATAACAGAACTGAACTGCAACGAAGCCCCCCGGGCCCGCCCATCAATTCTCCAGTAATCCTCCTGCCAGGCCTGCAGACTCAGACTTGAATTCCCCAGACGTTGCGCCAGTTGTGCTTCATAACGTGACTTTTTGTTATAACGGGTGTACTGATCATTTGTATCAAAATCTGAAAACTCAACATACCCCTTACTTTCAAAACGATAAGCCATCAACTGTAAATCAGTGCTGTTTGTAAAACTCTTCGCATATTTTGCGCTATAGCTATATCCGTGTTTGTCAGTTCCATTTTTATAATCAGCATGCGATATATTTGCACCAACAGAAACAGCCCCTAGTCCACCCATCATCTGGGTCAGACTCATACCTCCGGCCTGATATTTTGTATGTATTATTGATGCCAGGTTCACTGTTGTTGAGGAAAAACCATATCCCAGGGCTCCCAACCAGAAAGTACCGCTGTCCGAGGAAAAAGCGTCCTTCAGGTCACTGCTGTTATTTTTTTTACCTACCGCAAGATCATACTGTAATTCCCCAGGGCGCAGCAGGGAGGGCAGCGTAGTTACCGGGTAATACATATACGTTTTACGTCCGGAGGCATCTTCAACCTCCACAGTAAGATCACCATTTCCTACAGGTTGCACGTCATCCAGATTATAAGGTCCGGGCGGAACAACTTTAGAATAAATAGCATACCCATTTTGGGTTACTGTAATGCGACTGGTCGAAGTAGCTACGCCATTAATCACTGGCGCATAACCTCTCAAATCCCAGTTTTTCATATTACTGTTTGATCGCAGGGACGCACCATAAAAACCGAAGTCGGAAAACAACTCGCTACGGGTCTGAGACTTCCCCAGAATCAAATCCCCCTGTGCCTGACTTATCGCTCTCGACAGAGTTATATCCCGTGCAGCAAACTCATTATGCCCGTTACTGTCACGACTGGCATTCATATTGGATGACAGAACCCATTTCCCGACATTGAACATCATGTCGACATTACCATAGGCACTGGTTTTCAAATCTGTTGAGTCATTAAAATTCCCTGAATATTTCAGACGAAGTGCATTTACACCATAATCCCATTGACTGGGATCTGTTTTACTTATCAAATAGGATTGTGGAATATTAAATTTTAATTTCTGGGTCCCGTAATCAAAATCGGCTTTCGTATACTCCGTATTATCAAACAGATAACACCCTTTAATCTTATCAAAAGCAGACTGATAATCAGAGAAACGTAGCCTTACACCTGTATCCTTAAGCCACTTTTCAGACAGACAGAGAGTATTATTTTTCTCATCTTCATTTGAAATAATAAGAGCAGCCTTACCAACGCTTTCATCATTAACTAGTACATCAACATAGTATTCTCCAGCCGGATAACGACTACCGGTAGTCAGTATTGAAGGGGTTGTTTTCGTCCCCTGCAGAAAGTCAAGATTCAACTCTGTCGCTGCGGCAGCAGCGACAGAGTTGAATATCGCAACAGACAAAGCTGATAATTTAAATAGGCGAAGGCACATTCCCATAATTCACTCTGCAAATCCGTTACATATACATAACAGGATAAAAAGGGAGGAATCCCTCCCTTTTTATTAATTTCTATTTATAAATAAGATACGGTGAAAGCTGCCGCACTACGGAAATCACCGATTTTAGCACCACCTTTCAGTGCAGCTTTAAATTTGAAACCATCGCCGCCAGTAAGATCGCTTCCATTAAACTCAACGCCCAGATTATTCGCTGAGGTAATTGGGGCATTATTCTTAGCATTAACCGTTTCAAGTTTTACAATCGCATCTGTTGCAGTACCAGAAATGTTACCCAGACCATCCGCATTAAACCCTGCAGACGCCCAGCTTACCTTTGCAGTTTTACCATTAAAATCAATACAGCCCTGTTGAGTAGGATCTTTTGCTTTCAGTGCAAATGGTTTATAGTCGCCAAGAGCACCCGGTGCAACAGTATCTAAATTAACAACTTTAGAATAACTGCCATCAACTTCCGGAACAATATCACAGGTATTCTGAGTTACCACACCAATAAACTCAACCTCACCAGTCTGCCCTGCAGCATGAGCCATACCCGATACCAGACCCAGTGCAAGAATGGATGCAATAATGCTTTTATTCATATAAATACCTTAATAAAATGTGAAATAAAACAACCCAGCAAAGCTGGCCTCACCCACCTCCTTCGACAGAAGAAGATGAGGGCAACCACACTGTAAAGCCAGAGAATTTAACGGCAAAAAAGTTATTTTTCACAAATACTTTCACAGGTATTAACTTTATTATATTTCACTAATTGACAAACAATATCATCAATATGACGTGTCCGCTTTAACGCCAGTGACAAATAACCATAAGACACGTCATACTTTTCGCATACTTCTTTCCTGGTATATCCAAGCACAAGAAAATCTTTTAATGCACGGATAACCTTTTCACTCCGGAGTGGAGATAATTCCATTAATAACCAAAATAATTCCTCTGGCACCTTTCCTGGAATTAACATCTATCCCCCTTATCAAACATTAGATTCCCTTTCTATAAAAAAGAAAATCAAAATATCCTTACAAAATAATCCTCAATGGGAAATAAGCCCTTAACGCAAATAAATCTAACATGGTTTTTTACACTAAAAAACACACATATAACGATCTTTTATATCAAAAGAAAGACATAAAGTAGATTTTTAAACCAAAAATACACAAAAACAAAGACAAAAACACCACCCGGGCGGCAAACTAACAATATAAAAGATCGTTTTTTACTCAATGGTTGGTGCGTTTAACTTATTTTGTTATTCTCAAAAAAAGTGCTCAATATCAAAAACAAATACCACAAAACAAAGAAATAAAAAAAGGATGCTAATTTTTTCAGTGTAAACAAAACAGCAATAATAAATGCCAGCCCGAAGGCCGGCACAGGCAG
>ERZ1034781.730-NODE-730-length-15923-cov-22.269410_pt1 | contig 15923 bp, 6 predicted proteins | sample MGYA00520700_ERZ1034781 | MGnify/ENA primary metagenome ERZ1034781 (study PRJEB33766, sample SAMN09781709) | gut metagenome | biome: gut microbiome | host: Homo sapiens | place: Madagascar | study: EMG produced TPA metagenomics assembly of the PRJNA485056 data set...
AGTTTGGCAAGCCATCTGTCAAGGCAAAAGGCAATAACATTGAGGTAAGCGTAACCATCAAGAATACCGGTAAGGTTGCCGGCAAGGAAGTTGCTGAGGTTTATGTCACCGCTCCAAAGGGCGCTTACGAGAAGCCAGCCAAGGAACTCAAGACCTTCGGCAAGACCAAGTTGCTGAATCCAGGTGAGAGCCAGACTTTGAAGATGACACTTGAAAAGCGCGATCTTGCCAGCTTCGATGAGGCTAACAGCCAGTGGAAGGTAGATGCAGGTAACTATTTCTTCAAGGTGGGTAGCGATGTGGAGAACATCAAGGGTACTGCTACATTGAAGGTATCTGAATACACCGAGAAGACGAGCAATGCCTGCGCTCCTAATGTTCAGATGAACTATCTGAAGCAGAAGTAGTCTATGTAAATAATATTCCAGAAAGAGATAATCTAGAAGAAACTCCCGTAAAATGGGGGAAGAAGAGATTGAAAATTTTCCCTTAAGGCTATTTATTTTTTGCCTTAAGGGAAAATATATTTTTCCTTAAGGGAAATAAAATCTTCCCTTAAGAGATATTTCCACCAGAATTAACCTGTAAAGATATCTCTTCGTAGATTTCGCGGCACCTCTTTTCCTTCATTTTATTCTTTACGCCAACGGCAATCATATCCTCTACGGCCGGATGCCCAGTTCCATTTACAGATGTTGCTGACGGCAACGCCTGACTTGTCTGCCACTTGCTAACGTGTCAGATTCTTCTCTATTCTTCGTTTTCTGAAGTCGTTTGCCATCCAGCCGAGTGAGGCTTCTCCGCTCGCACCTATCTCTATCGCATCTTTAAAGAGAAGACTGGCAAAACACCAACAGAATGGCGTACAGAACGCCCCTAAAAGTGCTTATAATAGCCCAAAAGTCATTTTTTTTAGGACTTTTGGGCTGTTATAAGCGCTTTTTTATTATCTTTGCACGCAAAAAGCAATAAAATATGTTGATAGGAAGAGAACAAGAGCAAGAGATGCTGCATAAAGCTTACGAGTCAGATAGCTCACAGTTTGTTGCAGTGTATGGTAGAAGACGTGTGGGCAAGACCTATCTAGTCAGAGAGTGTTTTGCGGATAAATTCGTTTTTCAACATTCTGGTGTTGCAAAAGCAAGTACAAAATTGCAATTGCGTTATTTTAAGGAGTCGCTACTAAAGAGCGGATTCCCAAAGGCTCGTTTGCCCAAAGATTGGATAGAGGCTTTTTCGATGTTGGAGCAATTGATAGAGCAATCAGAAGCTGAGAAGAAAGTAGTTTTCATAGATGAAATACCTTGGATGGATACTCCTCGCTCAAATTTCATTACAGCATTGGAATACTTTTGGAATAGTTTTGCCTCTGCACGCAAGGATGTCCTTTTGATTGTTTGTGGCTCTGCTACATCCTGGATTATTAATAAGGTGTTGAAAAATCATGGCGGTTTGCATAATAGAGTAAACCTCCGTATATCTTTACAACCTTTCACTTTGCACGAATGTGAACTGTATGCCAAAAGCATCGGTATGCGCACAACCCGTTATGAATTGCTGGAATATTATATGGTATTGGGTGGTGTTGCTTTCTATTGGTCTTTGTTGGACAAAGGAAAGAGCGTGGCTCAAAATATAGATAGCCTATTGTTCTCAATAACAGGTCAACTACACAATGAGTTTAACGAGTTGTATGATTCTTTGTTCAACAATCCTGAACCTTACCTGAAAGTTATCAACGTCTTGGGAACCATCAAGGTGGGAATGTCTCGTACTGAACTGTTAGAAAAGATAGGATTGTCGAGTGGTGCCAATATCACTCGAATTCTTGACGACTTGGAAGCATGTGGCTTCATCCGTAAATACAATGCTTTTGGCAAGAAGCGGAATGATACTATTTATCAACTGATAGACAACTTCACATTGTTCTACTTCAAGTTTATGAAAGACAATAAAGGAGGCGATGAGCATTTCTGGTCGCATAGTTATTTGTCGCCTGTGAGATACACATGGGTTGGCTTGGCGTTTGAGCGAGTATGTATGCAACATGTAAATCAAATCAAGCACAAGTTAGGCATTAGTGGTGTCTTGACAAGTGTTTCTTCCTGGTCTGTCAAAGATGACCCTATTTATGGTCAAGGTGCGCAAATTGACCTATTGATAGAACGTGCAGACAATGTAGTGAATGTTTGCGAGATTAAGTTCTCGCAAGATAAATATGTCATTAGTCAGGACTATAGTCGGAATTTAGCACATAAGATAGAGCGTTTCTTGCAGACCACGAAGACCAGAAAGACTTTGCATCTCACAATGATAACAGTAAATGGTCTTGCTCATAATGAGTATTGGGGGATGGTGCAGAGCGAAGTCGTGGCAGATGATTTGTTTCATGAATAAAAAAACGGCAAAATACGGCTCAGGGGAGATTGTCCGTGGATAAGACTATCTCTCCTGAGCCCTCTTTTCACGGCGATTACCATTCCAAAGTCTGCAACAAAGATAAAAAGTGCATTCTATAATTGTGACAACCTGAAAGAAACCAGAACTGATCACGGAGATTCATCCATCTGACAGAACACTCATCTAATCGTTAAAATATAATAAACTTCCATCTAAAATATAAAATATTCGAATAATAATCTTAAATTTGCAATCAATATTCGAATATTGAAAACATAATTCGGACACAGAGAACTTTTTTATTAACGTCTTTAACTTCTAAGATTTATGAAGAAAGAACATTTACTCATCATCGCATTGGCTTGCGGATCGTTGCCTAGCATGGCAGCCATCGGGTCAGGCAGTAGTTCATCGACCAAGAATGTCACCATCGACAGTTTGCAGTGGACGTTAGCAGACTCCACCCAGACTGCCACGCTCTATCGGTATGGCAAGAAGGGCGACACTGCCATCATCCCGGAGACTGTGGAGTATGGCGGCAACACTTACCAAGTGGTGGCTATCGCAGCTCCTGACTATTCCAGAGTTTTTTATGACACATATGAAAACATCAAGCATGTGTCTTTACCTAAGACGCTCCGTATAGTGGGAAATGGTGCCTTTGAGTCTTGTCACAACCTACAGAAAATCAATTTACCTGAGACGGTAGATTCTATTGGTGGTGATGCCTTTTATTATTGTACTAGCCTAAAAAGCATCACAATACCTTCTAAGGTAAAAGTGCTTGGAACAAGAAGCATAAGCCAATGTAGCAATCTGGAAGAAATCAACCTGTCAGAAGGACTTGTCACTATTTTGAAAGAAGCCTTGGCAAATAACAATAAGTTAAGCCGCCTAAATATCCCTTCTACAGTAACATATATAGGGGATTATGCCCTGTATGCCAGCAGTTCCCTTTACATGTTAAAAGTAAATGCCAAATCAAACCCTACGCTTGGGCAGAATGTGTTTAGCAGTTGCGGCAACCTGCATATCATTTATGTGCCAGAAGGTTGTGCCAGCAATTATCGCAATGCCGAAATCTGGAAGAACTATGTCATCGCTCCAGGAAATGGTCTCGCCTTAGACATCAACCTGACCACACCAGGCGAGCTGGGCAATGAGATATTGAAGCTGACAGAAAACCTGAGTGATGTCAACATCCTTAAAATCAAGGGTAAGCTCAATGATGATGACATCTACAACATCCAAAATCGCATGCCTAATCTGATAGAGATAGACTTGTCGGAGGTAGACATGGAGAATCTACCAAGCAGAATGTTTCATTACAGAGAGGCCATCCGCAGAATCGTATTGCCAAATAACCTTCAGACAATTGGTGACGGAGCTATGCAATATTGCCACATGCTAGAAAGCATTATCATCCCAGAGGGAGTTACTAGTGTAGGTAATAGTGCATTTTATGAATGTTCATCTCTTACCAACGTGCAGTTGCCAGCTGGACTCTCTTACTTGCAAAGTGGGTGCTTTGAATATTGCAAGTCGCTAGAAAGCATCACATTGCCAGACAATTTGATATCCATTTGGAACGCAGCTTTTTATGGATGTAACAAATTGAAAAATATCCATTTGAGCAAGCAGTTAACTACTATTGGTGGCAATGCTTTTAGTGGTTGCAATAGCCTAGTTAGCATAGAACTACCAAATACCTTGCAAGTTATAGAGGGCAGTGCATTCTCAGGCTGTACCAGTTTGGAAAAGATTACCATCCCGGAATCAGTTACAAGGATAGAAAGCGCATTCTACCATTGCGATAACCTAAAAGAATTCACTTGTCTTGCCATGCTTCCTCCATCAGTCAACAATAACAGTCCATTTAGCAGTACGAACATGGAGGGCAAAACCCTCTACGTGCCAAGCATCACCATCAACAGCTATAAGCAGACACGTGGTTGGGATGCCTTCACCAACATCAAGCCACTGGATTACTTCCCAGGCGAATTGCATGTTACCAAGGACTTCACCATTTACCTGCCAGACAACCTGACTGAGAAGGACAAAACAAAGGTGGACTTCTACAACGATAACGGAACTAGCGGTCACCTCACCGTGAATGGCAATAGCACACTCTCGATGAGCAGCTTTGACATCACTTACGATAATTTCTACAATTATGGTAGCCACAACGGAAGCCCTGCACATGCCAGCCTCATCAATGAGGCAAACATGCGTGCCGACAACGTAAGCGTAAATCTGAAGGTAAGAAAGAACAAATGGAACTTCATCTCCCTGCCTTTCGATACCAAGGTTAGCGACATCAAGTGCCTCACAGACGATACCCAGTGGGTAATACGCAAATACTCGGGCGAGGCACGCGCCAAGGCTGAAAAGAGTAATACCTGGCAAGACATGACTGCCGACAGCACCCTGCACGCTAACGAGGGCTACATCCTGCAATGCAACAATAGCGATTCATGGGACAAGGCTGTCGTCTTCCAGTTCACAGCACAAAATAATGGCAACAAGAACCGCATCTTCGCATCTGCCAAGCAGAAGGTGGCAATGAAAGAATATGTGGCTGAGTTCGCCCACAACCGTAGCTGGAACCTCCTCGGCAACCCATATCCAGCCTACTTCGATACCCGATACCTCGACTTCACCGCACCTATCACCGTATGGAATATGAACAATAGCACCTACGAGGCATATTCTCCTGTAGATGATAGCTACATCCTGACACCAGGAGAGGCATTCTTCGTACAGCGACCTGTGGACCAGGCTGAGATTACCTTTGATGTAGAGGGCAGACAGCATAACTTCACAGTACGCACCATCGAGCCAACCACACGCGCCAAGGCGATGGACCTGGTAGATGCCAACCGTGAGGTATACAACCTGAGCCTCAGCAATGGCGAGACCTCAGACCGCACCCGCATCGTGATCAATCCTAAGGCAGAGATGAGCTACAACGCAGCCTACGACGCTGGCAAGATGATGAGCGAGCGCACCCTTACAGCACAGCTCTACACCATCGGAGATGATATCGACTATGCCATCAACGAGCGTCCTCTTGGCGACGGCATTATCCATATCGGAGTCCGATTTGCAGAGAACGGCACCTATACCTTAGCCCTGGAAGGCTACAAGACAGCCATCCTCACCGACCACCAGGAAGGCAAGCAGGTAGAGCTGGATGCCAATGGCTACACCTTCACAGCCAAGGCTGGTGAATGCCGTGACCGATTCACCATCTCATGGTCTAACGGCGGCGTTACAGGCATCAATGGCATCTATCAGGATACAGAGCTAAGCAACATGAGCGTATTCTCACTAGATGGCAAGATGCTGAAAGGCAACAGCCACATCAACGCCCATTCCGATATGCCTGCCGGCACATACATCATGAAGAAAGGCAACAAGGCACATAAGGTAAATGTGAACCGATAAAGAGTAAAGATCTATAAAGTAAGCACTATCATGAAACATAAGATATTTTACATCCTGTTTCTGTGTACCCTGATGCCGTTGGCTGCATGGGCGCAGGCTGGTGGGGGATACAACCCACCTAACCCTGGCGACCCAGACGCCCCCAACGACAAGGAGGTATACAAGCTCACGCTGAGTGCGACACCCAAGGGGAGCAGCAGCTTCAATCGCAACGAGCAACAGCAAGTAACGGCTGGCAAGGAAATATACATAGAAGCTTATGCCAGCACGGGCTACAAGTTTGTGGCATGGCTATGCGATGGCGACACCCTGTCGAAATCGAGAGGTTTCTATTATACCATGCCTCAGAAGAATGTAGCTCTGACTGCCGTGATGCGCTATTACCCTGACAGCCCTGGTGACCCTGAGACACCCAAGGCTAGATATCAAGTAAAGGTAAAGGCTGAGCCTGCTAATGCCGGCAGCTTCAACTTCTCCAACCAGCAGTTGGAGGCAGGTAGCGACATCGACATCTGGGCATATGCCAACACGGGCTATCAGCTTAAGCAATGGCTCGTGGGCGACAGCGTGGTAAAGGGCACTAACTTCCTGATGTACAAGGTACCTAATAGAAATAGCGAGGTAGTGGCGCAGTTCATATACAACCCTCAAAACCCAGAGAACCCTAAGAAGAACTACTGGAACAAGGAGACGGGCGAAGTCATCATAGACGACTTTACGGAAGGCAACCTGAAGTCTACTATCGACAATACCACAGGCAACTACAGCAGTCAAGACGTGCAGATGATTACCGTGGCAGGCAAGATTGGTGGCGGCGACTTCAGCGTAACCAGAGACTTTAGCAACTGTACGCTGATAGACATGAGTCGTACCAGTGGCATCGACAATGTGCCATCCTATGCTTTTTACAACACAAACGTAGAAAACGTATATCTGCCATCCTGCATTGAGAAGATAGGTTATCGTACCTTCGCTGGGTGCAAGAGCTTGTCGGCAATCACCCTCTATGCCATGACTCCGCCAGAGGTAGACAAGGAAACCTTTTATGAGGCCAACGAGGGATTCGTGGTATACGTACCTGCATCAGCTCTGGCCAGATACCAGGCTGACAAGACCTGGGGTGAATTCAACCTCATGCCGATACAAGACGACATCCATGCCCTGCAAGTATCTCTGCCACAAGGCACCGATGCAAAGGTCTATAGCCAGATGTGGATAGAACTGACCAACACCAAGAGCGGTCAGAAGATGCACTATGTGATGACGGGGCGTGACAGCTACACCTTTGCCAATCTCATCAAAAACACCACCTGGAACGTGACCCTGAGAAACGCAAGGGGTGACATCTTCGCAGAGATTAACAATGTGGAGGTGAAAGACGAGGACGTGAAGGTAAGCTTCAACCAGCTAGCCGTGCCACAGCAGCTCAGCCTGAGCGTGGCAGCCCCTGACGGAACTGATGTGACCAGCCAGACGCAGGTGACATGGACCGACCAGGAGGGCAACTATCTGGCACAAAGCTTTGCGATGGGTGGCCTGCTGGCAGGCAGCAAGTTGAACTACAGCTTGTCGCTCAACGAGCAGCTAGCCACCCAGTATGCCATCCCAGGGAAGACAGAATGCACCGTGAAAGAGCAGGACAACAACATCAAGATACAGTTGCAGCCACTGCCTAGCGTCAGCCTATCGGGCAAGGTGACCGACCTCGTAGCCAAGAGCGGTATCAGCGGAGCCTTCATCACGGCATCACAGACCTTTGATGGCAAATATACCAAGACCGTGAGCTCCAAGGCAGACCAGGAGGGCAAGTTCAGTCTCAACATGAGCAACGTGCCTACACAGCTCACCATAGCCGCCACCGACTATGTGAGCCAGAGCATCGACTGCACCGACCTTTTGAAGGACCAGGCTGCCAGCGTAGAGCTAGGCGATGTGGCACTGAAGCCTATCAGCGGTGCTACCCTATCCCTCAAGTTCAACTATAAGCGATGCAGCGACAGCGGGGAGGAGGCAGAAGGCGCACAAGGTTGGTTTAGCGACTACAACAACGTGGTGTTCGGCATCTACAACAAGACCCAGAAGAAGAGCATCAAGCAGTTTAGCGTGCAGTATCCACAGATTGTGCTGCTGGAGGAAGTAAGCGAGGGCGACCAGCTAGAGCTGACCGCCACCAGTAAGAGCGAGGCATTCATGCCAGTCACCACCACAGCCACCATCGACAACAAGCTGCAAGCCACTGTCACCTTCAACGTGGCAGAGCTGGGCAAGATAGAAGCCACCTACAGCAAGAACTACAATGTCTCTGTTGTAGGCTCACTTTACGACGCAGCAGGCAAACTGCAGAAGACCAGCGAGTATGCCAACGCATCACTCACCTTCAGCAACCTGAGCGATGGTTACTATACCCTGCTGAGCATGGGCAAGAGCAAGCTATTCAATACCGTATACAAATTGGACGAGCTGAAACAGAGCGGACTGAAGGAGGGCACCGACTACATCCTGAGCAACATCAAGGTGGAGAGCGGCAACATATCCAAGCTTAGCATCAGCGAGATACCTACCCTCAACGAGAGCAAGCTTTACTTCACGGGCGACAATACCTCGTTCACAGTTAACAAGCAAAGCATTGTGGCAGGCAACTACATCACCCTGACAGGCAAGGTGGACTTTAAGCAAGCCTATGCCAAGAAGGTAAGCAACGTAAGCCTCGTGGTGGATATTCCGGATGCATGCTCGTTCGTTGAGAACTCTGTGATGGTGGGCAATAGCACCAGCAACTATGTATTGGAAGGCAATCGCCTCACCATCCAGATGGCTCGCTATACCGACCGTGTGCGCTTCTGCGTAATACCAACGCAGGGAGGCGAGTATGCCCCAAGTGCCCAGATAGAGTTTGACCTGAACGGCAACACCATGAGCCAGCCTATCGGCTCAGCCTCTTACACAGCAAAGGACCTCTCCATCAGCGTGCCAAAGACCGTGGCAAAGACCAGCGTAAGCATCAGCGGCATGGCGATAGGCAGATCTGAGGTAAAGGTATATGATGGCGATGTATTGATAGGTCAGACCACATCACTGGCCAATGGTATGTGGAGCACCAAGTGTGAGCTGAACGAAGCCTACAACCTCTCCCAGCATAACATCCATGCCAAGGTAATCACCAAGCAAGGCTTAGAACTGCAGTCGGAGACACAGCAGTGCCTCTACGACGAGAACGCCATCCAGGTGAAGACCGTTGATATGTCATTCTATAATGGCTGGATGCACAAGAATATAAGTCTGACCTTCGACTTCGAGAGCAACAAGACGAGTGGAAACTCCTACTCCTTCTATACAGCAACCGACTTCACCTTCGTGGCCGACCTGACCAACAATGACCCAAAGAAGGTATCGGATGTAACCCTATATGTGTATACCACGAAGGATGAGGTAAGGAAGCTTACATGCCAATATGATGAGAAGAAAGACAAATGGGTTGCCATCTGCCATTTTACAGGTGATAACTTGCCTGTTAATTTAGATGTAAGTATTATCTCTGAAACGGAAATCATATTCGACCGTAGTCAGTTTGACAATTTGGAAAGCCACTTGGCTACTAGCAAATCGAAGCTGAAAGATGACATGGCTGGCATCATAGAAGAAGAGAAAAATACAGTAGAACAGGATAAGATAAACCAGCAAGACAAAGCGACAAAAGATGCCGCCCAAGCAGAACTGGAAAACTTGTTGGCAAGTGGCACAGCTACCTATGATAAAATAGATAGCCTTTACTCCATCCTCGGATTAGATACCCAGAAGATGCAAGCTGACATTCCAGCAGATGCAGACAAGGAATGGTTAGACAAATTAGTAGCTCATGGCGAGAGCCTCTTAGAGGATGCTTCCGATATGGATAAGATTGACGTAACAGACCTCTTGAAGCAGTGTGACGAACTCCTGAAAGAAAACAATGGGTTTAATGCTAAAGAAATAGCAGAATTAGCTGGCAAAGACACATTAAGCGTCACTTCCGACAACGGAGAAACCTATACAATTTGGTGCACAAAGGTGAGCCTGCTGAATTCTTCTGAACTGGCAAATTACGACTCAACTTCCATCGTTCTTAGCGAAGGCCTCCCACTTGTAGCTTTCTTCAACAAGAGTAATGACAAATACATCATTGCAGACCAGGAGAAAGACCTTGCGCTCTGCATCGTGGGCAAGGGCTCAGCTGCACTGGCCAAAGCTCTGTTCAGCCGAGCTAAAGATGATGGTTTCCTATCTGCAATGAATAAAGCCAAGTCAGACATCTCTGCTTTAGCCGAAGCTATTATTTCTCCTGTATCTGAATGGATTAGTGAGCAGAACGAGAAGATTACCAATCTGCGCAAAACGGTCGATGACATCAAGAGTAGAAGTTCTGTCGTGGCAGGAAGAAGTGCTGGATGCCACATGAAAATTCAAGACTTGGAAAAGCAACTGCGTGAACTGAGAAGCCAAAACGTAGTTGACCTGAATGACTATAAGAACATCCAAACGCAAATAAAGAATCTTGAGGAAAGACGCACCATGCTGCTCAAGGAGGCTAGTAGGTTGAACGATTTGTCACATGAATTAGAATCAAAGGCTAATCGCCTGACTTCCAAGTTGACGGGTGCCTACGTTGTGTTGAGTCAGCTCAAGGAATTGTATGACATCGGAAAGGGCATCTATGACTTCATAGCGCATGCCGACCATGCCATACAAGACTTCAATAGATGGACGAGATTGAAGGACAGCATCTTGCCGTGTACTGGCGATGAGCTGAATGCAAGAGCCCTTTATGACAGGGTAAGCAGCAACTGGACAGACATCGCATGGAAAAAAGGGTATTATCCTTCGTTAGCACTGACAGCGTTGGCAACTACCGTCAATGGTATTCTCATGGTTAGAAAAGACTTGAAGTTTATCGTCGGATTCTTGATTGGTACCATCAATGGATTTATTAACAACACTGGTTCTGTGATGTTTGACCAAGCTGTTTCAGCTTCCAAACAATGGTATGGCAAGAGATACAAAGAATACATGGCGCTCAAGTGTAAGGAAAAGAAAACCCCACCACCAGAGCCAAAGGATGACAACGATGATGACAGACCAGACAATCCTCCATTCGACCCTGTCAACCCTATTCATGATCCTTCGGGCTATGTATACGAGGCTGTGGCTTCTAACCGTGTACAGGGCGTGACTGCCACCTGTTACTACAAGGAAACGGTGGAAGACATGTATGGAGACCTGCATGAGAACATCGTGAAGTGGGACGCTGAGGAATATGCACAGCAGAACCCTCTCTTTACTGATGAGAACGGCATGTACCAGTGGGATGTACCTCAGGGTATGTGGCAGGTGAAATTTGAGAAGGAAGGCTACGAGACAGCCTACAGCGAATGGTTGCCAGTACCTCCACCACAGTTGGAGGTCAACGTCGGCATCAAGCAGAACGTACAGCCACTGGTCAAGGGAGCCAAGGCTTATGAGCAGGCGATAGAATTGGAATTTGACAAGTACATGATGACCGAGACCCTCAACGAGGAAAACATCATCGTGATGGAGGGCGACAAGGCCGTGAAGGCACACGTCAAATACCAAGACCTGGAGACTAGCGGCAGCGACGACAAGACGACCTATGCTAGAAAGATAAGAGTGGAGGCAGAAAAGCCTTTCGAAGCGAAAGAAGTTCAAATCTTCGTCAGCAACAAGGTAAAGAGCTATGCAGGCATACGCATGCAGGAAGACTACACACAGACCTTCGGTATCGAGCTAGAGGTGAAGGAGATAGCATGCGACAGCATCGCACAAATCACCTATGGTGAGCCTACCGCCCTGACCATTCAGGTACTGCCTGTAGCAGCCGCAGCCGGCAAAACTCTACAAGTAAGCACATCATCCAGCATGATGCTGAACATAGAATCCAGCAAGGCTGTTGTCATTGGCGAGGACGGAAAGGCTGAGGTAACGGTTACTGGCGAATTGCCTGGCACGGCAGCCCTCACCTATACCATAGAGGGCTACGACATCGAGGGCAACAGCACCGTCAAGATAGCCCAAACTGGTGAGCAGACGGTAGCCACACCTACAGCCAATGTTGCATCTGGCTCCGAGGTACAGAAGGGCGCAGCCATCACCCTGGCATGCGAAACCAAGGATGCCACCATCTATTATACGCTAGATGGCTCATGCCCTTGCCTCAACACCGAGAACAGAAAGGTATATGATGGTACTCCTGTCATCATCAACGAAACATCCGTATTGAAGGTGATGGCAACTGCCGAAGGCATGGCAGAGAGCGACATCGCAGAATATACCTACATCGTGTCTACAGCCAGCGGCATCAAGCAGGTTTACACCAAGCAGGCTCGCAAGGCTAGACTATACAACATGAATGGTCAGCGTATAGATGTAGACAATGCCAACGGCGTAGTAGTGACAGATCATTATAAATATGTAGCCAAATAGAACCGTCAATCGGGGTATAATTCCCTGCGGATACTATTTAGGTACATGAGACACGATTAGATGATAGAACAAGATTGAATCATAAAACACCAAAAGGGATGAACCGCACATCATAGCGATTCATCCCTTTTTCCTAACTTTGAAAAAATGGGCGACGCATAGTCAAAGTCTGGGGGGGCTATCCACGGACTATCTCTCCTGAACCCAAAATACCAACAGAATGGCTGCTTTTTTTATAAGGTTAAAAGATGGCTTTTCTGCCAAAAAGTGGCGATAGTGGTGCTAAATCTCTTTAAAAAACATAGTTTTAGCACCACTATCGCCACTTTTTGGTAAAATCACGCTATCTTTCACCACAATTAATCTGTAAAGATAACTCTTCGTAGATTTCGCGGCATCTCTTTTCCTTCATTTTATTCTTTACGCCAACGGCAATCATATCCTCTACGGTCGGATGCCCAGTTCCATTTACAGATGTTGCGTGTTCACCATTATATCCCTCGGTGCAATGGGTGAGGTCGTAGGCAGGAGCTAAATGCCAATGCCATTTGCCATCGCTCTCTTTCTGAACCAAGAAAGAGAAGTTCTTGCAGTGGTCGTCCTTGTTGTCCATTATATAATTGAAAACCATGCGGCGGAACATCTCTTCCACATCCTCCTGGCTCTGAGTAAGATAACCTGTAAGCGCCAAAAGGTTGAGATAATCGAGAATGGGGTTGGAAAGGGAAACGTTGAGCAAGGCTCCAGCTGTGGCTACGTGAATGCGTTCGCCTGTTGGAGAAATGTCGAAGCGACGGCAGGCAAAATACTTGTTGTTTACCAGTTTGAAGTCGGGTACTTGGATACCACATTGCTTGGCTATCTCATTATAATGATACTCTTGCTTTCCCATATCTTGTGGGTCATAGGTATGGCGAAACTTGACCAACCAATGGCCATCCTCATTTGTGAAAATGGCTTTCGGGCGACAACCGCCACTATTACCACTATTATATAATAATAATCCTGCGTCATTATCCTGTTGCTCCTTCAATACTTCCAAGGCTTTGGCTTGTAAAAGGTCAAAGTCCTCAATCTCGTGTCCAGTCTGGATAGAAGTTATAGGTTCGTAGGTCAATGCGCCCATACCTCCATTGCCCACGATGCTCAGTCGGTCGAGAGCAGATAGCTCAAAGTCGTTGATGCCCTCTTTTAGCAAGGCTTTATGCAATAGGTATCTACCATATCCATCGGGAAGGCTGTCTTCGAAGATGCCAAAGTTCCCGTTGAAAGGGGTGGCTTTGGCAATGAAAAGACCAGGCTTCAGTGGCAATTCCAACGGAGATATACTAAAGCCAGATGCCAACCACTGATTGTCATACTCGAATGTGCATACTTTTCCATCGGCACTCAATGACAGTGTGCCGACTTTCTCCTGGTGATATTTCACGGCTAAAGATTCTATATGTTTCATTGTCTGTAAGCCTTTTTCTTGTTAGCGTTTCTTTTTATCTGTTGCAACTCCTCCATGGTGGAGTACTTGGGTTGCGAGAAGACGTTCTTGATTTCTGAGGTGTATTCCAAAGCTATGGCGATACCTATCAGATTTTTGAGGGAGATGAGGCCCTTTTGTTCGAATCTGGTGATGTTGCTGACGGCAACGCCTGACTTGTCTGCCACTTGCTCACGTGTCAGATTCTTCTCTATTCTTCGTTTTCTGAAGTCGTTTGCCATCTCCTTTGCAATCTCATCAGGATTGTCGTGGAGGTAGTTATCTAATATTGCTAATATATTATTCGTTTCTTGCATAATCGTTGGGATAATAACAAGATATTATCAGTTGCAAAGATACAAAAAATAATGTTATGTTCCAAATAAAAATGAACTAAAAAGTCAAAATCCCTAAAGAACCTATGATATTTGCTTTACTCTTATAGTATGTGTATCAGTTCTCTTATAAATATATGTCTTTATCAGAATCTTCTGCCTCTATACACATTATATAATATATAGGGAGATAAGTAATGCCGTCCTTCACTTCCACCTGTTGGGCATTGGAGAGGACGAAGGCTTCATGGATGTTGTATTCCTTAATCTTCAAGAACTTGTCTAGGGCACTATGCACTTGATAGTCCTTGCCGGACTTCACTTCTATCGGCAGAACGGAAAGATGAGGACGGTCATCTATCAAGTAATCTACCTCACCAATTTTCTTGTTGTCATAATAATAAAGGTTGAAGCCATGGGCTTTCAGCTCCTGCGCCACTACCGTCTCATACACAGAACCAAGGTTGATGCTGGCGATGTCATCCAGCACTGCCTTGATGTTAGTGCCAAAGAATATATTGGTCAGGATGCCCACATCATTCATATAGAGTTTGAGCAGATTCTTGCCACTATTCTCTATCAATGGGAAGCTAGGCTTGCTGATGGCTTTTACCTCTAGCGTGATACCGGAAGAGATGAGGTAATCAAACTCCTCCAGATAATCACTCATACGCTTGCCCTGCTTGTTCTCGATGTTTTTAGCCACAATGCGCTTCTTCTTGTTTTCAAGATTGGAAGGCACCATGCCATAGATGCGCTGAATCTTCAAGCGATTGTGTATCTTCTCATATCTAGCCGCATCCACCCCATACAGGTGATGGATATTATCTTGTATTTTTCGGATGGCGGTGATGTTCTTAGTTGCAACGAATTCATTGACTGCATCTGGTAAACCTCCCACCAAGAGATACTTCTTGAAGAGATCCAGCAACTTGTTATGAATAGCTTCAGGCATGCTGCTACGCTCGGCAAACTTCTTGCGCATCGTGTCAAGTACAAGTTGTCCCACTCCATTGGCAATCAGAAATTCCTCGAAATCCAGAGGATACATGTGCTTGATTTCTATGCTGCCTAAAGGGATGGAAGAGGTGGTCTTGAGCGTTACTCCCAAGAGTGAACCGCTGCAAATGTAAGTGAACTTATTGTCTTCGCGCAAGAACTTGAGCAGAGTAAGCAGATGGTCGTAGGCTTGAATCTCATCGATAAACACCAATGTGTTGTTTTTTTCTTTCATCCTATCACCTGCCACAATGCTCAAAGCCATATAAAAGTCGTCTACCGTCTTGGCATCAGCAAAGGTTCTGTCTCCCACCTTGTCAGTCTCCATATTTATCTCAATAAAGTTGGGAAAAAGTTTCTTTCCTACTTCTCTAATGATATACGACTTGCCTATTTGGCGTGCTCCGTCAATAACCAAAATCTTGTCAGACCTTGATTGTAAGTGGTTTACGATATATGTTTCTATCTTCCTGTACAGCATAATCACACTTTTCCTTTAAAATTAGCACTGCAAAAATACACTTTTCCTATGAAATAACCAAATAAAAATACACTTTTCCTATAAAAATGGCACTAGAAAAATACACTTTTCTGTTGATTTCGACTATATAAAACTACACTTTTCCGAAAAAGGGCTTTGGTGTTGCCCTGAAGCATGATAAATATAATTAAATATAGGGTGAATTGTTTTGCAATTCGCCCTTTTTTATGTACTTTTGCAGTCGAAATTCGAATTTAAATCATTTTATGTAATTATGGCAAAAAAAGCTCTTTTAATGATTCTCGACGGATGGGGA
>ERZ1034781.732-NODE-732-length-15889-cov-7.978401_pt1 | contig 15889 bp, 9 predicted proteins | sample MGYA00520700_ERZ1034781 | MGnify/ENA primary metagenome ERZ1034781 (study PRJEB33766, sample SAMN09781709) | gut metagenome | biome: gut microbiome | host: Homo sapiens | place: Madagascar | study: EMG produced TPA metagenomics assembly of the PRJNA485056 data set...
CATTGTAATAATGCTTTTGCCCTTACAGGTAGGGTGTTCAAAATCGGCATCAAAAGCGCAACTGTTTTTGAGGCATTTTAAGTTGCCTGAAACGCGCTGTAAAAAACGCTAGCACTAATGGGGGCGACGCGTCCCGCGTCGGGATAGAGGAAAGAGGAAAATACGAACCACTACTAAATAATAGCTGCATCTTTTCCCGACGCGAGACGCGTCGCCCCCATTAGAGGTAGCGTTTAACACCCTACCTTACAGAGCGCGGAAACTCTACTATGCGGGAGCCCCAAGGTGTCACTTCGCTTGCCCTAGGCTAACCCGTTGGCGGTATTTCAGGTTGACGGGTTAACACATTAGCTCGCAAAGCTTGTTCTAAATCAGAAAAAAGTAAAGCCCCACTCCCTCCACTTAAAAAATAATTGCTACTTTTGTGCGTTACAACGAAGGTAAAATCAAAATAATTTATAACAACAATCAGATGAACGTGATAACCAAGACCGTTTCGCTGCCCGATGGACGCACCATCAGCATCGAAACTGGCAAATTGGCCAAGCAAGCTGATGGCGCAGTTATGCTGCGTATGAACAACACCATGCTGCTTGCCACCGTTTGTGCTGCCAAGACGGCTCAGCCCGGCACAGACTTCATGCCCCTCCAGTGCGACTACAAAGAAAAATATAGCGCCGCAGGCCGTTTCCCCGGCGGTTTCACCAAGCGCGAAGGCCGCGCCGGCGACTACGAAATCCTTACTTCACGTCTGGTCGACCGCGCACTGCGCCCACTCTTCCCCTCAGACTACCACTGCGAGGTATACGTTAACATCACGCTCTTCTCAGCCGATGGTGTTGACATGCCCGACGCACTGGCCGGCTTTGCCGCATCAGCAGCCCTCGCTGCCAGCGACATTCCCTTTGAAGGCCCCATCTCTGAGGTGCGCGTAGCACGCATCAACGGCGAATACGTTGTCAACCCCACCTTCGACCAGCTCAAGGAGGCCGACATGGACATCATGGTAGGTGCCACCGAAGAGAATATCATGATGGTTGAAGGCGAAATGGACGAAGTGCCCGAAAGCGCACTGCTCGAAGCACTCAAGGTGGCTCACGAGGCTATCAAGCCCATGTGCCAGTTGCAAAAGGAACTCTCAAAGGAACTCGGCACCGACGTCAAGCGCGAATACGACGACGAGGTGAACGACGAGGAACTCCGCCAGCAAGTAAAGGACGAGTGCTACAAGCCCGCCTACGCCATTGCCGAGGCCGGCGACCACGACAAGCACCAGCGCGAAGATGCCTTCACCGAAATACGCGAAGGATTTAAGGAACGCTATGCTGCCGCACACCCCGAACTCTCACCCGAAGAGCTCGAAGAAAAGAACGCCATGGTAGACCGCTACTACCACGACGTAGAACGCGATGCCATGCGCCGCTGCATTCTCGATGAGGGCAAGCGTCTCGACGGCCGCAAAACCACCGATATCCGTCCCATCTGGTGCGAAGTGTCACCCCTGCCCATGCCTCACGGTTCGGCCATCTTCACACGTGGCGAAACACAGGCTCTGGCCACTGCTACCCTCGGCACCAAGCTCGATGAAAAGATGGTTGACGATGTGCTCGACAAGAGCTACATGCGCTTCCTCCTCCACTACAACTTCCCTCCCTTCTCAACTGGCGAGGCCAAGGCACAGCGTGGCGTAGGCCGCCGCGAAATTGGTCACGGCCACTTGGCATGGCGCGCCCTCAAGGGCCAAATCCCTGCCGACTACCCCTACACAGTGCGTGTGGTGAGCGACATTCTCGAGTCAAACGGCTCATCGTCTATGGCCACCGTATGTGCCGGAACTCTGGCTCTGATGGACGCTGGTGTGCCCATCAAGGCTCCCGTGAGCGGTATTGCCATGGGCCTTATCAAGAACCCCGGCGAGGACAAGTACGCCATATTGAGCGACATTCTGGGCGATGAGGACCACTTGGGCGACATGGACTTCAAGACCACCGGTACTGCAAAGGGTCTTACTGCCACACAGATGGATATCAAGTGCGACGGTCTGTCATACGAAATCCTTGAAAAGGCTCTTAACCAAGCCAAGCAGGCACGTGAGCACATCTTGGGCAAGATTCTCGAAACCATGCCCGCACCACGTCCCGAACTCAAGCCCCACGTTCCCCGCATCGAAGCCTTCGAAATTCCCAAAGAGTTTATCGGCGCCGTTATTGGCCCGGGCGGAAAGATTATTCAGGGCATGCAGGAGGACACTGGTGCCACCATCACCATCGACGAGGAATACGGCGTAGGCAAAATCCAGGTGTCTGGCCCCAACAAGGAGAGCATCGATGCTGCCGTAGCCAAGATACGTGCCATCGTGGCTATACCCGAAGTGGGCGAGGTTTACGACGCCAAGGTTGTCAGCATCATGCCTTACGGCTGCTTTGTAGAGTTCATGCCGGGCAAGGAAGGCTTGCTCCACATCTCTGAAATCGCATGGAAGCGCCTCGAGTCTGTTGAGGAAGCTGGCATTAAAGAGGGTGACACTATCAAGGTCAAGCTCCTCGAAATTGACGACAAGACCGGCAAGTTCCGCCTTTCACACCGCGTGCTCGAAGAGAAGCCCGAAGGCTGGGAGGAACGTCCCGCACGCCGTCCGCGCCGCGAAGGTGGCGAAGGTGGTCACGCACCACGCCGTCCGCGTCGCGACTAATCAGCATTGAATGATAAAGCCATAGAAGCTCGAAATCCCCTTGCGGCTGCACAGCCGTCAAGGGGATTTCTGTTGTTTCTGGCACAAGGCTCACACTTGACACAACACACACGCTGCACCATACGGGGCAAACTTTCTGACTTATAAATACGGTCACTTGCAACCCCATCAACCACCATTTTGTGGCAAATATTACATTGCAGATGCAAACGATTACGTATCTTTGCCCAATCATAACCAATTGGCAGAACTGACAAACAAGTTGACAAGTCAACGGGGTAACTGGCAAGTTGGCCAAGCTTTTTAAGTTTCCTGTCATTCTGGCTTTAACATAATAAGTAGTATATAGCATACTTACTTGTCAACCTGTCAACTTGTTAACCTATTAACCTGAAATTCCGCCAACGGATATACATCTAATATCATCACCACCATGAACAAATTGCTACTCACACTGCTCACACTCTGCCTGGCACTTACCATGCAGGCGCAAGCCCGCCACGGCGGCAACGACAACCCCTTCAACACCGTCAGCTACCGCCCCTTGCCACCACTGTGCGTCAACGGGCAGCAGGGCGTGTCGGCCGCATTTGCCGGCAGCACGGGCAGCAAACTATTAGTGGCCGGCGGCTGCAACTTTCCGGGCACACCGGCTGCCGACGGCGGTGACAAGCAATTCTATGCCGACATCTACGAACTTAACCTGCACCACACTGCGGGCACAATGCAATGGCGCAAAATAGGCTGTCTACCGCAACCTGCAGCCTACGGTGTGGGGGTAAGTGTGCCACACGGCATGGTGTGCGTGGGCGGCACAAGCAACGGCAAGCAGAGCCTGGCCAAAAGCTACTACCTCAAGTCGGGCCACAACCACCAACTCGTAATAGAGGCACTGCCCGCACTGCCCCAGCCGCTCGACAACATGGCGGGGGCCTACGGCGGCGGCTACATCTACGTGGCCGGCGGACTGAGCAACGGTAGCCCCTCGCAGGCTGCCTACCGACTGCGTTTCCCCGGCGGCCAACAGTGGGAGCGCCTGCCCGACCTGCCCGGTGCCGCACGTGTGCAGCCCGTGGGCGTGGTGCAGAACAGCGCCACGGGGCCTTGCTTTTACCTGGCGGGCGGATTTGCCCCTGCCACCGACACCCAACGGGGCATGGCACACACCGACGGGTGGTGTTACAACCCCGCCACACGCCAATGGACACGTATGGCCCCCATTGTGCCACACGGCCGCACCGAGGCCGTCACCCTGGCCGGTGCCGCAGGTGTGCCCTCTGGCTGTGCCCACATAGTGTTTGCGGGCGGTGTGAACAAACAACGCTTTGAGGCGGCCATCAACCGACCTCTGCTCATCAAACAGGCACGGATCGACGCCCAAAGGTATGGCACACAGGCCATGCACGCCTATGTAGCAAGGCTCGAACTCGAAAAGGCCACCTACATGCGCCAGCCCGAGGCTTGGTACGCTTTCAACGACGAACTCATTATTTACCACACCATCACCAACACGTGGGTGGCCGAAAGCCGCTCACCGCTGTTGGCACGCGCCGGGGCTGCCCTCGTGGCATGTGACGGCGAATGGGTGGTGGTGGACGGCGAGAGCAAGCCGGGCATCAGGTCGGCAGCTGTAACAGCTGTCAAGATGGACGTGCGGCCCACCTTTGGGTGGCTCAACTGGACGGTGCTCGTGGCCTATCTCGTGGGCATGGTGCTGCTGGGCTATTACTTTATGAAGCGCGGCGAGGGCAATGCCGACGACTTTTTCAAAGGCGGCGGCCGCATACCCTGGTGGGCAGCGGGCATCAGCATCTATGCCACCATGCTCAGTGCCATCACCTACATGGCATACCCCGCCAAGGCTTACGCCACCGACTGGACTTACTACCCCATGCTGGTGACCATACTGCTGGTGTCGTTCCCCGTTATCAAGTATTATTTGCCATTTTTCAGACGCCTCAACGTGACGAGTGCCTACGAGTATCTTGAACGTCGCTTCAATGCGCCCACACGTCTGCTGGCATCGGCCTTGTTCATCATCTTTATGGTGGTGCGCATGGCATTGGTGCTCTACTTGCCCTCGCTGGCGCTTACGGCGGTTACGGGCATCAACCTCTACATCTGCATTGTGCTCATGGCGCTTGTCACCATCGTTTACTGCACCATGGGTGGTGTCGAGGCCGTGGTGTGGGGCGATGTGGTGCAGGGCTTCATACTGGTGGGGGGCGCACTCTTTGCAGTCGGCTACCTGGTGTGGGGCACCGATGGCGGGGCAAGCGGTTTCTGGCAGATAGCCATGGACGACCACAAGATGCGGCTCTTTAGCTGGAGTCTAGACTACCGTTCGGCCACCTTCTGGGTTATCATATTAGGCGGTATGGCCAACAACCTCATATCTTACACCAGCGACCAGACTGTCATTCAGCGCTACCTTACCACCAAGGACGAGGCTGGCGCACGGCGTAGCATCATGCTCAACGGCCTGATGAGCGTGTTTGTGAGTGTAGCATTCTTTGCCATTGGCACAGGGCTGTACACCTTTTTCAAGACACACCCCGCAGCGCTCGACTACACCATGGGCAAGGCCGACACGATATTCCCATTCTTCATGATGAGCCAACTGCCACAAGGGGTGGCCGGACTGCTCATTGCGGCTATTTTTGCCGCTACCATGAGCACCATATCGTCCAACATCAACTCTGTGGCCACGGCCTACAGTGTCGACTTTTACCAACGCTTCCGCCCCACTGCCAGCAATGCTGCCACCCTGCGCGTGGCACGCCGCACCTGCATCGTGTCGGGCGCATTGGGCATGTGCATGGCACTGCTCATGGCCACATGGCACATTCTCTCGCTGCTTGACTTTTTCCAGGAGATACTCGGATTGCTCTCAAGCGGTCTCGGCGGTCTGTTCCTGATGGGCATATTCTTTCCGCGCATCGGCGGCAAAGCGGCTCTTACGGGCTTTGTGTGTGGCGTGGGAGCAGTGTTTGCCGTGCGCTATCTCACCGACACGAGTTTTCTGCTCTACGGCTGCATCGGCATGACCACATCGGTGATTGTTGGCCTGGTGTGCTCTTGCTTTATCAGGGAGCACAAATCACTCGACGGATTGTGCTGGAAAACACGGCCCTAACGCCCGGGAGCGCACACTTTTTCAAAAAACGTGCAATTTATCGTATCTTTTTAGCCTAAAAGTTTGTCAGTATTAGGAATAAGCATTACTTTTGCACGCGGAAACTTAAATACAAGGAACATAATTCATTAAATTCAAATAAAGAAACTATGTCTGATATTGAAGCAAAAGTAAAGGCTATCATCGTTGACAAGCTCAGCGTTGACGAATCTGAAGTTAAGAACGAAGCAAGCTTCGCTAACGACCTCGGTGCTGACTCTCTCGACACTGTAGAGCTCATCATGGAATTTGAGAAGGAATTTGGCATCACTATCCCCGATGACAAGTCTGAAAAGATTTCAACCGTAGGTGACGCTATCGCTTACATCGAAGGAGAAGTTAACAAGTAATCTGCTTGTCTTACGACTACCCAACCCAAAACAATTAACGTTTAACGTTACGCGTCTGCGTCGCTATGCTGTCAGCCCCTGACGGTGTGGAGACAGGTCGCTGTACGTTAAACGTTAATTGCATTATGGCATTACACGCCTACAAAAACACTGCATATCAACACGTTTCACCCCTATGCTGCAGCACACAGCTGAACGGCTCTGGTGCACACAAGCCCACCCCTCGAAACACGCCTTATTTATTTAGTAGATTAGCGAGTACTACCCCAGCCCACCCATCACGTGACGCGGGAAACAAGCGGACAGCACACTGCCGCGTGCGTGCTAATCTACTAAAGTGCAGAGAGAACCACAGGGCACACACCGCCCATGCTGCCACTCAAGCTGACGGCTGCGCATTCATTAACGATATTCAAACTTTATGGAACTCAAAAGAGTTGTTGTAACAGGCCTTGGCGCCCTCACACCAGTAGGTAACACAGTACCCGAAACTTGGGAAAACATCAAGAACGGCGTTAGCGGCGCCGGCCCTATCACACACTTCGATGCGTCGAAGTTCAAAACACAGTTTGCATGCGAGGTGAAGGGCTTTAAGGCTACCGACTTTATCGACCGCAAGGAGGCTCGCAAAATGGACCTTTACGAGCAGTACGCTCTCGTGGCTGCCATGGAGGCTATCAAGGACAGCGGCTGGGACCTCGAAACTATCGACAAGAACCGCATCGGCGTGGTGCTCGGTGTAGGTATCGGTGGTATTCACACCTTTGAGGAGGAAGCTGGCTACTATGCCATCAACAAGGAGAACGGCCCTAAGTTCAACCCCTTCTTCATTCCTAAGATGATTGCCGACATCGCTGCCGGACAAATCTCTATCCAGTATGGTTTCCACGGCCCCAACTACACCACTACGTCGGCTTGCGCCTCTTCAACCAACGCTCTGGCCGACGCTTTCAACCTCATTCGCCTCGGCAAGGCCGACGCCATGGTGACCGGTGGTGCCGAAGCTGCCATCTGGCCCTGTGGCGTGGGCGGATTTAACGCCATGCACGCGCTCTCAACACGCAACGACGACCCCACACACGCTTCACGCCCCTTCAGCAAGAGCCGCGACGGCTTTATCATGGGCGAGGGTGCCGGCATACTTATCCTTGAGGAACTTGAGCACGCCAAGGCACGCGGTGCCAAGATTTACTGCGAAGTGGCTGGCGCTGGCATGTCGGCCGACGCACACCACATCACTGCCTCACACCCCGAAGGCCTCGGTGCCAACCTCGTGATGAAGGCTGCCCTCGAAGACGCTGAAATGAAGCCCGAGGACATCGACTACATCAATGTGCACGGCACATCTACCCCCGTGGGCGACATCTCTGAGGTGAAGGCCATTACCAAACTCTTTGGCCAGCACGCTTACGAGCTCAACATCTCGTCTACAAAGAGTATGACCGGCCACTTGCTCGGTGCTGCCGGTGCTGTTGAAGCACTCATCTGCTGCCTCTCGGTGCAGAACGATATCGTGCCGCCTACCATCAACCACGAGGACGATGATCGCGACGAGAACATCGACTACAACCTCAACTTCACCTTTAACAAGGCACAGAAGCGCACCGTACGCGCTGCATTGAGCAACACATTCGGCTTTGGCGGACACAACGCCTGCTGCATTGTAAAGAAGTATGAAGCCTAACGCACCCAAAGGCGCGTAACATGTGCAAATGTGCAAATGCGCAGATGTGCAAATGCTATCACGCATAGCATTTCCGCACGCTGGCGCATCTGCACATTTGCGCTTTTCCCATATCCACATCATACACCCTAATTCAACGGCAATTTGTGCGCACGACTTGCGCAACAGCACGTCACGCCACATTTGCACTGCATATATATGATACTGAACTTATTTGACCGCATGAAGCTCCCCTTCCGCAAGAACAAGGAGTTTCTGTCGGCCCTATACGACATATTGGGCTTTTACCCGCACAATATCGAGATATACCGCATCGCTTTCTCGCACAAGTCGCTCAGCTACCGACGTGACGCCGACAGCAAAAAGGGCGGCAAGGACCGCAAGGCCAACAACCGCGACCGCAAACAGCGCAGCGAGAATACCTCGAAACCGCTCAACAACGAACGACTCGAATATCTGGGCGACGCCGTGCTCGAGACTATCGTGAGCGACATTCTCTTCCACCACTTTCCACACAAGCGCGAGGGTTTTCTCACATCTACCCGTTCCAAAATCGTGCAGCGCGAGGCACTTAACCGACTGGCTGCCGACATGGGGCTCGAAAAGCTGATTCTGGCCGCACAAGGCACACGCATGAGCCACACCAACATTGGCGGCAATGCCTTTGAAGCGCTGATGGGAGCCATTTATCTGGACCGCGGCTTCAAAACTTGCCAATGGTTCATTAACAACCGCGTTATAGGCCGGTACGTCGACCTCGACAACGTGGCGCAGAAGGAGGTTAACTTTAAGAGCAAACTGCTGGAGTGGAGTCAGAAAAACCGCATCAACATCAACTTTAAGGACTCTGCCTGCGATGGCGAAAAGGGCTTCCGCACCGTTATCAGCATCGAAGGCATCACCATAGCACGCGGCAGCGGACGCTCAAAAAAGGAGAGCCAGCAGGAGGCTTCGAAAGAGGCACTCACACGCATGCGCCGCGAGCCTGCCACATACGACAGCATCTTCCGTGCTAAAGAAAAGCGCACTGCCATGGAGGCCGAAGAGTCGTTCGCTCTGCCCAAAATCGACACCATCGAGGACGGACTGAGCAAGGGCAAGACTTCAAAAGCCAAGGGCAAGAACAAGGCCGACGCCCCCGTGCTCGAAGAACAGGACAGCAAGGCTCCGAAGAGCGCACAGGAACTCTCCGACGAGGCTTACGACACGGCTTACGACGAGGCTGCCTCGTACGAAGTGATTGACACACCACCTGCCGAACCCGTGCTCACAGCTGAGGACTACGAGGCCAAGGGAATACCCGCTCCCCCCGAAGAGGACGAGCTGAAAGCTGCCGACGAGAGCCTGCGCAAAAAGCGCACACGCAACCGTGGCCCAAAGACCATGGGCGATGCCGTGAAGGGACAGACCAAGGGCGCCACTACCACCGAGGAGCGTGCCGCCAAACGCGAGGCTGAACGCCAAGCCGAAGTGGAACGACAACGCGCCAAGGCAGAGCACAAGCGCCAAATGGCTGAAAAGGCCAAAGCCGAAGCCATCGAAAACAAGGCTGAAACCATCGAAAACAAAGCTGAAGCCATCGAAACCAAAGCAGAGCCTGAACCTCTGACCGAAGCCGTGGCAAGCGAGACGCAGACACAAATATCGGGTCTGTTAGGCGCACTCCGCACACACGCCGACCATGAGGCTGAAGCCGTGGCAGAGAGCCGCTATGCCAAGACCGAAGCACCCAGCCACGCCAAGACCGACCCCCCCGTTGCCCCAAGCGCTGAAATGGCCAATGACGCTGACATAGCCCACACAGCCGATGAAGTGCAAACGCTGGCCGAAGTAGAAGAAACCTTCATCATAAAGGAGGACATCAAACCTGCACAGCAAGCTGAGGACGAAAGCCAAGAGGCCGCACTCGAAAGCCAAGAGGCTACAAATGAAAGTCACGAAGTCGCACTCGAAAACCACGAGGCCGCAAACGAAGCATTGGCTGAAATGGAAACAGAAGTTGAGCCCGAGACCAAGCCCGAAGCTGAGACCGCATTTGACAGCGCAACAGAGAAGGCTGAAAATGAGGCTGGGGAGGCAGACAAAGTGGCCGAAGAAAGCGACAGTATGGCCGTTGATACTGACAGCGTAGCCGAATATGGTGATGACACTACCATCAACACCATTGACACTACCGTCACTGCCAACTACACTACCGCCACTGCCGTTGACACTACCGCCACTGCCGTTGAAGCCACTGAGGCTGCTGAAAACGAGGACAAAGACCTTGACAACGACAGCGAGTCAGACGCCGCCACAAGCATTGTGCCATCGCTCACGCTGGACGACATCGTGTTCGGCACAGAGCACGACGAGCATTTTGCCACATTGCGAAATAACAACTTTGACAGCGCCGACAGCAAAAGCGACACTGCGGCACAAGAGGACGAGGCTGAAGCAACGCAAGACAAGCCTCAGCGCAACAAAAAGCGGACTAACAACAACCGCCGTCGCCGCCGTCCACAAAATGCCAACAAGCAGTGCACAGAAAGCGACGCCAATGGCAAGGCCGAAAATGCAACCAGCGCCAATGCGCCCACGGCCAATGCAGACAAGCCAAAGCCACACAAGCACAGAGGCCGCCGACGTCCTAACAAGGGCAAAAAAGAGGGCGACGCATAACGTGCTTCAATAACATAACTACCTCACCACGCGGGAGGGCATGCCTACAACTGTAACACACATTACGGTTATTGGCACGCCCTCCCGCGTCGTTTTACCAACCCCAATCCGTTGGTACAACTGCCGCGGATAATGATATAAAAGGCGGTTTTTCGTTTTTTTAATCCAGGGAGCAATACCAAACGGCAGTTTTTTTCGTTAACTTAGCATCGCTTTCACAACCATACGCCTCCCACCACGAGGAAAACTGGCCCCGAAAGCCATCATATCAAAAACACAGTAACTAACCCACTAATCCTTGATAATGGAAACACGTAATAAGAACTACTGTATCATTCTGGCCGGTGGTGTTGGACGCCGCTTGTGGCCCGCAAGCCAAAAGGAGCTGCCCAAACAATTTATCGACTTCTTCGGCACAGGCCGCACCCTGCTGCAACAAACCTTCGACCGCTTTGCCCGTTTTATCCCCACCAACCACATATACATATCCACCTACGAGAGCTATGTGTCCCTTGTGCGCGAGCAACTGCCCGAAGTGCCCGAAGCCAACATTCTGCCCGAGCCCGTGCAGCTCAACACCGCCCCCGCAGCCATTTGGGGCACATGGCACACAGTGCTGTCCGATGCCGATGCCAATGTAGTGGTAAGTCCGGCCGACCAACTCATACAGCACGCCGACCGTTTCGAAGCCCAGATACTGCGCGGCCTCGACTACGTTGATACCCACGCCGACTTCCTGGCCATAGGCGTCAAACCCACGCAGCCCAACACGGCTTACGGCTACATACAGATGGGCAACGCCATAGGCAACGCCGACGACAAGCTGCACAAAGTGCAATCGTTCAGCGAGAAACCCGAACTTGACTACGCCAAGATGTTTATGCAGAGCGGCGAGTTTCTGTGGAACACCGGCATATTCATGTGGAAAGGCAAGACCCTCGGCCAGCACCTCTCAAGCATGGCACACCGTCCCGACCGCCCCGTTGAAGAGGTGGCCAAACAAATGGTCACCATAGCCGAGGAGATGAACTACGTGCGCTCATGCATACCCGAGGGCCTGCCGCGCAGCATCGACCTGCTTGTGCTCGAGCACTGCAGCAATGTGGCAGTGTTGGAGTGCAACTTTGGGTGGGCCGACGTAGGTTGCTGGACAGAGCTGCACGAAGTGTCGCACACCGATGCCGACGGCAATGCCGTAAGCGGTGGTGCCCGCGTGATGCTGCAAGGCACCCAAAACTGCATGGTGCGACTGCCCCAACACATGAAAGCCATCATAGCCGGCCTCGACGGCTACGTGATAGCACAGCAAGGCGACATACTGATGATATGCCCCAACAGCGACCCCGACGCCACGCGCCGTCTCATCAACGAGGGCCAGTTCTTCTGACCCCCGCTCCCCCACGCCCCACATAGCCGCCCCGGTGCACCCACCGCGGCTTCACTGGCAAAAAGTCTCCAATCCGTAACCGATGCCCCGCAGCACCGGCACAGATTGGAGACTTTTTGCGTATATCCGCCCCGCGCCCCGCGCCACCACATACAAAGCAAGCAAACGCAAGTGTCCCTCCGTCAGGAGCGCGTATTAAACCGCGCGTGTACAAAGAAATAAGGGTGAAGCTTTAGTAAACACATGGGTTTTTAGTAACTTTGCCCACAAATATCTAAAAATTTTACAACATGGCACAGAAACCAAGCATACCCAAGGGCACACGCGACTTTGGTGCGGTCGAAATGGCCCGCCGCAACTATATTTTCAACACCATACGCGAGGTGTACGCACTCTACGGCTTCCGTCAGATTGAAACGCCCGCCATGGAGAACCTCTCCACCCTCATGGGCAAGTATGGTGAGGAGGGCGACAAACTGCTCTTCAAGATACTCAACTCGGGCAACTTCCGTGGCGAAGTGACCGCCGAGGAATACGCCGAAAAGAATTCGGCCCAGCTCGCAGCCCGCTTCTGTGAGAAAGGCCTTCGCTACGACCTCACCGTGCCCTTTGCACGCTACGTGGTGCAGCACCGCGACGAGTTGCAGATGCCCTTCAAGCGCTACCAGATACAACCCGTGTGGCGCGCCGACCGTCCGCAAAAGGGCCGCTACCGCGAGTTCTACCAGTGCGACGCCGACGTAGTAGGCTCCGACTCACTGCTCAACGAGGTGGAACTGATGCAGATTGTCGACGAAGTATTCAGTCGTTTCGGCATTCGCGTCTGCATCAAGATCAACAACCGCAAAATTCTCAGCGGCATAGCCGAGATTATAGGGGCAGCCGACAAGATTGTCGACATCACCGTGGCCATTGACAAGCTCGACAAGATAGGCCTTGACAAGGTAAACGAAGAGTTGCGCGCAGTAGGTCTGAGCGAGGAGGCTGTTGAAAAGTTGCAGCCCATCATCTCGCTTTCGGGCACCAACGAGCAGAAACTCGACACCATGCGCCAAGTGCTGGCCGCCAGCGAGACGGGCTTGAAGGGAGTTGACGAAGTAGCCTTTGTGCTCAACGCCCTCAAGGCCAGCGAGCTGCGCAACGAGCTTGAGCTCGACCTCACCCTGGCCCGCGGCCTCAACTACTACACGGGCTGCATATTCGAGGTCAAGGCACTCGACGTACAAATAGGCTCCATCACCGGTGGCGGCCGCTACGACAATCTCACCGGCATATTCGGTCTGCCTGGCCTGAGCGGTGTCGGCATATCGTTTGGTGCCGACCGCATCTACGACGTACTCACCCAGCTCGACCTCTACCCCGCCGAAACCAACTCGGGCGCCCGCATTCTGTTCATCAACTTTGGTGCCAACGAGGCCGCCCACTGTCTGCGCCTGGCCGCCGCCATACGCAAGGCCGGCATCTCGGCCGAGGTATACCCCGACTCTGTCAAAATGAAAAAGCAGATGAGCTACGCCAACGCCCACAAAGTGCCCTTCGTGGCCCTGGTTGGCGAGAGCGAAATGGCCGAAGGCAAGGTAGCCCTTAAAAACATGGAGACCGGCGAGCAGCAAAGCCTCAGCATCGACGAGGTGATTGAACACATCAAGTAAACACAAACTGATGAACGAAGACAACACACATCACCTGCCCTATTTTGACGAGGTAAACAAAATGTACACCATGCGCGAGGCCATTGAGGAAGCCAAGCGCTGCCTGCACTGCAAAGTGCCACAATGCAAAAAGGGCTGCCCCATCGAGAACAACATACCCGACTTCATACACGAGCTCTCAAAGGGCAACATGGGCGAGGCCATGGCCATACTGCACGAAAAAACCAACCTGCCCGCCATCTGCGGCCGTGTGTGCCCACACGAAAAGCAGTGCGAAGGCCATTGCGTGCTCGGCCGCCGCGACAACCCCGTGCGAGTGGGCAAGCTCGAAAGCTTTGTAGCCCAATTCGACGCCGAAATGAACCTGACCCACGAGCGCATACCCGAAAAAACACGCGGCAAGGTGGCCGTCATAGGCTCAGGCCCCGCCGGCCTTACCGTGGCAGGCGACCTGGCGCGCCAGGGCTTCAATGTCACCATATTCGAAGGGCAGCCCGAGCCAGGTGGCGTGCTCATGTACGGCATACCCGAGTACCGACTGCCCAAAGCCGTGGTGCGCAACGAAATTAAGCGCATCGAGGCACTCGGCGTACACTTTGTGACCAACTGCCTTGTAGGCTCGCCCGAGAGCGGTGTCACCGTCGACAGTTTGTTTGCTCAAGGCTTCGACGCCATATTCATGGGCACCGGCACCGCCCTGCCCCAAAACCTCAACGTGCCGGGGGCTAATCTGCGCCGCGTCACACAGTCAACCGACTTTCTGCACAACGTCAACGCCTACGTCGAAGGTGCCCTGCCCTACGAGATGGTGCCACTGCGCAAGGGCGACCGCGTGGCCGTGATAGGCGGTGGCAACGTGGCCATGGACGCCGCACGCACCGCACAGCGCCTGGGCGGCGACGTCACCGTCATATACCGCCGCACACAAGAGGAGATGCCTGCCATCAAGAGCGAGTACGAAGACGCTGTAAAGGAAGGCGTAAAATTCATGTGGAAAACCAACTCCATCGAGTTCCTTGGAAACGAAAAGGGCCGTGTGCGTGCCATCAGACTGGCCACCCCCGACGGCGAACACACCGTAGAGTTCGACCGCGTGTTCCTGGCCATCGGCTCACGCCCCGCCAGCCGCATCGTTGGCACCACCAAGGGTATCGACGTCGACGAGAAAGGCTACGTCATTGTGGGCGATCGCCCCAAGGGCATGACCACCCGCCGCGGTGTGTTTGCCGGAGGCGACGTCGTACACCGTCCACAAACGGTGGTGCTGGCCATGAAAGCTGCCAAAGAGGTAGCTGTAGGCATAGCCCAATATGTCGACGCCATCAAGTTGCTCGAGGAGTGTGGACAGTAAACCTAAAGGGTGGTTCTAATAATTCTGCTTTTAGAACCACCCTGAAGTGTTAAAATGGCACGGTTATTACAAAATGCGCATTTATTTTGAATATTTGTTGCATAATGTTTGTCAATTAAAATAAAAGATTTACATTTGCATCGCAACCATGAAAATTAAGTGTGCCACACAAAGCCACACTTAACAACCGCGCATCGGTCATCAGGTGGAACGCCACTATGCCGTGCGTAACAACCATCCCAACCTACGCTTAACCTATGGCGAAACACACACTGAGAGATTATACCTCTTCATAATGAATTGTTTTTTTAAGGGTGGAACCTGCTAAGGGTTCCGCCCTTTTTTGTACGCTGGTCTATCGCCATCGTGTTGCGCATCAGTTTGCTCACGGGCACAGACCCTTTGTCTGCCCACTTGTAAAAGAGTGCGTGTGCTTTTACTGCCATCTTACACTTTTTGTGCGTAACAAGTTGATATACAGATGTTTCAAGAGTGTAAGATGATTTCAAAGTATCTTACACTCCCCTGCACACATCTTACACACCCCACCCCGCCGCCCCGCAGTCGATTTAGACGTATGCGATGGGTTATACGCTATAGGGACATAGAGAAATCTGTCGGAGCAACAGGCTTTTCTGCCCCCCTATGCCGTGATATTGCCCTCCCGTGTTGTACCGTGTGGCAGCGTGAGGGGGTGTGTAGGATGTGTGTAGGTGAAATTGATAGCATCTTACACTGAGTAAAGTGTTGATACTCAATGAGTTGCAGTGCATTTGTGTAAGATGCAAGATACTCGGTATGTAAGTTGTTGTAGTATGGTAAATGTCACAAATGCAACTTTCTTGTCTTGGGTTCTTTTAGCGTAAACATGCGAACGGACGCAAGCGCCTAACGCAAGCACTAAACGCTACCACCAAACGCTAGCTCTAATGGGGGC
>ERZ1034781.734-NODE-734-length-15875-cov-10.142225_pt1 | contig 15875 bp, 11 predicted proteins | sample MGYA00520700_ERZ1034781 | MGnify/ENA primary metagenome ERZ1034781 (study PRJEB33766, sample SAMN09781709) | gut metagenome | biome: gut microbiome | host: Homo sapiens | place: Madagascar | study: EMG produced TPA metagenomics assembly of the PRJNA485056 data...
GCCGCCAACTGTGTCATCCAGCACAACACCGAGCGCAAGGGCAAGACCCTCTGGACCAAAAACGGCGAGGGCGATAAGGTCCATGTCTACACCGCCGAGAACGAGCAGGACGAGGCCATGCACATCGCGGACGTCATTGGCCAGCACCTGAAAGAAGGCGGACATCTGGCTGACCACGCCGTGCTCTACCGGATGAACGCCCAGTCGGCCCCCATCGAAAGCTATTTCACCCGCGCGGGCATTCCCCACAAGATCGTGGGCGGCCAGCGCTTCAATGACCGCAAAGAGGTCAAGGATATCCACTCCTACATGTCCATCGTGGCGAATCCTCGCGATGATGTACGGCTGCGCCGGATCATCAACGAGCCCGCCCGGAAGATCGGCAATACGACCATCGAGGTCATCGCCGACTTGGCCGCGCAGGAGAACACGAGCATGCTGGAGATCATCAGCCACGCCGACCAATACGCGCGGCTGTCCCGCTCCATGATGCCGCTGCTGAAATTCTGGCAGATCTACGAGAGATTACAGGAATCGCTGGAGACAAGGACGCTGGACGAGTTCGCGTCCGACGTCATTGAGCTGACCGGCTACAAAGCGATGCTGGAGCAGGAGGTGGCCAAGGGCCACGAGGACGCCGCCGACCGGATGCAGAACCTCGGCCAGTTGGTCAACAACGTGAAAAACTACTGCGACCAGCACGGCGAGGACGCCACGCTGGAAGGCTATCTGGAAGATATCGCTCTCATCAGCGACATCGACAGCTACAACGAGAGCGCCGATCAGGTGGTGCTGATGACCATCCACTCCGCCAAGGGCTTGGAGTTCCCCTACGTTTTCCTCATCGGCATGGAGGAGGGTGTCTTCCCCAGCGAGATGAGCAAGTATTCCGAGGCCGACCTCGAAGAGGAGCGCCGCCTTGCCTACGTCGGCATCACCCGCGCCAAGCAGGAGCTTTACATCTCCGACAGCGTGACCCGGATGCTCTACGGCCGCACCCAGCGCAACGAGCCCAGCCGCTTTCTGCGGGAGATCGAGCCGGAGTATATTGAGGAGACCCGCAGCCCCGCCTTGGAGCGCCGCTCTCAGATGGGCGGCTGGGGCTCTTCCTACAGCGACACGGTGCCGGGCGGCGCGTCGGGCTACTCCGGCGCCTCCGGCTGGGGACGCAGCAGGACCGGCGGCTACGGTTCGGGTCACAGCTCCGGCTACCTGAATTCCGAGTACAACGGCGGCAGCCGGGGCTTCGGCTCCGAGTACGCCGGGCGGGGAAGCTCTTCCTCCGGCTTCGGCAGCTCGGCCCCCCGCAGCACCGGCAGCTTCGGTGCTGGATATTCCAGCGCAGGTACGAGCAGAAATTCTGCAAAACCCATCAGCTTTACAGGAGCACCGGCGGCCCAGAAACCCGCTGCCAACACCCCCAAGCACTACGAGCCGGGGGATATCGTGGAGCACAAGGTCTTCGGCCGCGGCAAGGTGCTCAAGGTCAAGCCCGCAGCGGGCGACCAGATCGTAGAGATCAACTTTGAAAAGGTCGGCGTGAAAAAGACCATGGCAAATTTTGCGCCGCTTGTGAAGATTACGGAGGAATGACAGATGATGACGGTACGATTGATCGCACATACCCCGGAACCCGAAAAGGTGGTGGCGGCGGCGGCCAAGCTCTGCTATTCCGATGCCCACATCACCGACCTGCTGGACGGCCTGACCGAGGAGAAGACCGCCAAGTTCCTGACCATGCTCAGCGACCTTGGCCACGCCAGCCCCATCGAGCACGCCAGCTTCACCTTTGGCATCGAGGGCGTCAGCCGCACCCTGCTGGCTCAGATCACCCGCCACCGCATCGCGTCCTTCAGCGTTCAGAGCCAGCGCTATGTCCGCTTGGACGATTTCCGCTACGTCATCCCGCCGGAGATCGAGGCCATCCCCGAAGCGAAGGAGGCCTTCATCGCCAGCATGAACGAGGATGCTAAGCGCTACCTTGACCTTGTGCAGAAGCTGGAGGACGGCCACACCGCCCGCCTGATGGCCGAGGGAATGCCCGAAAAACAGGCCCGCGCCAAGGCTTCCAAACAGGCCAACGAGGACGCCCGCTTCGTGCTGCCCAACGCCTGTGAGACCAAGATGGTCGTGACCATGAACGCCCGCAGCCTGCAGAACTTCTTCCACCTGCGCTGCTGTAACCGCGCCCAGTGGGAGATCCGGGCGTTGGCCGAGGAAATGCTGCGGCTGGTCTATCCGGTAGCACCCCATCTGTTCCGCACGGCGGGGCCCGCCTGCGTGTCCGGCCCCTGCCCGGAGGGCAAGATGTGCTGCGGCAAGACCGCCGAGGTGCGGGATCAATACGCCGCGCTGAAGGGGGAAGCCGTATGAGCCGGGGAAAGCTGATCGTGCTGGAAGGGCTGGACGGCAGCGGCAAGGCGACCCAAGCCAAGCGGTTGGCGGCGGCTCTGGCTGCCGAAGGCCGCCCGGTGCGGGAGATCACCTTCCCAAACTACGAGAGCGACTCCAGCGCGCTGGTCCGGATGTATCTGGCCGGGCAGTTCGGCGAAAAACCCGACGATGTGAACGCCTATGCGGCATCCAGCTTTTATGCGGTGGACCGCTATGCGGGCTACAAGGCCGACTGGGGGAAATTCTACGAAGAGGGCGGCATCCTCATTGCGGACCGGTACACCACCTCCAACGCGGTGCACCAGTGCTCCAAGCTGCCGCCGGAGCAGTGGGAGGAGTTCCTCCACTGGCTCTTTGATTACGAGTTCCGGCTGCTGGGTCTGCCCGCGCCGGACCGGGTGATCTACCTCCAAGTGGACCCTGCCGTGAGCCAGAAGCTGATGACCCAGCGCTACCACGGCGATGAGACCAAGAAGGACGTCCACGAAAGGGACGTCGAGTACCTGAACCGCAGCCGCAAAGCTGCGGAGTTCTGCGCCGCCCATCTCGGCTGGTGCTCCGTCCGCTGCGATGCGGGCGGGCAGATGCGCAGCATCGAGGAAATTGGGGAGGAAGTCCGGCAGGTCGCCCTTTCTGCCCTTGAATAACGAATGCGTAAGGAGGAATCCTATTTCATGTACCGTTTGATGCAGCCGTCCGACCGGGCGGAAATTCTGGCGCTGTGGCAGCGCGAGCGGGGCGACGGGGAAACCTTCGTCACCAACGCCATCGAGCGCTTTGCCGGAGTGGAAAATGTCTACGTGGCCGAGGAAAATGACCACATCGAAGCTGTGGCGATGGCAGTGCCGGTCACGCTGCAGGGGCGGCCCGGCTGCTGCCTGTACGGGCTGACCGGGCAGGGGAGCCTGATCTTGGCGGGCCTTGTGGATCACCTGTGCGCGCAGCAGAAGCTGCGGGGCGCCGGCTTCGTGGTCGTGGTGCCCGCCGGGGCCGAACAGGCCGCTCTTTTGCAGGACAAGGGCTTCCAGTGGGCGTTCCCGCTGCGGTGCCTCCCGCGGGAAGTGGAGCGGAACCTGTGGAGCCAAGCGGAGTTCGACTCCGTGACGGCCCGGAAGCTGAGCGAGCTGCGGGCAAGGTTCTGGCCCGATACCGTCCAGCTCCCGCCGGAGCAGATGACTGTGGTGCTGGGGGATCTGTACTCCCGCGGGGCCACCATCGTTTCCAACAACGACGGCTACGGCATCTATTTCCGGAAAGAGGATACCCTTTATTTTGTGGAGCTGATGGCCGAGAACGACCGCGCTGCCGAAATTTTGATGGAAGCGGCCCGCGAGAAGGAAGTCATCGTGGAAAAGGCCGTCATCACCGTGGGTGCCGCGCAGAACCTCTTCCTCGGCGAGGGCACCCGGCAGGATTACGGCATGATCCGCTTTGAGGGCGAGCCTTTTGACGTGAGCGAGAGCTACATGCGGCTGATGCTGGACTGAAAGGAATGAACGGATGGCGAAAAGCAATCATACGAAGCCCCGCAAAAAGGGCGGTGCGCTGAAGATCCTGCTGGTTATTCTGGTGCTGCTGGTGCTGGCGGCGGGCACCGCCCTCCTGCTGGCAAAGCGGGAGATCCACGGCAGCGGGGAGCAGGAAGAGGCCGTAACGGTCGAGATCGCGCAGGGCAGCGGCGTGAGCACCATTGCCAAGAAATTGCAGGAGGCGGGGGTCATCCGCTTCCCACAGCTCTTCCGCTGGTACGTGGGCCGCGAGGGCGCGGCGGCAAAGCTCCAGTACGGCGAATTTTCGCTGGAGCCCGGCAGCTCCTACGATGAGATCATCGCAGCCCTTTCCGAATACGCCAAGGCCGAGAGCGTCCGCCTGACCTTCCCGGAGGGGATCACCGCCATCGACATCGCACAGAGGATGGAAAAGGCTGGCCTGTGCACCGCCGAGGAGTTTCTGGAAGAAGCCAATACCGGCGATTTCAGCGCGTACAAATTCTGGCAGTATGTCCCGGACAACAAGGAAGCCCCCGACCGTTTTATGAAGTGCGAGGGCTATCTCTTCCCGGACACCTACGAATTCTTGACGGATGATACCGTACACAACTACGTGGCAACGTTCTATTCTCATTTTGATCGGCAGTTCACCGACGAAATGTACAAAGAACTGGACAAGCAGGATCTGAGCCTTTCGGAGGTCATCACGCTGGCGTCCTTCGTGCAGGAGGAGGCCGGCAACGAGCAGGACTCCAATGTGGCGCAGGTGTTCCGCAACCGGCTGGCGGAGGGTTCGCCCTACCCCAAGCTCCAGAGTAACACGTCCAGCTATGTCCAGAGTGATGAGGACAACAACTACCTGTGGAACTGGGTGGCCCCGTGGTACGGCGGCTGGGACAAGATCCCGGAAAATATCTTGAACGCCTACGACACCTACAGCTGCACCGGGCTGCCCGCCGGGCCTATCTCGAACCCCGGTCTGGCGGCCATCCAAGCCGCGCTGGCCCCCCAGCCCGACGAGGACGTCAAGGACTGCTATTTCTTCGTGACCGATCTTTCCGGCCATTACTACTACGCCCGCACCTATGCGGAGCACCAAGCCAACTGCGAAAAAGCAGCGCAGGTGAATAAAAATTATAAGTAAGAGGATCATTATGCTACAAATCCCGGAACTTCTTTCCCCGGCGGGCGATCTGGAACGCCTTCGCTACGCCATCAACTACGGCGCGGATGCCGTGTATTGCAGCTTGCCCGAATTCGGGATGCGCTCTGCCCCGGCCAACTTCACGCCGGAGCAGCTCACCGAGGGCGTCATCTATGCCCATGCCCGGGGCCGCAAGGTCTACCTGACCATGAACACCCTGCCCACCAACGAGGAGGCAGACCGTTTGCCGGAGGCCATCAAAAATGCCGCCGCTGCGGGCGTGGATGCCTTCATCGTGGCGGACCTCGGCGTGATGGAAGCGTGCAAGCAGTTCGCCCCGGACATCGAGATCCACATGTCCACCCAGACCGGCATCACCAACTGGGCCGCAGCCCGCGCTGCCTACAACATGGGCGCCAAGCGTGTGGTGCTGGCCCGTGAGCTGACGCTGCAGGATATCGCCACCATCCGCGACAAGACCCCGCCGGAACTGGAGATCGAAGCCTTTGTCCACGGTGCCATGTGCATGAGCGTGTCGGGCCGGTGTCTGCTCTCCAATTACATGACGGGCCGCGACTCCAACCGAGGCCAGTGCGCCCAGCCCTGCCGCTGGAAATACTACCTGAGCGAGGAGACCCGCCCCGGCCAGCTCTATGAGATCGGCGAGAACGAGAACGGCAGCTACATCCTCAACGCAAACGATCTGTGCACCGCGCCCTTCCTTGACCTCATCTGCAAGGCGGGCGTGGACAGCCTGAAGATCGAGGGCCGCGCCAAGACCTTCTACTATGTGGCCAGCGTCACGGCGGCCTACCGCAAGGCGCTGGATCAGTACCTTGCCGACCCCCTCAACGACAACTTCGAGCTGCCGGACGAGGTGCTGGCCGAGCTGACCCGCACCAGCCACCGCCACTATTCGCCGGGCTTCTACTTCGGCCGCGAACAGGCCAGACAGGCCACCGACAGCGCCACCTACATCCGCGAGTGGGAGTTCGTGGGCACCGTGGACGGCTGGGAAAATGGCATTGCCAGCTGCCAGCAGCGGGGCAAGTGGACCCTTGGCGATACCTTGGAGGCTCTCTGCCCGGACGGCCGCAGCATCCCGCTGCACCCGGAGTGGATCAAGAACGAGGCAGGGGAGAGCGTGGACTCCACCCCGCACGCCATGGAAAAATACACCATCCCCACCCCGGAGCTGCCCCCCATGAGCTTGCTGCGGCGCAAGGTCTGAGCAGGGTTTTCAGGATAGGATAAGGAGAGGAACCAGATGAAAAAGCTACTGAACAGTCTTCCGTTCCGGCTGTTGCTGGGCATCGTTGTCGGCGTGCTGCTGGGGCAGGTCTTCCCGCTGGGAGCCATGAAGGTTGTGGTAACGCTGCAATACATCATGGGCCAGCTGATCACGTTCTGTGTGCCGCTGATCGTCATCGGCTTCATCGCGCCGTCCATCACCCGGCTGGGCAAAAATGCCTCCCGGCTGCTGGGCGTTGCCATCGTCATCGCCTACACCTCCTCGGTCTGCGCGGCCTTCATGAGCACCGGCGCGGGCTATGCGCTCATCCCGCATCTGTCCATCGATACCGAGGTGGCCGGTCTGCGTGAGCTGCCGGAGGTGGTGTTTGAGCTGAACATCCCCCAGATCATGAGCGTTATGAGCGCACTGGTTCTCAGCGTCCTCGTGGGTCTGGCAGCAACGTGGACCAACAGCAAGCTGACCTGTGATCTCCTCGGCGAGTTCCAGAACATCGTTCTGTCCGTCGTCAGCAAGATCATCATCCCCATCCTGCCGTTCTACATTGCGGCCACCTTCTGCAACCTGAGCTATGAGGGGATGATCACCCACCAGCTCCCCGCCTTTATTCAGATCATCCTCATCGTCATGGCGGGCCACTATATCTGGCTGGCGGTGCTCTACCTGCTGGCCGGTGCCTACTCCGGCAAGAACCCGTGGGAGGTCCTCCGCCATTACGGCCCGGCCTACCTCACCGCCGTCGGCACCATGTCCAGCGCCGCGACGCTGGCCGTTGCGCTGGACTGCGCCCGCAAGAGCAAGGTGCTGCGCAAGGATATGGTCAGCTTCGGCATCCCGCTGTTCGCAAACATCCACCTCTGCGGCTCGGTGCTGACCGAGGTGTTCTTCTGCATGACCATCTCGAAGATCCTCTACGGTGAGCTGCCCGGTGTCGGCACGATGATCCTGTTCTGCGTGCTGCTGGGCATCTTCGCCATCGGTGCTCCCGGCGTCCCCGGCGGCACGGTCATGGCGTCGCTGGGCCTGATCACCGGCGTGCTGATGTTCGACGATGCGGGCACGGCTCTGATGCTGGCGATCTTTGCATTGCAGGACAGCTTCGGCACCGCCTGCAACATCACCGGCGACGGCGCGCTGACCTTGATGCTGACCGGCTATGTGGAAAAGCACCACATTCAGGAGAACGGCAATCTGGAAAGCCCGATCCTCTAAATCGACGATCTCTACACGACCTGTCCCGCCCAAACGGCGGGACATTTCTCATCTCAGTGGGAGGAATGCAGGATGAAAGGTTATCTTTTGGCGGAGGGAAAACGACTTGTGCTGGCGGTGCTGGCCTTTCTGGTCGTTTTCGCGGCGGTGCCCGGCCTCCGGCTGGTGCACCTGCTGGGGCTGCTGGCGGCAGGGCTCTGTGCGCTGGGGCTGCTGTATCGGAACGCCTCGTCCCGGTTCTTTGGCCGGGTGCTGGCGGGCGGCATCGGCTGCCTTGGCGGCTTTGTGCTGGCGCGGACTATGCTGCAAGATCGGCCGCTGCGGATGGTCTCCGCGTCGGAATACGCCCTGCTCTTTCTGGACTTTTTGCTCTGGGCGGGTCTGCTGCTGTGGAGCTGCCGGGCGGATGCAGCCCCGAAACGGGAGAAGCCGCCGCTGTTCAAGGAACAAGTGCCGGATAAAGCGCGGCTCATCCAATACATACAGGATCTGCCAATCGTAGGCATCCACGCAAAATGGGGCAACGGAAAAAGCTTTCTGTGGGAAAATCTCCGGTCCGACCTTCAGGCGCAGTTCGAGATCGTTCAGATCGACCTGCTGGCCTGTGATCTGGACCAGATCGAAGCCTTCCTCATCCGGGAGCTGGAAAAGGTGTTGGAGCGCGGCCAGATCTACCCGGAAAACGCCCACTACCTCAAGGCACAGCTGGGCAAGAACGGCGCGCTGGAAAAGCTGGGGGGCATCGCGGGGGAAAGCGGCTTTTCGGATACCTTCGACTCGCTGCAGCAGGAGCTGGAACGGCTGCCCAAGAAGGTTTTGCTGAACTTTGAGGACATCGACCGCATCCGCAGCGAGGAAGTCATCCAGAAGATCTTCGCCATCTCGGAGAAGCTGGCCTCGGACCGGGTGCATGTGGTCTTCCAGTACAACAAGGAGGCCCTGCCGGGCCGCTTGCAGGAAAAGGAGTATCTGGAAAAGTATGTGCCCTTCAATGTGGGCCTGACGCCGATCTCCTTCGCCTCGCTGGTGGGGTATTTCTGGGATCGGTTCGAGATGGATAACCTGCCGCTGAAAAAAGACGCGCTGAGCCTCATCGGCGTGACCCGCCCATCTTACGAAACGCTGAACTCTGCGGTGGGGCTGGATGCGAAGGCATCCTTTGACCTTACGTCCTTGGTCTCGATCCGGAAGGTGCAGTTCTATCTGGAAGAGGTCAAGGTCCTGCTGACCTCCAACGAGGAGTTCGCCCGGCAGACAAATGCGGAGACCGTGGCGATGGTGCTGCTGGTCAAGCACTTTTTCCGGGAGGAGTACGCGGCCCTGCAGGCGAAGACCAGCCCGCTGAGAATATTTGTATTTGAGACCGAGGAGGGGCCGCTTACCCTTCTGGAACTGGCCGACCGATACCGCAAACCGCAGCGGGAGGAGCCGGAAGCGCGGGAACAGCGCCGCGCGGCGCTGGAAGAAGTGCTGCAACGGGGCGAAAACTCCAAGAACCTCTGGCTGCTGATGCTTCTGGGGTATCAGATCCCCTTTCAGGGAGGGGATGAAGAGCGGAACCGGAAGCAGAAAGTGCAGACCGAGATGCACAACGCAAAGATCGACCATCTGGTCTGGAACGTGATGGCCAACGGCGTTTCGGAGCTGACCGACGAGGAAAACGAGGTGGAGGAGCTGCTGCACAAGGTCTTCTATGACGCGAAAAAAGAGGAGTGGCCCGCCCGCTGGGAAGCGTATCAACTGGACCGCATCAATGGCCGCTTCCCGAAGGACAACACGACCGTGATGATGGGGGGAGACAATGCGCTGGCGTACTCCTTCCGCGCCATGGCCCGTGCAAGGAAATACGCCAAGGTGCAGACGCAGCTGCTGGAACTGCTGATCGAGCTGGAACGGGCGAAGGAGGCCCCGGCGGTGTCGGATGTGCTGCTGGAATGCCTTTCCTACTGCGATTGGTCCAACGGGCAGGATCTGATCTTGATGGCGGACTTCTTCGCCACCCTGAAAGGAGAAGAAAACCCGGAACATCTCCCATTTTACCGGACGTTCTTTCAAAATGCCATGGAAGCAATCGTGCTGAACCGCTATTGCGAACGGATGGAAAGCTTTATGTTCGAATGGTCGGACAAAGACGGTTTTGCCGAGCATGAAACAAAGCAGCTTGGATACCTGAAGCGGCAGCTGGAAGAAGAGCGGGCAACGCAGTCTGTTCCGTTTTTGCAGAAAGAACTCGACACCCTGATCCGGTTCGTGGAAAAGAACACGGCGCTTCTTTCCAGCCCGGCTCCGATGCCCCAGCGGAAACCGGGCTGGAAAGTCGGCGAGTGGCGGAGCGAGTACATCCATCAGACGGAGATCGACCGGCTGAAAGAATACCGGAAGACCCACACTCAAGCGGAATTTGAGCAGGAGCTGCAAAAGAGCCGCGGGGGGCTGTACTACGCCGAGGTCAAGGAAGCTTTAAAACAGGACAAATAAACGAAACGATCCCGCCACATCCAATGGCGGGATCGTTTGTTACAGCGTATCCAGAACAGTGCGGGCGTTTCGGATGGTGTCCTTGCTGGTCTGCCAGAGCTCGAACTCCGAGAAACCGGGCAGCCCCATGGGGACGCCCTCCCGGCGGAAGGTCATCCGGCTGTCCAGCACCTGCTTGCCGGAGAGGTGGAAGGCGGAAGCGCCTGTTTCCCTTGCAAGGGCGGGGAGGTTGGCCGGGGAGACCCCCGCACCCACCAGAATCTCGATGCGGCCCGCCGCCCGCTCCACGAGCTGCCGGAGCAGGGGAGCGCCCTGCGGGGCACTGGCGGCTTGGCCGCTGGTGAGGATGGTGGAAAGGCCCAGCCCACAGGCCGCTTCCAGCGCGGCGAAGGGGTCACGGCAGACATCGAAGGCGCGGTGGAGGGTGAGGGCGACGGGGCGGTTCGCCTTGGCTGCGGCTTCGTGGGCGGCGTCGTAGATGGGGCGCAGAGCTTCCACATCCAGTGCGCCGTCCGAGGTCAGCACGCCGGTCACGATACCGTCGGCTCCGGCAGCCACCAGCTCCGCGGCGGAAGCAGCCATCTGCGCCAGCTCCCAGCGGTCGTAGCAAAAATCGCCGAAGCGAGGGCGGAGCAGGGCGCGGACCGGGAGGCCGGTGGTCTCCTTCACCTGCCGTACCAGCGCAAGGCTGGGGGTCGTGCCGCCTACGATGAGGTCGGCGCAGAGTTCCAGCCGGTCGGCCCCGCCCTCCTTCGCCGCAAGGGCGCTGGCGGTGCTGTCAACACAAACTTCGAGGGTATACGACATAGCGTTCTCCAATCGTTTCAAGATGCACGTTCGTCAGCAGGACGGTGGGTGTTTTCCCAAGCAAGTGTCCGACGGGTGGGACCCTGTTGCCGTAGGCAATAGGGCGGGGTATGGAATCCCCGTCTCACTTGCGAGGGAGAATACCCACTGCCCTGCGATCGGTTTAACAAAACCCGCCAACAGGAACTGCTGACGGGTTTTGCATTGCGAAAAAGCTTAGTTTACGGAAGCGAGGAACCGCACAAAGCCAGCGCGTCCGGCTTCGTCCAGTTTATAGACACCGGCATCTGCCAGAACCTCGGCGAAGACATGGCCGACCTCGTCCTGCAGGATGAGGTGGACGTTGTCACCGTTCAGGTCGGGGTGCTTGGCAAGGATCTCCTCGGCCCATGCGGCGTGCTTCTGCAACGCTTCGGGATACTCGGCGGTGGGTACGCGGGCCACCAGTGCGTCGGCCAGATCAAACAGCTCCTGCTTCAGGCGGCTGGGCAGAACGGCCAGACCCATGACCTCGATGAGGCCGATGTTCTCTTTCTTGATGTGGTGGAGCTTGGCGTGGGGGTGGTAGACGCCCAGCGGGTGCTCCGGGGTGGTGATGTTGTTGCGGAGCACGAGGTCGAGCTGGAATCTGCCGTCCCGCATCCGGGCGATGGGGGTGATGGTGTTGTGGGGCTCACCGTCGGTCTCAGCGAAGAGAAAGCAGCTCTCGTCGGTGTAGCCGCGCCATGCGGTCAGGATCTTGTCCGCCAAGTCCACAAGGCGCTTGTCGTCCGCACAGGTCAGGCGGATGCAGCTCATGGGCCAGTGGACGATGCCTGCTTCCACATCCTCATAGCCGGGGAAGACCCATGCCTTTTCGATGGGGGCCTTCGCCATGGCGAACTCGTAGTGGCCGCCTTGGAAGTGGTCGTGGCTCAGGATGGAGCCGCCCACGATGGGCAGGTCCGCGTTGCTGCCCACGAAATAGTGGGGGAAGAGGGCCACGAAGTCCAGCAGCTTGCGGAACGTGGCCCGCTCGATCTTCATGGGGGTGTGCTGGTTGTTGAAGACGATGCAGTGCTCGTTGTAGTAGACATAGGGGCTGTACTGCAGATTCCACGCGCTGTCGTTGATGGTCAGCGGGATGATGCGGTGGTTCTCACGGGCGGGGTGGTTCATCCGGCCCGCATAGCCCTCGTTCTCCACGCAGAGCTGGCACTTGGGGTAGGCGCTCTGGGGGGCCAGCTTAGCGGCGGCAATGGCCTTGGGGTCTTTTTCCGGCTTGGAAAGGTTGATGGTGATATCCAGATCGCCGTAGGGGGTCTTGGTGACCCACTTCAGATCCCGCTTGATGCGGTAGCGGCGGATGTAATCGGTGTCCTGACTGAACTTGTAGAACCAGTTGGTCGCCGCTTCGGGACCTTCGGTCTCGTACCGCTCCTCAAAGTTGGCGCGGACGATGGAGGGGCGCGGGGTCAGCACGCCCATGAGCTTGGTGTCGAAGAGGTCGCGGGCGGTGGAGTTGTCCTCGCACACGCCGCGGGCCACCGCATCGTCCACCAGCGTTTTCAGGATGGCTTCGAGGTCGGTGTAGCAGACCTCGCCCTCCGGCTCGGTGAAGCTGTCCAGCTGCATGGTCATGAGCAGCTGGTTGCGGATGTAGATCTCATCGTCCGGCAGGATAAGGCCGGTGTCCAGACCGTAATTGACGAGCTGTTGGATGGCAGTGGAGATCACAGGACAGCGCCTCCTTCCGGGCGGATGGAGAGGACATGGCAGCGGCTCGCGCCGAGGATGGCTTCCATCTGCTCCTTGAACTGGGCCAGCTCTTCCACCGGCACAAAGGCCTGTACGGTGCCCGCAAAACCGCCGCCGTGGACGCGGACGGCACCCTTGCCGCGCAGGAAGTGCTTGGCGGCGGCGATGGTCACGGCCACCTCCTGATGCTCCTTGTACCCGGCGGGGATGACGTTCTGCAGGTACTCCCAGCTGCTCAGGCCGGACTCGGTGACCAGCTGCAGGAAGGTGTCGAAATCGTCCGCACGGAGGGCGGCCACCTGTTTTGCCACCCGCTCGTTGTCGGCGTAGATGTGGAAGGCGCGGAGCACGGCGCGGTCGCCGCACTGCTTGCGGCACTCCGGGAGCTTTGCGAGGAAGGTCTCAAAGGGAACGTCCCGCAGCACCTCGCCGCCGCAGACAGCGGCCACGGCGCGGCACTCGCTGGGGATGGCGGCATACTCGTCGGTCAGGTCGGCGTGGTCGGCACCGGAATCCAGAATGCAGAGCGCGAGGCCCGCCTTGGAGAAATCGACCTGCACCGGCTCGACGGCGGGGTGGGCAGGGTCCGCAAAGTCAATGGTGATAATGTTGCCGACGCTGGAGGCCATCTGGTCCATCAGGCCGCAGGGTTTGCCGAAGTAAACATTCTCTGCCCACTGGCCGATCTGCGCGATGGCGATGGGGGAGACCTTTTCGGCCATGAAGCAGTCGTTGAGGATGACGCCGATCAGCACCTCGAACGCCGCCGAGGACGAGACGCCGCTGCCCTTGGGCACGTTGGAGGAGATGTACACGTCAAGGCCGGAGAGCTTGGCTCCCCGCTGGCGGAACGCTTCGCACTCGCCGCGCAGCAGGGCCATGGTGGTGTTCTCTTCCTCCTTGCGGGCGGCAAGGTTCGAAAGATCGATGACGCACAGGTCGTACCCCTCGCTCTGGACGCGGAGCTGGTTCAGGCTGTTGGGGGCGGCAGCAGCGATCATATCAATGTTGACGCTGCCCGCCAGCACCCGGCCGTGCTGGTGGTCGGTGTGGTTGCCGCCGATCTCGGTGCGGCCGGGGGCACTGTACAGCCCGGCCTCGGTGTGGGAGCCAAAGGTGGTTTCCAGCCCGTCCAGCACGGCGGCATAGCGAGCAGCCTGTGTGGGCGTTTGTTCGGGGGCGCAGCAGTACAGCGCAGCCAGACGGCTGGTGTGGGTGCCGTCGGCCAGCTCCTGCTTCCAGACAGAAACGGATCTCATCATGGTGAAGTTCCTCCTCTGAGCGATCAATATTCCCAAACCGGGGCAAGTGCTGCTCCGGTTTCTCTTACCCTAATAATAAAGAATCTCTGCGGAAAAGACCATGTATTATTGTTGCTTCTCGATGAAGCCTTAACTTGCGTTTCCGGGCTTGAAATCGCTGGCGGCCAACCCGTCGAGGTTGAGCATCCCCTCCAGCGCGGCCACATCGGCGGAGACGTCCAGCGCGTCGGACTGGAACAGCTTGTCCAACTGGTTTTCGAAAGCCGTGATCAGCAGGTCCATGGAGCGCTCGATGCTGTGCTTTGCCTCGGAGATGTTCTCGCCCTGCACATCCTGCGCCGAGAGCTGGGCGTAGGTGTTCAGCAGCTTGAGGGCCGTGGGCAGATAGTAGTCCATGAACTTTTGCAGCTGGGCCTTTTTGCCGGGGTCCTTCTTCGCCAGCGCAAAGATGCGGGCGCTGACCTCCTCCAAGCGGGAGATCTTAGCCGTCATCACCGGATCGGGGATGGCCTCGTTGGCCTTCCGGAGCTGGGCTTGCAGGGAAGCATAGAGGTCCTCCGGGGCGGGCTCCGCCTTGGGTTCTTCCTCTGTCTGGGGCGGCTGGGGTGCTGCGCCCCGCACGATGAGGGTGCCGGTGCGGTGGTCGATGTAGGCATCGGCTCCGAAATAGCCGTGGTCGATGGCCCGCTCCACCACCGGGATGCCCTTGGCGGAGTCGATGCCCGCTGCGGCAAAGAGCTCGTCCAGCGGGATGTTGCTCCGGTCACCGACGATCTTATCCAGTTTGCGTTCCAGCTTGCAGGCATTGCGCATCCGCAGCCCCATGCCCAGCGCCGCGCCGCCGCCGAGGATCTGGGTCAGCGCTGTGATGAACTCGCCCCAGTCGAACCAGTAGCCCCACAAGTCGATGATGTCCCCCAGCCCGGCAAGGCCTGCCACAAGGAAGATGGCACCGAACACCGTGCAGAGGGTGGTCAGGTTCTTGTGCCACTTTTTCGCGTTCTTCTGCTCGGCAGTGGGGATATCGTGGCTGTAAACGGTCTCGTCGTCGCAGCCGACGGGGCGGGCGCTCTGGTCCGCGCGGGTGTCCTCGGCCCGGAAATCGCTGGCGTAGTCGGCGTTTTCCTGCTCTTTTTTCAGCGCGTCCCGATCGATGGCCCGCAGGATGAAGAACAGGATGCTCAGTTCCGGCGACATGGCGAAAAGCACCAGAAGGGCGATGGTGGGGATGCGGGCGAGATAATGTTTGCTGCGTCTTGGCTCCATGGGGCAAAATCCTCCTAAATGAAAAGAACCGTGTTCCACTTTATTATAGCGGAACGCGGCTCTTTTGTTAAGAGATATTTTCTTTGGGAGCAAATAGGGGAGTAAAAGCCTTATTTCATCAGGCTGCAAACAGCTTCAGCATAAGCGGCGGGATCATCCACGGGCAGCCCCTCAATGAGCTGAGCCTGTGCGTAGAGCAGGGCGCTGTACTTTTTCACCTTGTCGGTGTCGCCCGCTTCCTGCGCGTCTTTCAGCACCGCGAAGACGGGGTGGTTGATGTTCAGTTCCAGCACCTTGTCGCTCTTGACGCCCTCGCTGCCGGGCTGCTTGGAGAGAACCTTCTCCATCTCGATGGAGAGGGGGCCGTCGGAAGACAGGCAGACCGGGTGCTCCTTCAGGCGGGTGGAGACCTTGACCTCCTTGACCTTGCCGTCCAGTGCGTCCTTCATGGCGTCGAACAGGGGCTTGTTCTCGGCGGTGGCATCCTCGGCGGCCTTCTTCTCGTCCTCGGTCTCAAGGCCAAGGTCGCCGCTGTTGACGTTCTTGAACTCCACGGTGCCGTCCTTGCCCTCGGCATCCTTGCGGGGATAGGTGCGCATGATCTGGAGGCAGAACTCGTCCACATCTTCGGTCAGCAGCAGGACATCGTAGCCCTTGTCCATGACCAGCTCGGCGGCGGGCAGCTTTGCCAGACGGTCGGTGGAGTCGCCGGCGGCAAAGTAGATGTACTTCTGCTCGGCGGGCATCTTGTCGATGTACTCCTGCAGGGTGACCATCTTCTGCTCCTTGGCGGACCAGAACAGCAGCAGGTCGCGCAGCAGCTCGGCGTGCAT
>ERZ1034781.735-NODE-735-length-15860-cov-22.923379_pt1 | contig 15860 bp, 18 predicted proteins | sample MGYA00520700_ERZ1034781 | MGnify/ENA primary metagenome ERZ1034781 (study PRJEB33766, sample SAMN09781709) | gut metagenome | biome: gut microbiome | host: Homo sapiens | place: Madagascar | study: EMG produced TPA metagenomics assembly of the PRJNA485056 data...
GATGGTAGTGCAACGTACGTTTGTGTGAGAGTAGGTCACTGCCAGGCTTCACTTTCAATATATTTATTGAACTCGCTGCTGATATGGCTCAGTTGGTAGAGCGCACCCTTGGTAAGGGTGAGGTCCCGAGTTCGATTCTCGGTATCAGCACCAGCGGTCAGAATCTATTTAACTCTCTGAATTATCAGAGATTTTCTCTTAATTTTAACTCATCAAAATTTTTCAAAAATTTTTGTGAATTTGGCTTATTTAAGCCTTTTAACGATTTTCAGCTTTCTGAAAAAGTTGCAAATTCACAAAATTACTCCGAAATAAACGATTTTTTATCAGAAAAAAAGTCGAATTTTCTATCTAACTCTGTCGGTGATTTATCAATTATCGGCATTCTTTATAAAGAGCAACTTAATCTAAAGTTAAGTTCTACTCTCAAAGTCTTTTTGTCTATTCTGACAAATCTATGTAAAAACTCTCAATCTAACTTTATTGATTATTCAAACAATGAACTGCTTTCACGTGTTCATGGATTATTCAGTCAAGTTCAAATCAGAAGACATATTGAGAAACTCGATAAGTTAGGACTTATCTCTGTATCTTATGGACAAAACAGCTCACGCAAGATCTTAATATCCAGTGTGAACGATTTTGCTGGTAAGTTCATTTCGATCTCATCTATCTACACTGACTCAGGCGCATCTAAGCTTAAGGCTTCTGAGACACTTGTATTCTCATATCTCTTAGATAAATCATCATTCTTTGCTAAAGCTGATTTAGGCTTCTTCACTGACAGCGATGATGCAACTCAGATATGTAAAGAGCTTAATATCTCAGATAGAACACTTCGCAATGCTTATGCTTCTCTTATTGAGCTTAAGGCTGTTGCTTACTGCTCACAAGATTCTAAAAAGGCAGTTAAAGCTGTAAACATTAGTGAAGATATTAGCTCTCAGTATGCTGAGAAGTTCAATATCACAAGCTCAGAGCACTGCAGAAAAATTGTTCTCAAACGCTGCAAAGCAGGCTCTTCTAATGCTGATATATCCAGCATGACAAATGACTCTTTAAAGTCACTGTTACTAAGCTTAAAGGCAAAGAAACACTTTGGAAAAAAATGTCGTTTTCCACAGGCGGATTTTGGAAAAAAAGGATCTCAAAACAGCTTATCTTTGGAAAAAAATGATCTCTCTATTAATAATGAATTAAACGATCATATTAATAACGTAATTAATAACGCACAGCTCGCTGTTGATAACTCATATAAATTAAATCTAAAAAGTGATCCTATAGGCATAAGGGTCATCTCTCCTTCTCAAGCAAATTCTTGCTGTTGGCTTGTTCTAGTTAAACCAGGCTCTCATGCAGAGCTAGATTTAAAACTCAACACAAGATCTGTAACCATCCTTCACAAGATCAACGGTATTGATTTACAGAGTTCTTCACTTTCAGTGAAAGACATCAATGCAATGTTAAATCAAAAGAAAGTAACTCTTCAGGTTGAAGCAGTAACAGGTATTTACCAGAACGTAAAGCGCACTTTGGAACTTACAAGAAATATCTAAACAGGGGGTAATTATGGATATTTTTGAAAAGATTGCTCTGGCTCAGAGCATGTCAGAAGACAAAAGAAAGCAGAATTTAATCCCAATGCTTGAAGACTTAATTTCATTAGCTACAGGCGAACATGCAGAGCTCAAGTTAGACAAGAAAACACAGATGCTTTCTATGGTTTTAGGTCAAGAGTTCAAACAGATTTCAGTAAAAGACGACAGCGCTTTAAGCCTTGTTCGTGACGTGATTGCAAACATTTAATCAAACATTTAATCAAAGGAGTTTTTTATGAAGATTTTGACTGTAGCAAATGAGAAGGGCGGTGTTGGCAAGACTCTAGTTTCTGTTCAATTTGCTTTTTATTGTGCTTTTAAGTTTGGTCTGAAAGTCGCTTTATTAGATCTTGATCAGCAAGGCAGTGCTTCAAACACTGTCAAAGTAAATTCAAATAGTGCTATTGCTGATATTTCAGCATCAAGCTTCATGTTAGAGCCAGTTGAGTCTTTTTCTAGCAAAATCAAAAGTCATATTCCTGAACTTGTAAGTTCTTCAAATCTTGTATGCTTTCCTGCCGATGATGCTCTTTCAGACATTGAAAAGAAAGGTGATGATTTTCATGAACTTGTTGCATATTATTTTAGTGAGAACATAAACAGCTTAGAGTCTTATTTTGATCTTGTAGTAATTGACACTAATCCTAATCCTGATGTTCGTTCAAATTTAGGTCTTGCTGTAGCAACACATTTAATCTCACCTTTAGAGCTTAACAAAGAACCTATTGATGGTATTGCAAGACTAATTCCAAGACTTTCAGCTCTTGCTGAAAATAATCCTGATATGGAGCTAGGCAAAGGCTTTTTAGGTATGCTTCCTAATAAGCTCACATCAACTAACTTCCAATGTAAAAACGCTCAAGAGCTTTTTAATTCAGCAAGTGACTTAATTCTAAAGTGGAAGCAATTAGATATTGTTCTTGATTCATCAAAGCTGTCTTTTGAAAAGGCAGCTGTAGCACTGGATGCTGATGGTAATGCCATCGTTAAAGAAACAACTCATTATGCTGCAATCAAAGAACACGTTGGAATTGCTGAAGCTCAAGCTAATGGTAAGCCTATATGGGAAATGCCTAATCAAAATGTAGCGTGGGGAGAAATGAAGCGTTGCTTCTTTACCATGCTATGTCAAATCAATCCTGAGAAAAAAGATACATCTACAGAAGAGCAGAAAGCCGTATTTGCAAAAGCATCAAAGCTTTATGGCAATACAGCTAAGGTCATTATCAAGAATTTCTGGATGACTGATGTCGCAGCTTCTCTTCCTGGCATGAATCTAAACGAAATTCAAACACTAAGGGAGATGCGCTGTGCAGCTCCTATCTCAATCGTTCTTTAAGAGGAAAAATCATGGCTGAAAATAAAGAAAAAGAGACTAATGAAGTTCCAGTGCAGAAGACTGAAACACCGTCATTAGCTCAAGAAGTTAAAAAGTCTCAGAAGGGTAATGAGTTAAGGAAAAAGCCAAAACTACCAAAGTTAAAGCTTAACTTTGTAGGAATGCTCTATTTAACTAACTTAAGATCTAAGAATTTAGGACCTTTAGAAAAGATTGTACTAGCTTACATTACTGGCTTAATCCTTGATGAGAGTTTACCTGAAGAGAAGCGTTCTAAATTTACAGGCTTTAATGAAGCACATTTTAAATACTACTCTGACAAGTATAAAAACAACCTTTTGAAAAAGATTAGAGTTCCTTTATTCAAAAAGATTTCAGAAAGCTTGCAGAGTAAAAAAGAGCTCACTCTAACTTTTGACTTTTTAGGAAGAGCTAACGCTGTTCTAAATAAGAGACATTGCACTGGATGCTGTCTTCCTATCTTTGAGATTGATCCTTCAAAGAGAATAAGCATTGACAAGCCATATCTAACTATTGAAGACAACCTAGAAGGGGAGGTTGGATATAACAAGAATGCTGACTATAACTATACAGCATGGATCATTTTAAGTGGACTTCTAAAGTGCGCTAATCAATCTTTAGTTGAATGCGAAGGCTTTTATGTTAACCGTGTTCAAATCATTAAATTAGCATCAACTCTGCTTCAGATGCCTGAAGCCGTGGTAAATGATGCTATGAACTACCTTTTTAAGATCAATGCCATTTTTACTAAAGAATCACTAGAAGATCCAACAAAGGAGTTTTCACTATATGACATAGTAAAAACTGAATCAGCTCCTTTTGAGTACTTATACATCAATGAATCAATCGTTAGCAGCTATATGAACTGGTTCCCTAACTTTGAAATTCTGCATTATTCATTTGAAGTATCAAGAACATCTTCAGTGTTCTCAGGCAAATATAGATAGACAATTTAAGGAGAATAAAAATGGGTATGACTCCAGAATATATCGCTAATTTAAAAAAGAAGGCTGATGCTTTTAAAAATAGAAGTGACTATGCAAAGCTAACTTCAAAATCAGGTTCATTCTATGATTTTGAAGTAGATCTTATCTCCCCTGATCCTAATCAGCCACGTAAAAACTTTGATGAAACAGCTCTTCAGGAATTAGCTGATGATCTTAAAAAGAATGGCTTAATTCAACCTATCGTAGTTCGTGATGATCCTGACAACGTTGGAAAGTTCATTGTTGTTGCTGGTGAACGCAGACTAAAAGCTGCTAAGTTAGCAGGCTTTACTAAGATCCGCTCAATCCTATCAACCTATGACAACTCTCAGTTAGGTTATGTTCAGATTGCAGAAAATGCTAAAAGAGACAATTTGAAGTTTTATGAAATGGCTGAGTTCATTGTCTCAAGAGCTGATGCTGGTGAAAAACAAGCTGATATTGCTGAAAAATTAGGAACATCTAAAAGTCAGGTTAACTTATACATGATTTGGGAAGATGCTCCTGAATTTTTGAAAGAAGCAAAAGATAAGTTTAATGCGATTAGAGCTTTTTATGATGCTGTCAAGTTATATGAAGAGCATCCTGTAGCAGTTGTTGATTTTATTAACCAGTCTGAATCTATTTCAAAGATTGCCATAGCTACTTTAAAGAAAAAACTTACTGAGCCTAATACAGTTGAAGAAAGCGCAGATTCAGAAGTTCAAAACGTAGCTCAATTATTTGAAATTACTCCTGATGCTACAGATGAAGAAGATTCAACATCATTAGAAGCAGACAGCACTGGAGATCCTTTTGTTGAGCCAGCAAATGCCAGTGATTATGATGCAGATGATACTGTAGATGAAAGTGCAGATGAATCAACTGATGATTTTTCTTCAGATGACTCTGCTGAAATTTCAAATTCAGCTCCGACATTCCAAGATGAAGCTTTCTCTGGTGTTGATACTTCAATAAATGAAAGTGAATCAGAAATACCATCTGATACAGACTTTGAATCTGAAACAAAATCTAAAAAGCTGAAACATCCTGTATTTGTTGGCACCGTTGATGGTCGTGAAGCTGAAATTGTCTTGGAAATGCCAACTACAGACGGTATGGTCAAAGTCAAATATGAAGACGGCTCTTTAGATGAGGTGTTGTGCGAGAACTTCATATTAAACCGTATCTACGAATCCTAAAAAAGTTTGCCCGGGCAAACTTTTAGAGGGGAATTTTGTTGTTTTTTGATGAGGGCAGGATAGGCAAAAAGGATCAAAATGCAGTGCATTTGTGAGCCTCCTCTTTTGCCACCTGCCCTGTCTGGGGGACTCCCTGAGAGCGACAAAATTTGAAAATTTTGCGAAACACCTGAACAAGTCAGGTCGCACTAAAGTGCGGTTTAAATGAAGGAAAACAACAAAATGAACATTGAACTAACCGAATACACAATCAAAGATCTGTTAGCTATGGTCGGCTCAGATGTAACTTACATCGTAATAATTTGGGACAACACACCTATAAAGAGCTATAGAAGAGAATCATCTAAAGAGAGCTTTGACCTCCCTGAGTCTCGTTTGAAGTCCAAATTTTTGAATTTCTTTTTATCTGACAACGGCAAGACTTTAACTATTGAGCTGTAGCTATGGCAGTTGAGAAAAAAAGAAGACAGCTCACGGTCAACTTAGGTGAGTATCATGATGCTTTTTTAGAACTTGCTGCTAAGTATGCTGTAAAGCCAGCAACTTTAGCTGCAGCAATTTTAAAACAGGCAGTTAGTGATGAAATTCAAAACGGTGATAAAAAAATTGCTCTTTTGATTACTCCTAATAACTCTAAAGCTGTTCACCAGCATCTAAGACTCAGAGAAGATGAGCTTAAAGTTTTAGATGAGTATTCCTCCATCATGGGACAGACAAGACATCAAGCTCTTGTTGGCCTAGTAAGAGCAATTACTGTTAATGAGCCTCAGTTCACCATAGGTGAGATTGAATCATTAGAAAAGTCAAATTATGAGCTGCATAAAATCGGTGTGAACTTAAATCAGATTGCGCACAAAACGAATATGCTGGATCTTGAGAAGTTCAAAAATACTCAGGCTGAAATCATTATGCAACTTATAAACAGCCTTATAGATCGTACAGATGGATGTCACAACATGATTGTTAAGCACATTGATGCTGTATGGAAACTAATCAATTCAGCTAGATTTAGAACAAAATTGAAGCAGAAACTAAGACATTAGATTTTGCTGTAGCAAGAAAAGGTTGTTAAAAATGCCACTATCAACAAGAACAAACATCAAGATTGAAGATCTTCTAAAATGGCATAAAGGGCGTGGAAGCCCTAAAATTCATCATACAGAGCAAAATGGAGGCAGTGGCTACCATTACTCATCTGCAGGTTCTAAACTCTTTCCTACAGCTTCCTATGGCTCTCATAGAGCATCTTCAGAATTAAGTCCAAGTGATAAAGCTTCTGGCATTGTAAATCACCTGCCAGAATCAATGGTTAAGATTGATAAGGCCAGCAAGGGTATCAAATGTCAAAAGCACATGATGGCTGCAGCAGACTATATCTCAAGACATGGAAAAATTGAGCTTGAAGATGAAAAAGGAAATCTTTTAACTCATGATGAGTTAGAGTCAAGAATTTCAGACTGGTGCAAGTCTCAGAATACTCCTTACGATGAAGATGGTAGAAAACGCTCTGCAGATGCAAGACGACTTATCATTTCTTGCCCAAAAGGTAGTGATCCTGCTGCTGTTCGTGCTGCTGTAAAAGAATTAGCTCAAGAGTGTCTAGCTTCAGAAGATTTTAGCTATTTGTTCGGTATTCACTATAAATCAGATGAAATGCCAAACGAGCCAGATCATCCTCATGTACACCTTCTTATTAAAGCTCTTAACTCAAAAGGCAAACGCTTAAATCTGAGAAAACAAGATTTAAGATACCTAAGAGAACGTTTTGCTGTAATTGCTAAAAAGTATGGTATTGATATGAATGCTACTACCAGGGCTCAAAGAGGGCATACTCAAAAAGCGAAAACTCAAGAGCGTATTCATCAAGAAGAAAGAGAATGGAATAAGCACCTTTCACCATCTCATCCTTATGATCTAGAAAGAATGAAGCAGATTGATGATGCTTTAAATTCTGGTAAAGACCTTCCTGAGAGTGCTGCTAAACAAAAAGCAGTAAAGACAAGAGAGAACATCATTAAGAACGCTGCTTTGTATATCAAAGAACTTAGAGCTTCAGGCAATGCTCAAAATATAAAGTTAGCTGCAGATTTAGAACGATACATAAACAATATGCCTCCAGTAGAGACATCTCAAGAAGAGCTTCTAAGAAAGCTTAAAGAGTTTAATAAAAAGCAGAAAGAAAAAGGCTATGACATTAAAGAGAAGATTAGACAGCGTAAGTCTCATCAATCAAAGCAGTCTCAGGCTCAGAAATGGGCTATCAATCGTAAGAAGAATGCCCAACAGGATCGTAATTAAATAACCTTATCTCTCAATATCAATCTTTTTATTCTTAGTTGCTGGTTCTTTTGGAGATGTGTTTTCCTGTGTTTTATCAGGATCTTTTTTGTATTCAGAAAAGTTCATTTTTAGAATTTTAGCCCTGTTAGAAGAAAACATGAGTGATCGATCGTCATTAGGGTATTCCTGTGCAAACTGATCCATGAATCTAAACTGCTGTAATTTATATAAATCCCTTCCAGTTTTTAAAGCCATTTGTCTCATCAGGTTAAAATTTACAAAAGAATCTCCTCCCATATTCATAAGATTTATATTTTTTAAGGAGGTTATATTACTGTTAAAGCACTGAATCACAGTATCTACAGGCAAACCTGATTTAAAGTGGCTACTTACGCCCACAGAATATTGCTCAATAATAGGTTTATAAGTTTCGTACATTCCATGTTTATTAAGCATGTTATCAATAACACTTAAATTTGAGGCTTGATTGTGAATATTAGCAAGATCTTTTGAGACTTGACTTGTTGATCCTCTTGAAGCTAAATTTGAGTTTAATCCAAGAAAAAGAGCTTCCATTTGAACTATAGCTCCGATGTCCCTACTTTGCTGGGCATTTTCTTTTGTAAGTTCTTCCAGATTAGAGCAATAGCTGTTGAATAGAGTTTCGTTGTCATCTGAGCGGCCTCTATCTGGAAAAATATTTATTAGAAATCTGATATTATCCAGGGTCCTTTTTAAGATATTTGAATCAATTCTATTAGAATTCATCTGGAAATACCTTTTTAGCTTCTGAGAGGTTAAATGTTTGAATGTTTTTTAAACCAGCAAATGTTTTTAGATTGAAAGCTACCAAAGGCGCAATAGGAAGACTTCCTATAATTTTATCAGCATCTTCCTTTTTCCCTTCAGCGAAAAGTTTTCCAGCCCTGTTACAGCATTCTGTTCTCTGTTCTTTTGTATATTCAACATCATACTTTTTTCTGCATTCAAAGTATTCTTTCCAATCTGCTTCTGTCATTTCGTAGGTTTTGTACAAAGGATCTTTTGGTAGTTTATTTGGAAGAGTCATATCAGTTTACCCTCTTTTTAATTGTTAATATGGAGTTACTATGTTCAGTATAAACTAAAAATTAGACTAATAATTCAACTTTTTCTCTCATAATCTCTCATCTCATAATTGTTCTCTGTTATAAGATTTTGTAAGGATGGATAGTAGTTAAACAGTAACATCCAAAAATTAGGATATGTGTCAACTATAACATTTTCTTCTTTACAGATGAAAAGACAAAAAACGATCTGCTCTAAGGGAATAAGGAATTCATGTTCTGAATCTTTGAATAAAAAGCAGAAATCACAGTTTCCGCATTCTGGACAATAAAAATCATCAGCCTCGTTTTGATATTTTGCTATGTTTTTGTCTGAATAATCTTCTTTTTTATTTTTTTGAATGTATATCTCAGCTTGTTTGATCCAATTATTATCCAAAGTCGGAATTTTATGATTAGCATCTGCTATGAGAATACACTTTAATATATCTGAATCACTAATATAAAAAGATGAAATGTTATCTTTTAATTCAAAGTATAAAGGTTCTTCGGTATCTTCTTTTGATACTTTATTTTCTTCTGTCATGGGGAAAACTCTTAAAAAAGCTCCTTAGAAAAAGGATCATGAAAATGGTGCTGAAGCTGTAGAAGTCTTTGGAGTAGCTATTGAGGGGATAAAGTCTATCTTTCAATATCAGATTTGTTTTTACTAATATTCAATTCTTTATTGATTGCACTGGATGGAAGCTTGTTAAAGTTATTCTTTGAAGAGTCAAATAATAGTGTTCCAGCATCGCCAACAACGCCAAATTTATCAGCTAATCCAGATTTAAAAACAATATCAGCGTTTTTAGCAAGATTTTTTACTACAAGATCATGATGACTTCTATCAGTGAATCGTTCTTTTCCTGTTTTGTCTTTTAATCCAATTTCATATCTAGCTAGACACCTACTCCAGCTAATTTCAGCAGGGCAAGTCTTAATACAAGCGAAAGTTTTGAATCCGTTATCTTTTAATTCCTTTAATGTTTTTAAAGGCGTTTCTGCTGTTCTAAATGTGCCTTCAATAACAACGTTATACTTTTCTTTTATAGCTCTATCTATTAGATATTCTGTAACTTTTCCTGCAAACTTAGCTGTTATTTTTGAACTGTCTTTGCCGTATTTTTCCTGAATTTGTGAGAATTTTGGATGCCAACTTCTATATTCATCTCCGTTTATGCAAACAACATTAGGCGTTTGATTTTTAATGCTATCTGTTAATACAGATTTACCAGATCCTGGCTGCCCACCAAGCACAATTCCAATAGCTTTTCCTTTGGCAGGGGTTATCTCACCATTTTTAATGGAATTGTTCCAAATTCTTTGGAGTCTTTTTTCTGATGGCTCTACATTTATTAATTCAGACTCATTTAGATTATTCATTTTGAAATTTCCTAATCTAGGACTTCAGGAAGAGATTTGAATTTTTCTTTCATAGAATCTAACTCTGTTTTGACTTTATTTATATCTATGTTTTGAGGAGCTGTTCTCAATAGATAATCTCTAATATCAGCGCACCTATTAAATTCTTTTGGAAGATCTGAATCTTCTAAAAATCTATTTGAAATGAAAGCAGCAGTTGCAGAAACATCTTCAATTAGAACGTCTTTTTCCATCAAAGTACACATATTTGTAACTCCTTTAATATTTATCTACTACCATCATTATAATTCAAAAATATGAATACTTACTTAATCTTAACAAGCAAATCCTGATTCGATTTATCACTACTGTATTTCATCAATTTTGACTTTCATTTCTTCCCACTTTTCTTGTCTATAATCACTTCGTTTGCTATTGATTAGGTTAGTGAATCTAGTTAAGTTGATCTGAATTGTTTGTTTGTAAAGTTCTTTTATTTCATTTAGGCGAGAGTCTTTTAAAAATATTCTGAAGTCTATAGATTGATCTCCTGTGCTTTTTTCTATTTTTAGATTTCTAAACTCAATAAATATTTCGAGAAATGAATTTGTAGCAGATGATATTTGCTTTTTATTTTTTGCATTTGTTGACTCTAATTTTATATTTTTGCATTGAGCTAATGCCTTAGCTACTGGGTGATAGTTATCATCTATTACAAATTGCTTATAAATGCTGTGAGATTTTAGAATATTTGCAAAAGTCCAAGGTAAATTATTTAAGTAGGAAGAGCTGTAGTTATAGCCTGAAGATCTTAAATATTCTTTAAACATTTCTATTTTTTGTGTAGTAGAAAAAGAGATTCCAGTATCTTGCTCCAATATGTAAAAGATCCTATCTAACTGATTTTTTACAGTGTCAAGAATAGTAAGACTGAGAGGATCTGTGTTTTTTCTTGTTTTAGAAATGTTTCCAAAAGAAGAATAATTACCAGAGGCTAAAATACACTCCTTATATGAAGATTCATTGTATTGAGCAAGATTCGGTATGCTCTTATTATAGTGTTTCATGTAAGGTTGCGGAGAATTGCTATTTCTTGTCTCATAGCCAACAAGTAAAGTTGGATTATTACAGCAAGGACAAACTCCATGATAAGTAGTTACTTCTCTACCATTCTTCTTTGTTGTCTGTATCCATGGTTGATTCTTTTCTGGAAGAGTATCAAGAAAAGATTCAACAACCTTTGTAGGATCTGAATCTACTAGATATGTTTTACTTGAATTAATTTTTAACTTATATTCTCTCAAGTTAGCCTCGATTTGCCATTTACACCATATTGTAAGTTTTATTGTCTGATTAATCGCTTTTAAGTTCAATTCTTAAATGTTCTATATTTGGATAGAGTTCTTCTAGTAGATTCCACCAACGCTCTTCAATTTCTGGAACTTGACCTTCTGCTTCCGCAATGAGTAAACACTCAAGGATCTTCGATAATGGTATATGAAAAAGAGAATTTTCATTTTTAAAAGTAAATACTAGATTTTCTCCGCAGTTTTCACAAAAAAGGTTATTGATCTTTGTTTTGTCTTTTTCAAATAGGTTCTTTAAAGTTTGAATGTTATCTTTCTTTTCTTGTTTCATAGATAGAACTCTTAAAAAAGCTTCCTCCTAAAGGCAGAGGAAGCAATAATGAGGCAAATATAGAATTAGGATTTTTTATTATTAGAACTCTTCAGGATAAGCTTTTTTTGCTTCTGTTAAGTTGTATTCTTGAATAGCTTTAAAGCCAAATCTTGTCTTTGCACTTAACATGACATTAGCTGGGGCAGGCAGTGTCATCAAGAGCTTTTCAGACTCTTCAATTTTTCCTGCTTTTCTCAGGTCAATGGCATCTCTAAAAATAGCTTGCTGTTGCTCTTTATCCATTTCAATATCGTACTTTTTACGACACTCAAAATATTCATTCCAGTCTGCTTCGGTCATTTTGTCTTTGTTTACTAAAGGCATCTTAGGTGTATTCATAGTTAACGCTCCAATTCTTTATTTTGATTATGTGCACCTGCTAGGTGTGGGTTCATTTGCATACTCATACCTGAGTTCTGCTGCAGCTGCTGTTGTTGCTGATTTAAGTTTGGCTCTGCAGCCTTTACTAAATTCTGAGCTAATGCAGCTTTGTAGAGAGCATTGATAAATTCGGCCTGACGTGAATTAAAGTTGAAATAAACGCCCAGAGCCTTGTTATCAATAGGGTAAGATTTGCCATTAGGTGACATCAAATAAGCATATACAGGCTTCTCTTTGTACTTCATAGAGATGTTAAAGCCTTTGTTTCTATTCTTTAAAGCTTGTCTTAGACTCTTGCCAAACTCCCACAGCCATGTTTTCTGATTCTCTATGTATCGTTCGTTTGCCATGCCGATTCCACGCATTACAGCATGAGCAAGACCTTCGCCTTTTTGGCTGATATTGAGCTTTACATTTTCACCATCTTTTTGGAACTTCATCTTCATGTCGCCTGATTTAACAGTCATCTTAAAGTTGTCTGTCATCATTCCCGCAGGCATAACTTCAGTAAAAGGATTCATGAAGAAATTCTGCTCAAATACAGGGAATGTGAGAATTGACCTGCCAGGTTGAACAATGTTAGCTGCCATCTGCTGGGCTTGATTATCTAAGCACTGACGTACTGGATCTTGAGGAAGACCATCTTTAAATTGAGTGTTTTGATCAAGAATAATAGGTAAATATGGGTTATCAGTTTGAATGTAAGGCAACTGAAGAGGACTTTCAGCTGTAGCAACTTCAGGTGCTGGATCTTTTCTTAAAGCATCAAGATCTCGAATTGCATTAGTCTGTGCTTGAACTCTGTCAGCACCGTCTGCAATATCTTGAGCATTATCCATAAGCTCATGCTTATTAGTGAGTTCATATTCACCATCAACGATCTCAGGCTCAACATCAATAATGTCGCCTTCTCTGCTGTTATCTTTTAACTCATTCTTCTGCTCATGCTCTGCAGGAAGAACTTCAGGGAAAAGTTCGATTTCATCAATAGCAGCCTTTTCTAATGCAGCATCCTTTTCTACCATAGGATAGAAAACTTCAGGAGCATCTTCAGCATGATTGCATTCATTAGTAAAGCCAATAAGCTTGATTTGATCATCAAGGCCTACTTTAGATTTATCTTCTAAAGCACCTTTGATGTCTTGTCCTGACTGGCCTAAGTAATACTGCATACATTCAAGACTGTCTAAAGCTTTTTGCTTGTTTTCAAGCTGCAGATCGCTCAGTTTGTCTTCAGGCACTGCAATAATTTCAGGCTCTATAGGCACTTCTTTAGTAAACCATTGAGCTTTGATAGCGAATACAAGATCTTTGATTAGATCTTTACTGCTTGAAAGTGAATCATGAATACCAGCTTTGATCCCATCGAAATCCTCTTTTAAAGTCTCTCTATGAGAAAATTCAGTAGCTGTTCCTTCAATAGTCGCCATATATATATTCTCCGTTAACGTTCAATATCTGGTGATTTATGTGATTGTGTTGGTGAATTGAGAACTGTGAGATCAGAGTCATTATTAAAGCCAACGACTTTAACCTCGTCATCAAGTAGTGGTGCTACAGGTGTTTCATCTGCAGCAGGTTGATTTATTTTGTTATTAGGTGTCTGTGTCTGCTCTGCTTTATCAAAGTTTGCAAACAAGTCTGTAAGTGATTGAGGATTCTCTTTTGATTCTACAGGTTCAGCTACAGCTTCTATGATTTGATTTTGAGCTTTGCTGCATTCTTTAGAATACTGCTCAAATACAGGTACAATTTGCTCTTTATAATCAGCTAAACGAGCTTTTCTTTCTTTTAATTCTTTTTGTTGAGAGTATTCTGAAGTATATAAAAAGTCTTCATCACCTTTTAAAACACCGTCAACATAATCTCTGATGTGAGTTGAAAGATCTGAGTTTTTAGGTTCACTTCCGATGTCATAGCTAATATGTTCAAAGCTTTCATCTTTAAAGCCTACGCCTGAGGCATTTCTTTTGAAGTAAAGAACAGAAAACTGTGATTTGTCATAGCCACTGTCAGGAGGATAGCTATTGTTCAATTTTTGAACAACTTCATTAGCTTTACTCAAAGGCAGAAATCTATTTTTGCCAAAAGCTTTCTCAAGCTCTTTACTTTCTGACCAGTGCAAATATGCCATAGGAGGCATTTCAAATTCTAAAGAAGTCCTGCTCGCAGTTTCAGGATCATGAGCTACAGCATCCACAAGTCTTTCTACAGACCATTCTTCATGATCTTCTCGTGTTTGAGAGTCTTCTTTAGGAATAGCTGAAAGAGCAGTTCTAGTGTAAATTTCCTCGAAAGTGTCAAAATCTACATCCTGATAATAACCTCTCTCTTTGCCTTTGTTATAAATCTCTCTGTAGTTCTTTTCGGCTTCTTCGACTATAGTCGATAGCTGCTTAACAACATCATCGTTTTCTCTTTGAGAAGTTAAAGTTTTTGCATCTGCTATAGCTGTTTCAAGGTTTTGCTGGGTGATAGGCTCTGAATCAGTTAATAATTTCTGATTCTGACAGGCTTCCTTAGTCTTTACATACTCAGGATCAAACTTCATGATGTAGTCACTGATTTTTTCAGCATCGCCACACGCTCTTAAAATCTCTTTCGGCTCTTCCTTTAAATGTGAGATCCATGATTTGATATAAGCTTTATTGTTTTCTGAAATTTTGGGAGTGATGCCTAACATCATGCATATCATTGCACTTCCAATTTCTGCTCTTAATTCTTCACGTGCGTATTTTTGAGTGTTCTTGTCCTTTGAGAAATCTCTATTCAATCTTGAACTGTGACCAGTCCAATGTGAGAGTTCGTGCAATGCTGTAGAGTAATATTCAGTAGGTTCGTGATATTGATTCTTAAGGGGAAGCGTGATTTTGTCAGAACTTAAATTATAGTGAGGCACAAGACAGGTAAGCTCATTACTGATGTTTGCTTTTGATTCCTTAAGTAAATTTTCAGCACGCTCATCAGGAGTCCATTTATGATCTGGCTGCTCAATTTCAGGTATCTTTGGAAGATTCAGACCTTCAAACTGCTCTACGTTGAAGACCATGAAAGGCTTAGGAAACATCATTTCCCTATATTGCTTCTGACCTTTATCATCAAGTATAGGATTGCCTTCTTCATCTTTTACTAATACCTGAGTAGGCTTAAAGTTAAAGCCCCAGATGCAGTGCTCTCCTTTTTTTACCTTGCCTCCAAGTTCATTAGCCTGAGACATTGTCATGAAACGAGGATCTCTATAGCCTCTAATGTAGCTTTTTAGAGCAAAGTTAAATGAGTTCATGCCCTGATAGACAGTGCCGTTTGCTGGATTGAAAGGCTTGATGTATCTAAACTTATCAAAGCCAGAATGCCAGGGGAGAGTTTCTTCCTCTAAAGCTTTTATGAAGATGTCAGCAATTTCTTTAGCTGTATCTGAATAATGATCCTTTTTAGGCTGGTCCGTTTTACGCTTGTAAGCCATTTTTAGACCTCTTCTGCTGCTAAGACTAATTCAGTTTCTGCATCTTCTTCAGCAAGATCCTGCTGAGTCTTTTTAAGTTCATCTTCAGCTCTGTAGCCTACAGCTTCCGCTTCTTCCTTTGAGATGAATAATTCAGGATGCTCTTCGGCTAGAGTCTGAATGCGTTCTTGCAGTCTCTGAGCTAAGACGTTATTGCTGATGACTGCAGCTGCAGATCGGTGTACTGGACTTGTATGATTTTCAGTATTGCTATCCATATTTGCTCCTTTTTTATGTATTTTTTTAGATTTCCGTTTTTAAGATTTATCTTTGTAAAATGGTGAGTTAGATAAAAAATCAAAAAAAAATAATGATTTTTTAGTGTAATTTTTTATGTTATATTGCACGCAAAATATTTAACTTATTGATAGATAAAACTTTTAAATTCTCTCTTAGAGAACGGCATAGAGCTAAAGACAAGAACAGCACCACTGAAAAAGAG
>ERZ1034781.744-NODE-744-length-15752-cov-15.853411_pt1 | contig 15752 bp, 16 predicted proteins | sample MGYA00520700_ERZ1034781 | MGnify/ENA primary metagenome ERZ1034781 (study PRJEB33766, sample SAMN09781709) | gut metagenome | biome: gut microbiome | host: Homo sapiens | place: Madagascar | study: EMG produced TPA metagenomics assembly of the PRJNA485056 data...
GCAGGCTGTATGGGCTAAATCTTGCCGTGGAGCCATGGTGAGATATATCCTGAATTATCAGCTTCTTACTCCAGAGGAACTGTCAGGCTTCAGTTACGAAGGTTTTGAATATGCGCCTGAATTAGGAGAAGCTGCTTTTCCTCATTTCATTCGTTGAAATGGAACAAAAGAGATTGAACATCTGGCACATTATCAGCCCCCTACTTTTATTTTCTAACGGGCATTATGGTTAATAAGGTGCTTCAAAACCTCCTATTAAGAGAAATTACGCTAAAAGTTAATATATAAATTATTAAAGTATCTTATATATTAGTTATTTTATATCTTTCTTAATTTATAACTTAGTTGTTTTAATGATAAAGCTTTTAAATAATATCACTATGATTCTAAACGCACTATGTTCCATTATGTATTTGCCAGACATACAAAATATATCTGCAATTTTTGTTATCCACATCAGCTATTAATAGAATATTTGAGCCTATTCAACAACATGAATTCACGTGAGATAACAAATAATCAAAATTCATCAAAGAAATACGTTTAAAAATTTGTAAGTTACATAAAATCTTTGTAACTTTGTGCACATATTAATTATAGCAGTCATGAGAATTAACAAAATAGATATTATAAACTTCAAAGGATTCCAGCATGAAATGAGGGAATTCAAGACGAATCTTACTGTAGTTATTGGTAACAATACCGCAGGTAAGACAACTTTGCTCAAGGCTTTACAGGTGGGATTGGGTGCCTATTTGCAGAGCTTGGGCAAGTTACCTAGTGCAACACAATATCGTCGCAACTTCAGTATTCATGACCGTTTTATGGCTTTTGATTCTGTAGAAAAAGATTATGTACCAAACAATGAGCGCACCAGAATTTCAATAGAAGCAGATTACTACGTCACTGATTCCATAGAAAATGATGAGCCCCAATTTATTCCTACTCCTATTGCTTGGTCTCGTGAGTTTACTGGCAGCACAACAACTCATAGCAAATCTTGTGCAGGGGAACTGATGACTGTTGTTTCGGAAATGGAAGCCAAAAGATATGAGCATCATGATGGCTCTGTATTTCCGTTAGTATTATCTTTCGGAGCAAAAAGAACCAGTGATGCCCAAATGAAGATTACCCGAAAGATAAAGGAAAGAGCATCTAGAGTAGAGAAAGCATATAAGTTTGCTCTCCATGATAAAGTGGACTTTGATGGAGCTATGGAATGGCTGGCCCGTTACGATAAGAATATCAGGGACGGAAAGGAATTTGAGGGAACACGTGATGCATTCTTCGAAGCACTACAAACAGCCATTCCAGCCTTGTCGGAAATCGATTTTGACCATGATGAGATAGAAGCAGTAGTATCAGTAACAGGACATACTCCATCACGTCATCATTTCTCTTACATGAGCGATGGACTTCAGTCTATGATTAATATTGTGGCTGAGATTGCTCATCGATGCATCGAATTAAATGGTTGTTTGGGACGGAATGCCGTTAAAAAGACACCAGGTGTTGTGATGATAGATGAGATTGACCTATATCTGCATCCTCATTGGCAAAAGCATGTCCTGCAGGATTTGACACAAGCTTTCCCTATGATTCAGTTCATCGTATCTACCCACAGCCCATTTATCGTGCAGAGTCTTCAGAAGGATCAGCTCATCAGCTTCGATAACAATGTAATAACTGAAGGGGAACCTTATCGTGAATCATTGGAGGATATTACTGCAGAACGAATGGGGTTGGAACAGAGTATCAGAAGCAAAAGATTCCAGGAGATGCAAGAAATTGCAAAAACAATACTTCAAGTCGATACAAAACGGAGAAGAGGACAAGAAATTATTGGAGAAGCTAAGAGAGATTGAAGCTACCTTCAGCGATAATCCTGCCTATCTTGCTTTGTTACAATCAGAATATAATACGAAAGGAGATTAGACGATGAGACCAGTAGAAAAAAAGAATGTTGGCGAAACTATCTCTTATGTAAATTCCTGTAATCAAACAGTAACAGAGACCATACAAGAAAACTATTCTCCCTATAATAAAGCCAAGATGCCATTATTGGGTAATCTTGGCTGGTACTGTTCTTATTGTGAAGGTACCAGATTACCAAATGAACTTGCAGTGGAACATATAGAACCCAAGGGAGCAAATGGAGATAAGACAGCATGGGAGAACTTTTTAGTATCGTGTGGTATCTGTAATTCCATAAAAGGTTACCCGGAGATTCATGAAGAAGATTATCATTGGCCACATACAGATAATACTTTTAGAGACTTCATCTACACTGCAGGTGGAGCGGTTTTACTGAATCCAAATTTAGATGAAGGCGAAAAGAACAAAGCTAAGAAACTATTTGATTTAGTGGAACTTGGAGCATATCCTGGTACTAGTATAGAACCGACTCCTAGAGATTTCCGTTGGAAGAAGCGCCTGGAAACATGGGATTTGGCAGAACGCTTACGAAATAAGTTCAATGCAGGAAATGCAGATGTTGATGAAATTATTAGTATGGCTCAGAAACTAGGCTATTGGTCAGTTTGGTTTACTGTGTTTGAGGGATACGATGAGGTTAGGAGACGTTTGATTTGTGATTTTTCCGGCACATGTACCTCCTGTTTTGATGCAGATAATCATTATGAGCCAATTAAGAGAAACAGATAGACATATGTATACTCACACGCCTAAGCGGAATGGGAGAGAAGATGCAAACATGGCTACTACGCCGTCTTTCAGCGGCGTGTAGTCATACTACCACTTTCTAATTTAGCAATAAAATTGCTTCGCATCAAAGCTTAATATTTGAATGAGCTTCAATTTTTTAAAAGCTAGGCGAAGTGGATTTACTCGCAAGCAAGCATACAAAAACTAATAGAATAACCAAGGAGATTGCTCGAAAATACACTAAAAACTAAAATATTTCCAGCTACGCAGAAAGACTGCATACCAATATAGTACCTTTGCACCAGAAAACAAAAAAAATCGGATGTGTGAAGAGATAGGGGTGGTCAAGAGAGGCTTACTTCAATTAATGAATCGCTAGTGGAATGCACTAGAGTTATGGATACTTAGCTTTTCCATTACCACCCTATTTCACATCCTTCATGGTTGCGGTAGCTCAGTTGGTAGAGCGTAGTATTGCGTGGGAATTATCTTCTTCTGGCAGGTCAACTTACACATACTTCTGCAATGAGTGCCTAGTGTCGCAGGTTCGAGTCCTGCCCGCAACCCAATTATTAACTTAGGTCAAGAGGGACTTACTTCATTTCTTGGATTATATTTCAATGTTTGAGTTTCTCCATTACCCTATTATAATAGAATGAATATGAACGGCAAGACATTAGTAAAAGTTGCATTGAGATACAAAGCTTTGTATCTTGGCATCAGAAAGGAAGACATCAACATGTGTTCCAAAATCACTCCAGCTGTTTACTCCCTCTTGGAGCGATTGAAGGAAAACGGCTATAGTGTAAGCGAGGAGCTGTTACATGGGCTTGGCTTGGTATCAGCTGAAGAACTGGCCGATATTGTTAACGTTATTGAGGAAGTAATGGGAGTGAAGCTGAATTGGTCTCCACTTGTAAAGGGTTGGAATGTACCTACTGAAGAAGGAGCTATAGACCATTTCATTACCTGGGTTGCCAATCTCTTACAAAAGGAAGTGGATATCCAAGGCACTACACTTCCTTGTGGCCATTTAATTCCAGAGGATACTTTTCCTTTGGAAAGATACAATGGATGTCCATACTGTGGTACTCAGTTTTCTACTACAGATTACGTATTCAAGGGACAGGGAAGCAAACTCAAGGAACTGCGTTTGTTCACAAGAAAAGACCTGGAGGAGGTATTACTATCTTTACTCTGCTCTCCTACTCCACTTGACATGACTCAGAAAAACAGTCTGGAGCTTCTTTTGGAAGAATATGAGGTTCCAGAAGGAATTGATATCTGCATGAAGGAGACCATGATGATGGTCATCCAACATCTGGTAAAGAAGGAGGAAGGTGAGAAAGCCTCTTTCTACTTGAAGACTCCTACTGACATCTTACGATATCTCTGGTATGAGAAGACCAGTCAATTACAGATAATTCAGCCATCCGTTCTCCTGACCAATGCAAGAAGGTTAGGTTATCAGATGGGGATAGCTGGCGATGCATCTCTCACCTATCAGGAGCGAATGAAGGAGCATCTCAAGCTGAAATACTCCAGAAAAACATGCAAGATGGTAGCCATGTGGATGAATGCTACAGTACTTCCTGCCAAGAAAGCCGGCGAAGACATGAATCCGAAACGTGGTATGTGGGTGAGATTCATTCGCGCCCTCCGTTTGGCTGAATATGCAAAGAGAAAGGGCTTTGAGCATTTGGCAAAAATCATGGATGTATTCTACAACCAGGAATACACCACATGGCACGGTTGCATTGACAAGGCCAGCAAGGAGATGGAGGCTAAGAAGGTACTGACTTTACTCAAATCAAGGCCAGGAACCTTTGCCCGCAGCCTATTTGCCACCATGCTGAGATTTGGTTACGCCCAGACTTTGGAAGTTTTTGAGGAGGTAGTGGATCAATTACCTATGAGACTTCTGGTTTCCCTAGGCAATGCAGCAGAGATTTACTTTGACGAGAACACTATACGCTCCATACAGACAATTACCGGGCTTAGAAAGACCATCAATCACAACAAGCTGCTTGCCCTGTATTCCTGTGAGGAACGGCAGCAGATGGTGGATGCTGTATATGCTATATACAAGCATGCCATACTCAAACGCTTCCAAACAACAGTGACAGAAAGCAAGAGCATCTACATCGCCCCCGAACTGTTTGACATACCAATCAGTGTGGGTGACCGTTCTTCTACCATACAGGATACCAGCTGTGCCTTGATGGGTACAAGATTTCCTGTAGAAGGTGATGCTGTTAGATTGTTCTTGCAATGGGGAAAGGGACTTCATGCCCAACACCTGGATATGGACCTGAGCTGTAGGATTTCATACGATGACAGGATAGAGGAATGTGCCTACTATAATCTCACTTGCACAGGAGCCAAGCATTCTGGTGATATCAGAAGTATCCCAGAAATGGTGGGAACGGCAGAGTATATAGAATTGTCTTTGCCTGAGTTAGAGAAAGCTGGTGCCAGATATGCGACCTTCACCTGCAATGCATACTCCTGTGGTTCTCTGTCACCCAATCTTGTAGTGGGTTGGATGAATTCTGTCGGTGAGATGACAATCTCCGAGAAGGATGGCGTTGCCTACGATCCATCATGTGTTCAGCACATGGTTAGAGTTGGTGACGAGAATCTTTCCAAAGGACTTGTCTTCGGGGTTATGGATATAGCCAGGAGAGAAATCATTTGGTTGGAAATGCCTTTCTCAGGACAAACGCTTCGCTCTGCTTGTAGAGAAGACATAGAGGCACTGCTCAAGAGACTTCAAAGAAAACTCAAGATTGGAGAGCTGCTTCGATTAAAGGCAGAGGCACAAGGTCTTGAAATCCTGGATGAAGAGAACCAGGCTGACGAAAGCTACACCTACGACTGGGCCTTGAATCCGGCAGAGGTAAGCAAGTTCTTGTACTAAAAGAGCGAAAATCTCATAAAGAAATAATGGCTAGCACGAGAGTTTTGACTCTCCTACTAGCCATTATTACAGTTATCAGATCAAAGGCAAGCACTTAATTGCAGCTTCAAGTCCAAGCTTCCCTTGAAAAGGATACCATGAATACCCACATGATTGGCTCCTTCTACATTCGCTGGCCTATCATCAATGAAAATGCTCTCCGAAGCCTGGAGATGATAGCGATTTAATAGTAGCTGATAAATCTCCGGATTCGGTTTCACCATCTTCTCTTCCCCACTTACTACAATCCCATCAAACATGTCGAAAAGGCGGGCATGTACCTTCTTGACAATTGGAAAAGTCTCATGAGACCAGTTGGTAAGACAGTAGAGACGATATCCTCTTTGCTTCAGTTCACACATGATCTCATAGATGCCAGGGATTTCACCACCATCCATATCTTTGTAACAGTACCAGTAGGCAACAATATAAGGAGCATACTTGGGATAAGCCTGTTTTAAATCAAAGAGACATTCATCTATAGGCTTCCCCAAGTCTGTCTGATCATTCCATTCATTGGTGACCACATGATCGATTATCCACTTGGCTTTTTCCTTATTCCCATTGAAAAGAGTGGTATATAGGTTCATGCGCATCCAATTCACCAAAACACTTCCTACATCGAAGACGATATTTTTGTATCTACTCATTACTATCTGATCCTTTAAACATTCACATAGAAGAATTCAGGCTGCTTAGGTTCCGAATACGCTTTCTCGAACTTCCAGCTGACAGCCTTATACAGCAGGCCACCGAAATGTCGGGCATGCTCGGGACAGACCACGACACAGCGTCCGCAAGAGATGCATTTCTTTTCGTTGGTCTTGTAGGGTTCCTCCATAGTGATGGCTCCGACAGGGCACATTTTCACACAGGCATGGCAGGATGTACATTTTCCTTTACTCCCTTCTGGATGCAAAGGAATAGGCTTGGTATCACGATAAGGGCGATTCCCCTTTACCATCAGTCGGCTGACTGCTGACATCTTTGGTATCTGGAGTAGAAGTTCCCTACTCTTTGAAGCAAAATCATGGAGTTTCTCTATATCATCCGCATTAGGTCTTCCTTCTGCTATCTTGGGAAATATAGAATGCTGGGCTATGACAGCTGCTGCTGAGAGCAACTTGAAGCCGTGGGATTCCATCAGATCCTTCAGTTCTATGAGCGTATCATCATATGCTCTGTTTCCATAGACTGATACGATGATGGCCGGGGTGTTGTTTCCAAGAAAACGTCTCAAAGAGCGAACTGCCATTTCCGGTACTCTACCAGCATAGGAAGGCACGCCCACTATCAGCAGATCGTCATCACTTCCCAGCGAGACATCATCCTTCAGCACGTCTGAAGTAATGTCATACTCAATGACAGGCTTCTGAAACTGGGATGCTATCTCACGAACGATACGTTTGGTGGAGAAAGTGGCACTAAAATAGGCCAAATGAATATTCTTCATGTTCATAATGTCTTTTGTTTCTTTTTGTTGGGTGCAAAGTTACTATTTTTAGGCGAAATCAGCGAGTGATTTCTAGAATTTTGTTATCTTTGCAGAAGATTTGCTGCACTCGGCATCATATTGACGAGGATTTTTGAAATAACAAAGGAACATACAATGATAGATACAAGACTGAAAGTTTTCAGAAGTGTGGCTACACTCCTGAGTTTCACCAAGGCTGCCAACGAACTGTTCATCAGTCAGCCTGCCATCAGCAAGCACATACAGGAGCTTGAAAAGGAATATGGGGTGCAACTGTTCGACAGAATCGGCAATCGCATCCAGCTCACCCGTGCCGGACAACTTATGCTTGACCATGCCTGCAAGATTATCGATGCCTATCAAAATCTCGATTTCGACATGAAGAAGCTCACAGAGAAATCAGGTGGAGAACTGCGCATCGGAGCCAGTACCACCATCTCACAATATGTTCTTCCCGAACTGATTGCCGAGTTCAGAAAACAATATCCCGACATCCGCCTTACCCTGCTCAGCGGAAATTCTCACGAGATAGAGGATGCACTCGCTACTGGGAGGATAGACCTGGGTATGGTGGAAGGCATTAAGCGACAGCCCACCTTTAAATACACCCCATTTATGAAAGATGAACTGGTGGCATTTGTACATTGTTCGAATCCCCTCGCCCAGCAAGAAGAGATTTCCCTGGACCTTCTCAAGCAGACACCGATTGTAATGCGCGAATTAGGCTCCGGCACATTAGATGTCATCCAAAAAGCCCTACAGGAAAACGGCATTGCTCTCTCGGATCTGAACATAGAGATGAATCTTGGAACCACCGAGGGTATCAAACATTTCGTAGAACACTCCCAATGTATGGGTATCATCAGCGTCAGAGCCATCTACAAGAGTATCTACGAACAGGTATTCAAGGTTCTGGAAGTGGAGAACCTAAAGATGGAACGGGAATTTCTGTTTGTTGAGAAGAGAGGCGAGACGGCAAAACTCCTGCAGACTTTCAAGAGATTCATAACCCAAGGTTATAACGCATAGTTATTCTGTATATACAACAACTCATATTTTTTCGTACCTTTGCACCCGCTTTTCTAAAAGCGATAAATTCGCTTTTCAAAAAAGAAAAAAGCATTTAACCGACAAAAAAGAAAATTATGAGATTATCAGAACAAAGGAGCAGTATGCTGCATGGTGTATTGCTCATCACGCTCTTCGCCTGCGCCGCCTTTTACATCGGCGATATGGACTGGGTGAAAGCACTTTCGTTTAGCCCTATGGTAGTGGGCATCATCATTGGCATGCTCTATGCCAACAGTCTGCGTAACAACCTGCCCGACACCTGGGTGCCTGGCATCAAGTTCTGCAGCAAGCGAATCCTACGCACCGGTATCATCCTTTATGGCTTCAAGCTCACCTTCCAGGATGTGATGGCCGTGGGCTTCTCAGCCATCGTGATGGATGCCATCATCGTATGCGGCACCATCGGCCTAGGAATCCTGTTGGGAAGACTCCTGAAGATAGACCGCAGCATTGCACTGCTCACCGCTTGCGGAAGTGCCATTTGTGGAGCAGCTGCAGTATTGGGGGTGGATGGTGCCATTCGTCCAAAGCCTTACAAGACAGCAGTAGCCGTAGCTACTGTAGTTATATTTGGCACATTATCCATGTTCCTCTACCCTATTCTCTACAGAGCAGGCATCTTTGACCTATCGCCAGAGATGATGGGACTCTTCACAGGTTCAACTGTTCATGAAGTGGCCCATGTGGTAGGTGCAGCCAATGCCATGGGAGCCGAGGTGAGCAACAATGCCATCATTGTGAAGATGATAAGGGTGATGATGCTGGTACCGGTATTACTGGTGATTGCATGGACCGTTGCAAGGGATGTTGCCAAAAGAGACTGTTTGGAAAATACTGATAGCAACAAGCCTAAAATCAGCATTCCATGGTTTGCCATTCTCTTTCTGGTAGTGATTGGATTCAATTCTCTTGGTTTGCTTCCGGAAAGCATAGTGGATTGGATTAACCAACTGGATACTTTCCTCCTGACCATGGCAATGGCAGCATTGGGAGCCGAGACAAGCTTTGACAAATTCAAGAAAGCTGGCATTAAGCCTTTCCTTTTGGCAGCCATTCTTTATTGCTGGCTCATTGGAGGTGGATATTGTCTGGTGAAGTTTGCTATTCCTTACTTACAATAATAGTATCACATATATGATACCGTCAAAACAGAATATCCATGTGAAAAGTAGAACGATTCACATGGATATTTTATTTTTTTTATTACCTTTGCATCCATATTCTAAAGTATATATTCAATATGGCTATCATAAAGCCTATAGAGGGTAAGACTCCTCAATGGAGAAAATTGTTTTATCGAAGAGGATGCCGTGCTAACAGGCAACTGCTTCTTGGCGATGACTCTGCAGCAACTGGTACAGTGCAGGATTACGCTCTGAAGTGGATGCCATAAGGTGTGACAACAAGGTAAAAGTACAGGATTGCACTCAAGGACAAGCCGAAATCATTATTCCGGATATATCAAAGACTGGTATCTGAAGGAAGATTAAGTCTCCAATATTATTAAGATATAAAAGCCGGATGAATGAATAAATACATGATAGTGTTCTCATCTCCATAGACACAGACGAGGAATATCTAACAGAAAATTATTGAAAAGAAATAATAGAATATCAAGAAAGATGAAAAAGAAAATATACTTTGCAGGGTCCATTCGTGGAGGTAGAGACTTTGCAGATCTCTATAGAAAGATGATTGAGCACATGCAGCTCACAGATATCGTACTGACCGAACATATTGGTCAGGCAGATATCAATCTCAAGGAAAAAGGCAGGATGAGTGATGCTGGAATCTACAACCAGGACACAGCATGGCTTCAGGAGAGCGACATGGTGGTAGCCGAGTGCAGCAATCCTTCACTTGGTGTGGGTTATGAATTGGCGTATGCCGAGAGTAGAGGTATTCCTTGTCACATCTTCTATGACAAGAGCAAGACTCAGCTTTCAGCCATGCTTACAGGTAATCCCTACTTCGTGATTTACTCATATCAAACAGAAGGGGAACTATTCTCTTTAATGGATAAAATTTTGTCATAGAAACAATTATCACTATATGATTATCTGGAATCCATGGCACGGCTGCCATAAAATCAGCGAAGGATGTGAGCACTGCTACATGTACTTTCTGGATGACAAGAGAGGCATTGACACGGCGAAGGCTTTCAGGACAGAGAACTTTGCCATGCCTCTTCAGAGAAAGAGAGACGGTAGTTTCAAATATCCTTCTGGCATGGAGATGTATGTGGGACTTAGCACGGATTTTTTTGTGGAGGAAGCTGATATTTGGAGAGAAGAAGCCTGGAGAATCATCAGGAGTCGTCCGGATATGGTATTTCGTCTGCTCACAAAGCGTGCGCATCGCATCGAGGAATGCTTGCCAAAGGACTGGGGAAATGGTTATGAGAATGTTCTTCTCTCGGTAACTACAGAGAACCAGAAGAGAGCTGATGAGAGGCTTCCTATTCTTTTGGATCTTCCAGCCAGGCACAAAGGCTTCATGGCATCTCCATTCATTAGTCCCATAGACGTTTCTTCCTATTTAGCCACAGGGCAGATAGAAGATGTACTATGTGGAGGTGAGAACTATGACGGTGCCAGGCCATGCCATTATGAGTGGGTGAAGAGTTTGAGTGATCAGTGCAGGGCCTACCATGTATCATTCAACTTCATCGAAACTGGTACTTGCTTTGTCAAGGACGGAAGAACTTACCGAATTCATGACAAGCAAGTCCAGAGTAAACAAGCTTATCTGAGTGGGTTGAGTTTTCAGGGGAAGCCCATATCCTACAAGCTCCACCTTCCTGAAGGCAATCTGTTTGGCAATGAGATTATCAAGCCACAAGCATTGTTCAGAGCGCATTGCAAGACCTGTGGGAGCAGGGTGACGTGCAACGGCTGTTCTAATTGTGGGGCATGCGACAACAGATAGCGGAAATACTCATCATTGGTAGATTACAAGTTCCCTCGGAAGGTTGATGATCTTCAACCTCTCGAACCAGAGCTTCATGGAAGAGCCTTGGTGGCGCTTGACATGGCTATTGATGATGTAGTAGTCGGCCTGGTATTCGTCCATCAGGTCAGAGAAAGCTGCCTTGATGCGCGAACACTTCTCGTTGATGGCATTATCAAGAGGGTTCGTCAGGCGATTCACTGTTTCTGTGATTTTATCGGGGTCGATTCTGTTGCCAACGTTCCGGTAGAGGGCAAACAGTTCCTCACGATGATCCACCAGATTCTTGAACTCTATTCCTTCCGGGTGATTCAGAAAGAGCAGATAGAGGGCCTTATGGATGGGACTGAGCAGCACCTCCCTGTTTCCATAGTCAGGGAGCAAGAAACGGTAATCTTTCGTGATGACCAGAGGACTGAGGGTTGCCCTTGCTGCCTCGATACGGAGCTGTTCCAATACGGGCACACTGATGGCTTTTAACAAAAGATCGGTTCTACCTTCTGCTAAAAGCTGGGTGGAAAGCGTCTTTACCTGAGCGGCTTTCTCCTCTGGGGTCATATTTATTGTTTCTTCTTGCATACTGGTTGCAAAAGTACAAAAAGAATGAGAAAAATCGTTTCTCATCAAGAAAAAATCTTCTTTTGCAAGGCTTGCGTTTGATTTTTTATCGGGAATCTGATTCTTTATATGTATCTTTGTGCCCAAATTGAAATTTAGAAATGATGAAAGAAGATTGGACTCCTATAGATTTCGGGCAGACTGAAGACACTACCAAGAACATCATCAAGGTGATTGGTGTGGGTGGTGGCGGATGCAATGCCGTTAAGAATATGTATGCAGAGGGGATCGTGAACGTGAGTTTCGCCGTCTGCAATACGGATAGTCAATCACTATCCAAGTCGCCTGTGCCGGTAAAGATCATGCTCGGAAAGAGTGGTTTGGGTGCAGGGGCAAATCCAGAAGTGGGAAGAAGTGAGGCTCAGAATACCCAGGAAGACATCAAGAAACTGCTGGACGACGGAACCAAGATGGTTTTTGTTACTGCCGGAATGGGTGGTGGAACGGGTACGGGTGCCGCACCTGTCATTGCCGGTATTGCCAAAGGGATGGGCATCCTTACCGTTGGCATCATCACCATACCTTTCTACTTCGAGAAGCGAAAGAAAATTGTCAAGGCTCTACAGGGTGTAGAAGAAATGCGCAAGAACGTGGATGCCTTGCTTATCGTCAACAACGAGCGTCTCTGCGATGTTTATGCCGACTCCGAGATTACCGTAAAGGATGCCTTCAAACTGGCAGACAAGGTGCTGAGCGATGCCACGAAGAGTATTTCGGAACTCATCACCGTGGAGGGAACCATCAATCTTGACTTCCGTGACATCGAAACTACTATCAAGAGTGGTGGTGGTGCTATCATGGCCATGGGTAGAGCCAGTGGTGAGGGAAGGGTTCAGAGTGCCATCAAGAATGCGTTAGACTCTCCTCTGCTCTATGGCAGCGATATCAGTAATGCCCAGCGCATCCTTTTCAATATCTACACTTCCAGCAAGCACCCTATCTTTGTGAGGGAGATGAGAGAAATTGATGCCTTCTTTGATGAACTGAACCCTGACATCAAGGTGATTTGGGGTCTTTCTGATGATGATAGTCTGGACGAGGATGCCAAAGTCACTATTCTGGCAACTGGTCTGAACAATGAGTTGGCCGAGGATATTCCTGAAAGTTCTTCTGTATCGAAGGATGAGGAAGACTATCAGAGAATCATTGACAAGCTCTATCATCCTATCAGAGACAACTTCCAGACGCTTTCCAATAAAACTGGGCAAAAGCAAGAAGCAGAATCTATAGAAAACATCAATCCGGATGTTACAGAGAAAGAAGCCACTATTGTCCATCAAGAAGAAGTATCAGGAAATGAGACTGAAGAAGAGCCAGCTAAGGTTTGGGTGAAAAACAATCCTCCTACAGCAGAAGATTCAAGAGAAGTTCCTGCTGAACCGCCTGTCAATAAGCCGAAGTCATGGACATTGGGTGGCAGAATCAAAAATGGGCTGAAGAAAATAGCAGAAGATCTGGACATCATCACTTACGATGATGAAAACTATAAGTAGTTGATGATGCCCATGACACATAGGTAAAAATCACAATTATAAGGGAGGATTCCATAGCTTTTTGATTATGGAATCCTCACTTACCTTACTTAGAGTTTCATTTCTTCATAGTCCAGTCCGAAGACATCCGCAACGGCCTTGAATACCACCTTTCCATTTACGATATTCAAACCTCTATACAGGGCTTTATCCTCCTTGCATGCCTTTCGCCACCCCTTATCAGCAAGCGCCAGTGCATATTTCAGCGTAGCATTGGTCAAAGCTGTAGTAGAGGTATTTGGCACTGCACCTGGAATATTGGCTACAGCATAATGCACAATTCCATCTACCATATATATCGGATTGGAATGTGTGGTTGGATGGGATGTCTCAAAACAGCCACCCTGATCGATAGCTACATCAACAAGTACAGTTCCTGGCTCCATCAATTTCAACATATCTTTGGTGATAAGATGCGGTGCCTTATCACCTGGTACGAGCACACTACCCACAACGATATCCACATCTGGCAATTCCCTACGAATATTATGCTCGTTGGAATAGAGCGTGTGTACATTGATAGGCAGCTCCATCTCTAACTGACGAAGACGAGGCAAACTGATATCTGTAATCCATACATCAGCTCCCATTCCTGCAGCCATTCTTGCTGCAGCTTCTCCTACGGTTCCGCCGCCCAATACCAAAACCTTGACGCGGTTCACACCAGGTACACCACTCATCAGTTTCCCTTTTCCTCCCTTTGTCTTCTGCAGATAAAAAGCACCATTAATAATGGCCATTCTTCCAGCTACTTCACTCATCGGAATGAGTAAAGGCAAATGGTGGTTATCTGTCTCCACAGTCTCGTAAGCCAGACAGACAGCACCACTCTTGAGCATGGCATCGGTAAGTTCCTTGTCACAGGCAAAATGGAAATAAGTGAATACAAGCTGGTCTTGATGGATAAGTGGATATTCCTCAGCGATAGGCTCTTTCACCTTTACTATCATTTCCGCCTCACGATATACACTCTGAATGTCGGGTAAGATTATGGCTCCTACCTTTTCATACGCTTCATCAGCAAATCCGCTGTTCTCTCCAGCCGTATGCTGAACCATCACTTCGTGACCATGTCGAATGAATTCAGCTACTCCTGCTGGTGTCATTCCAACACGGTTCTCATTATTCTTAATCTCTTTTGGAATACCTATTTTCATGATGTTATAATTTTAAAGGTTCGACATCAGTTTTAACTTTGTAAAGATACGGAAAATATCAATAGGTTGTATATTTTGTTATAAGTTTTTAACAAATCTTAGAGAAGCATAATTTTACCAGTGAAAGATGCGATGTGAAAGCAATGAACCCATTTGAAAGTGAGTTAATGCAAACTCATCATAAAAAATTTAAGGGAAAGGGTGGAGAACTTTTTTAGTTCCCCACTCTTTTGTAACTTAGCCACATTACAGCAGTGGGCAAAACTTGAAGACTAAGAGGTCGTAAGTCTTGCTCGCAAGCTTTCCATGACGAAGTGGAATACCACAAGTCTTTAACTTGTGAGTAGTTCAGATCAACCCATCTTCTCACAATCGAAATATGAGCGGTTCATGCAGTAAGGAGCTATTTCAATGCCATATTTGCTCAGGAATAATTGAGCCAGCATGGGGTGTTCACGAGTTACATCGATAGGTGGTGTAGTTGATGCGGTGCTCGTCTCCACAAACATGCCTTTTTCAAGGCGTTGTCTCTTGTCCTTACAAGCGGCATTGCCGCTTCTCTTAACTGAAATTTTCCAAAGTGCCATAATCTATGAATTTTATGTATTATATTTATTAATGCCACTGATGAGTGACTTCATCCAGGCTCCCTCTTCGAGGATATTGCGCATGGATTCGTCATTCGCCATCTGTACCATAACGATTATATTTCAATGTCTTTATAATTGATGGTGCAAAGGTCGGCATAAGGTATGCTAAATATGGGCACTACCTTCAAGAAAATGAGAGATTAGATTTCAAGACTATTATTTCGATACAGAAATGTCAGTAGCGACTACCGTAATTTCTATCTGTTGACCTAAATCTGAATTGTAATCAAGAATAAGATCCACAATTCCATTATTATCCTTAGTGGTCATAACAGAGTCAGCAATAGTCCTTAAAAGTTCATTCTCTTCAGGATTGAGCATAGAGGAATTTGTCCAACTATGTCCTGTTACTAAGTGGACAATAGCATTTTTCTCATGAGGCAGCATATCATACTTGCAAACAAGATCTGCCATATAGCTGGCTGCATCAGTCGTTCCATCAGCGTATGATTGAATGGTGACGGTGGCAAATCTGCCGGAAAAGTAGTGAGAGAATGCTCCCACAAATCTCCTTCCATGGGGAAAGCATCAAGATGGGGACCTGTGCCATCATCCCAGTCTTTCATTGTAATATGGCACACATCACCATTGGAATCATCATGACGTTTAGGAGTCATCTGCTTGGTAAGCGTCCAAAAACGGATTTGGTGATTTGAGAAAGATGATGTAACTTTGTCG